>Ga0316608_1000058_pt1 | contig 60811 bp, 50 predicted proteins | sample MIS2016152B_MG_FD_207673 | JGI IMG/M metagenome (GOLD analysis project Ga0316608, IMG submission 207673) | Microbial mat bacterial communities from Middle Island sinkhole, Lake Huron, Michigan, United States - MIS.2016.152B | ecosystem: Environmental > Aquatic > Freshwater > Lake > Sediment... | reverse complement strand
TCCACAAACTTATGGCTACAAAAAGCAGCCCACCTCGCATAACATGCAGCAAAGGCCTATGGGTTTTAAAGGAGACTTGGCCTTGGTAAAGCATGAGCGGTAGTAAGGTAATTGTGCCAAAGAAACATCGGAAAAAAGCTACTTGCCAAGGGCTCATGTAGGTGCCAACATATTTCGTGATAGCATCGTTGCCACAGCTAACAATGAGACTCAGCACAAACCACAGAACGGCCTTGAGGTACTTCACAAGTGACCTATCCATTATTTTATTGGTTTACTTACCGTGTGCAGTGGAGTGAGTTACTGGCAAGTAGTTTTGATGAAAGGAACGGGTAATCCACCCCCCCCCTACCACATCATCACCTTCATAGAAGACGGCAGCTTGGCCTGGTGCTACAGCATGTACGCCCTTGCCAAAAAACACCTTCATGGTATCTCCTGTTTGCTCAATCACAGCTGGGGTGCCTGGGTCATTATAACGCACTTTGGTAACAGTATCCAGCTTGTGACCTTGCAGGTCAGCATACTTGGCCATATTTAACTTGCTTACGTACATGCCATCTCTGGCCAAGGCATCAAACGTACCAAGCACCACCTGATTCTGCTCTTTCCGAATTTCTATCACGTATACAGGGTAGCCTAGTGCAATGCCCAATCCCTTCCGCTGTCCAACAGTATAAAAAGGGTACCCCTCGTGCTGACCAACCACAGTGCCATCCTCTAAGACAAACTCCCCCCCTCTCACTTGCTCCTCCAAGCCTACTACCCTACGCTTGAGAAAACCCCGGTAATCATTGTCAGGCACAAAGCAGATTTCGTATGACTCTGGCTTGTTAAGCAAGTCTTTGAAACCCCTTGCCTTGGCAAAAGCACGTATCTCAGGCTTAGTCAGACTACCTAAAGGCAATATCGTCCTGCTTAAACTAGCCTGCGAAACTCCCCAAAGCGCATAAGATTGATCTTTGTTGCGGTCTTTTCCTTTGGAAATGATATAGCGACCATTTTCTTCACGCACCTTAGCATAGTGACCCGTAGCAATGTATGCACAATTGAGCTTATCTGCCCTCCGGAGCAATGCATCCCACTTAATGTGTGTGTTGCACAACACACATGGATTGGGCGTTCTGCCTAACAAATACTCTGAGGTAAAATGATTAATAACAGAATCTCCAAACTCCTCTCGAATATCCAAGATCAAGTGTGGAAAACCTAGTTCAACAGCAATATTGCGCGCATCGTTGATCGAATCTAAGCTACAACAGCCAGTTTCTTTCTTGCTACCACCACTGTTCGCGTAGTCCCACGTTTTCATCGTAAGACCTACCACTTCATAGCCTTGCTCATGCAGCATCACTGCAGCTACGGAGCTATCTATACCACCACTCATGGCTACCAATACACGTTTTGTACTCATGTATACCTCTGATTAGACTGTTAAATTGCCTCCAATATACTACTTTTGTCCTCACACAAGCGCTTCAGTGCCCCCGCATAATAAAAGCTATGCTGCTGAAAACCATTGTCAAAATAAGTTCCGTCAATAACCTGAGTAATGCCCGGTATTGTGCAGGAATGGGAGTAGCGATGATGGGATTTTCGCTAGATAACGGACACACGCACTACGTTGATGCCGAGCAGTTCAAGTCCATTACCCAGTGGATCAAGGGAGTGGCCCTGATAGGAGAACTCAGCACTACCGATTCAGCAATCATTCACCACACACTTGACCAATACACGCTGGACTACTTACAGCTAAACCACCCCATAGCGTTGCCCACTATTACCAGCTTGGATATTCCTATATTGCTCAAGCTCAGCCTCCAAGGCAACGAGGTGCTGGTGTCACTGCAAACACTCATGGATACTTATGCACCTCATGTCAAGTATTTTTTACTTGACACTGCATCCCCCCATAAGGCTGCTGTCGCCTCTTTACAACCTACCATCAACTGCCTGGCTAATAGCTTTCCCATCTTACAAGGTTACCATGTATCTTTAGCAACTCTTCCCCACTTGCTTAGCACCCAACTTCAGGGCATTGCCTTACAAGGGGCTACAGCAGCCGAGCCTGGCTATGAGGACTTTGCTCCGTTGGCTGATGTGTTAGAGTACCTAGCCATAGAGTAGGCGTTAAGTAACAACAGGGTCTTTCAAAAGGAACATGCCTCAAGTCGTTGTGGCACCTGTCACAACGCCCATCTTACAGAACTTTGCCAAGCGTTGCTTGATGCGTTTCTCAGGAGAGAGCTTGCCAAGGGCCTTGAGTTGCCTAGAAATTTCATCTCTGAGTGTCGCTGCCATCCCTGAAGGGTCCCTGTGTGCACCGCCTAAAGGCTCCGGGATGATACCATCAATCAAGTTCTGCGCTAGCATATCTCTGGCCGTCAACTTCAATACCTCAGCTGCCTGCTCTTTATAGTCCCAGCTTTTCCAAAGGATCGAGGAGCATGATTCTGGTGATATCACCGAGTACCATGTATTTTCAAGCATCAGCACCTGATCTCCAACGGCAATGCCCAGCGCACCCCCAGAGGCACCCTCGCCAATGATGATACAGACAATGGGCACACGGAGGGAAAACATTGCCTGGATGTTGTGTGCAATGGCCTCAGCTTGTCCGTATTCCTCTGCTTCCAGGCCAGGATAAGCTCCTGGTGTATCAACGAGCGTAACAATAGGTTTGTTAAATTTTTCTGCCAGCTTCATGAGCCGCAGAGCTTTTCTATATCCCGCCGGGTTGGCCATGCCGAAATTTCTTGCTTGTCGTTCGTTCGTATTTCTTCCTTTCTGATGCCCAATAAACATGATGGTCTCTCCTGCTAGCTTGCCCAAACCACCTACAATTGCTTTGTCATCTCCCATCGCACGATCCCCATGCAGCGCAATGAACCCTTCGGTCATGTAGTTGAGGTAGTCAAGCGTGTAGGGCCGTTCAGCATGGCGCGACAGTTGGACACGTTGCCAACGTGTCAGGTTTTGGAAAGTGGTTATTTGCAGGGATTTGATCTCTTGTTCCAACTTCTGCATAGCCTTAGTCAAGCTACTTCCCTGCTTCTGGGCCACCTTCTCCTTCATCAAGGCAAGCTTTTCTTCAAGTTGTGCAATGGGCTTCTCAAATTCTAGGTGCATGTGTCAAGCATTTATATACCCAAAACTAAAATGTGTTTTGTCACTAACCTAGCTTCTTTGGTTGAAAGTCGATAGCAGATAATTGATAGGATTGCTTGTAATGCGCCGCTAATTTCCTAATTTTGGTCGTCTTCCTGGGTGTTGTGCACCATCGGCAAGTCATCTATTTCATGCTGGTCCGGTAGTTCAGTTGGTTAGAATGCCTGCCTGTCACGCAGGAGGTCGCGGGTTCGAGTCCCGTCCGGACCGCTTTCCCTCCTTTCAGTTCCTGACAATTAAGCACTTGAAAAAAGCGCCTTTGCTGATCAATTTATGAGTCATTGCTTGGCAGTTGTTGCAAGACCTATTGCAACAATCTTGATACTAGACAGACTCTAAGCGCTCATCACCTCTAACTCCTCCTTCAGCTCGTCAGGATACGAAGATCCATCTTCTATATGATAACAGTCAATGGACAGCCCTATCCCTAGCTTTGATAATAGCTTAATATCCTTATCCTCTATGTACCAGGAAGCACCACCATCGTCTTGATAAAAGAAATTTAGCGTGAGATCAATGTCTTCTGCCCCACAATCACGCATTATTTGGTGATGCTTGACAATAAATTCTAGTATATCTTCCCACGCTATTTTATCACCAAGCTTATTGAGGTTAGAAGGGTGGTCAATAATAGCGCCGCCATGGGATACAATATCTTTTTGTATACCCAGACACCTCGCCCGGCTCATGTGCTTCTCTGAAGCAAATAGTAGGCAAGTTTTTTAGTAAGTCTTTCGGGATAAAACTATCCCCGGTCAATGCCTAACTTGCAAAGGCTCTGATCATGGTATAAAATCAGTAAGTGGTACTTGGGTAGGTATTGTTTGCTTGGTCACAGGGTGTTTGAAAACAATATTCCCTAAATGATCTATCCCTGTGTCAGGGTTTTTAAAAGTTCTTCTTGCGCAATAGGGTTTCAAATTTTTATAAAATTCTCTTTTTCACAGGATGCACCTGATCTGGATGGATATTCAACCTTTTAGCCAGCTTTTTTTAATAACAGAGGTGATACCCTTCTCCACCATCCTACCACCCATCTTCTGAACGAACTGGATAGCTTCTTGGCCTACAGTGCTATTTGTTAGCTTAATAAGGATTTTATCTGCTTTTTTGTCTGCTTACCCAGCTTCAGCAGTTTGCCTGCGGTAAGCAATATATGCGCTGCCTTGGCCTCTGGCGCTATGATCCAGAAACTTGCCTCAATAGCAACCTCTTGGAGTAATTCTTACTGTTCTTGTTCCTAATCAGCAGAGAGCTACTGCTCATCTTCATCAGAAGAATAGAGTACTTCTTCATTCTCGTCTTCATCAAAGGTAGTAAGTATGTCTACTTCCTGAAGCTCTTGGCCATGGACCTGACATGCCTCCAACAACTGACTACGCAAGCCTCTTATAGCATTGAGATGCACTTTAGTGGCTTCTTGTTCCTGAAACACACGGTTCCAAACCAAAGGATCTACATCCTGGGTTTCGAAGCCCAAGACCTGATGGCAGTAGGAGTGCTTAGTAGATTTCTTAAGTACCTCTACGCTTTTTAAGACGCTCTTCCCTTGCTCCTGGAGTGCTACGCGGCCTGCGGGGGTTGCTAAGCGCCAGCGCTCTAGATAGCCCCCAACAGCCTCTTGGGCTGCCTGCTGGGGTGGTAAAAGTACTAACACGGGGTAGGCTCGGCATCTTGTGGTCCTCCGCTACACCGTGCCCATGTACTGTTGAGACCTGTACTGGCGAAGTATTCCTCCTAGCATTAGGCTCAGAATCCGTTTGCCTACTACTTGGCTTATTAGCCCCCCTTGCTTACCTCCAATCCTCTTCCTCAACGCATTGAACTTGGTGGCTGCTACCTGATGAACAGCGATTTGTCCTGCAGTTTTCAGCACTTGCATAGCGAAGTTGGCCAGATAGCCCGCCTGCTCAGGAGTGATCTCCGAATCATGATCCAGAAAGTAAGTAGTTAAATGCGCTTTTGCTATTTCTATCTTACCATCCAGTAGCTTCAGGACTTGATCGTAACCATAGTTAGTCACCAAGTAACTCACCAGACCCACGGGCGTCAGGTTTTTAAGCCACATGGCGCCACCTACGACGCTACCTGTATTTTTCATCAGAGACAGAAGCGCAGGATGCGCATCAAGCCAGGCTTCTATCCCTTGTAGACCAGTAGCTGTATCTGCCCATACACCCGCTCCCCTCAGCATCGAAGCCGGATTATCGCGCAGCAGGGTCTGATAGCCTATATCAGACTGCATGGCATACACTGGATGAGCCAAACGATGTGCTTCTAGCTTATTGAACAAGTCCTTGCCTGAATTGATGACAAGTTCTTTTCTCTCACTCTCAGAGAGCGCCGCTGCAATTGCATTCATAAGACAATTAGCGTCATTGATAGCGTTAATCACAATAGTTCCATCGGTTGGCGTATAGTGGCCATGGTTATTTTCTGTAGGGTTTGGATTAGACGCATAATCAATTCTTATCACTCCATTTTTTCTGTACTTAGTACCTATGCAACCTTGATATACGCCGTCTTTACGAACTTCTATAGTTTTCTTAATCACGGCAGCAACACCTCCTAGTTGTGTGACGTTGCTCTCTTGTGGTTGCAACTGCTCCGCTAAATTTTCATTAGGAGTACTACCAGGGGAGGGGGCTACGCTACTATGGTTATTCGTTGTGGGATTTTGCGTAGCAAGGGAGTTATCAGAAGTAGGATCCACCTGCGTGGTGGTTCCCCTAGATTCCTCCTCCCTGGCTTGTTGATTCGCATGTTTATTTTGAGCCACACTGATTTGGCTGGCTAATACCGCTTTTTCTCGTTCCTCACGCAACCGCTTAGTAATACCTGAGGTGGCAAAGTCTACGAAGGCCCCTGCGGCTAGACTCGTAAGTGGGTTGAGCAAATGCTGATTCACCTCTCCTAAGAGCTGTGCAGTGACGTTGCCAGTCAGCGCATTGCCCAAGGTGCTTGATCGGACGGTCATCATGCCGACAGTGCCTATGGTAGCCAGGGTAGCAGCAGCAATCTGCAACAGACCAATCAGGGCAACAGCACAGATAGAGAGCCACGGTGAGCGATTTTCCTTCGCCTATGTTGATCTGAGCCAATCGGCCTAAGTTTTCGGAGGGATGTTTTCATACAGGGTAAAGTGGGCCTGCATAAATTTCTGGTAGTCCTTGAGATACATCATCTCGTTCTTAGTTATCAACGTGCCTTTCTTAAATCTTCGGGCCATCTCCTTCCAATCACAGGGTACGGTAGGCAAGGCAATAAATGCGTCAAGCCATTCGTGTATCGCAAGGCTGTTGTATTGAAGCATACAAAACGGATACCGCGGATAGTAACTACTGAGCGGTAGAGGCGAATACAATAAGTCCTCTAGAAGAGCTAAAGGAAAGTTGCCTGAGCGATAATACAAGTAGGCTTTGGTAAGAAGCTCTCTATATGCATTCCATGCGTGTTTACTGTTTAGTTGATCACTTGGATAATGACCAAGCCGGTACATAGCAAAAATCAATAAGCGCTTTTCTTCGTTGCTAGCATGAGGGTTTGCCAAAAATTTAAGTATCTGATTGTTGTCGGGATTGCCTAGAAATACATAACTATTGATGTGCTCAATTAGTATGAGAAAATACGGTGGACTGTAAGCAATTTCTTGATGTGCAAACCAATTTATTTCATATTCATCCGACTCTTTTTTAGCCTTTCGAATAATTTCCGTAATGGGCAAAGGGTCTTTATAGTGCAAGTGTTGGCTTGGTCCTTTACGCGCCCATGCTTGGGCAAGCTTGCCGGATAATATTGCTTCAATATGTTGACCTATAGACGTATGAATGCCTACTTCTGTACGTACCTGTTGTAGAAATAGATGGGTCTTTTTTTTTCTACTTGCATCTTCATCAGGTAATACCAAAGGGTGGGTGTACAAAAGCTCAAACCCCAATACAAGCTGAAAAAGATCTTCGCTCAACTTCTGCTGCTGGTATAGCTTATAGCAAGATTTTGCAAAGGATAAGTAGCCATACATATTCTCCAAAGCATAGATAACAATTTGTTTTTGATGCTCTAAATGTTCAGAATTATTCAAGTAGGCCAAGCAATGTTCATAATAATGGTCAGGATGCTTGTAAATGGCCACAAAGTCTAGCGAGTTAAAAAGCGCAGTAGGGTCTTTCCAATCTCCTACTTTGGCCGCTATAGCATCAATTTTATTAGGGAATGTGACCCAAGTCCCCCATTTACAACCATTTGTTTTAATATCTTGTGGCTCTTGATGCTTTCTATAATCTGGATACCTATTTAAATAATGTGCCCAATTAACCCAACCTCCATCATCTCGACTATATACATTGACAGGCTGTGAGACTATCGCGCCTATTAGAAGGCATATAAAAGCCAACCATCTTCTATCATTTGGAATAATTGTATTCATTTTGTACAAATTTAAGCATGCTACTGTGCTCAAATTAAGAGGTAAGTAAGATGAATCGATACATTGGTGCCCAATGCATCGATTAAACCTAAAATGCTACCAACCTGTGTATCTTCTTATTGCAGCGTCACTCCCCAAACCATGCGTTCCTCGAGTGACACTATATTGACTTGCACCCATGACTAACGTGTCAGATACTGAGATGGCACAATGACCAGACGCGTTATCACTAGTCCTTTTGACCGCAATCACGTCCCCCCGTTGCCGAGCAACTCCACAACCCATGTGTTTCCAACCAGGAATATGATAGTTAGGATTAGCCCAGTCTGCAGCGACTATAGGCCAAGCACCATAGCTAGGTGCTCCTGCACCCGTCTCTTCAAGAACGTCGTGCACAAATTTATTACATTTCCATGTCCTAGCTGGGAAGTTATCTTTTCTCTTATCATACGCCCAGTCTGTGCTTCCTTCATATTGCTCCGCTGCGCACGCGATGTCTTCCCCATTTATATTTAAGGAACCTGGTACTCGGCTACACCCAGTAACAGTTGTTAGTAGCGCTACGACTATATATAGTTTAAATTCTTTCATAAAAATTATTTATTTGTATGTTAGTTATTATGTATACTCGCCGTGTTGCCGTCTACGTTCTTCTTCTCGGCGGTGCGTTTCGTCTAGTCTTGCTCTGCGTTCTTCCTGTTCACGACGCACGCTCTCTCGTCTTCTAAGCTCTTCTTGTTCTCTCCAACGAAAGTAGGCTTGCTCTGAACGCGCTGCCACTTCTTTTTCCTCTTGAAGTTCACTCTTGATATACTCTAAACCTGCTCGTGATGATGTGTGCGCATGATATAATACATCCGAATAATCTGAGTCATACCTATAGTAAAAAAGCCCAGAACTTGAGTCATACTCATGATAACATACATCGTCCAATGTTACTGGGTGTAGCCGAGTACCAGGTTCCTTGTAAATTTTTTTCGCTAGCTTCTCAATCAGTAAATCAACACGATGGATATATTCTTGTATCAGCACAAGTGGACTAGGGTTTTGGGGTAGATCTGACCGTGGCATTAATAAAAAGCTACCCCCAACCCCATTATCAACATACACATCCTTATATAGATCGAACGTTTCCTTAAAATCCTTTACAGATCCACAAGCAGCCTCATACAAAGCATATTCTTGTATTCGCAATCTTTTTTGCCGTTTCTGCTCTTCTCTCGTACCCCGCCCTCTTTCCCACTCTTCTTCTCGCGCACGCCGCTCCTGCTCTTCGCGATCTGCCCGCTCGCATTTTGCTTCATACTCCCTTTTTGTCCGTTCCCACTCTTCATCACTTATTAGCCCAATACGAGTGAGCTTGTGGTACTTTCCAAGTGTAGTATAAAATCCATGAGTAGCGAACACCGGCATTCCCCCTCGCAACCCCAATGCTCCCACATAGACGACCCTGGGTGCCCAAGGGGGCTGGTGGGTGTTTAAGACATGCACCCAGTACTTATGTTGGCCAGGGGCTTTGCTGGCCAGCTTTTGTAGGGCTTGTGTAGGAGTTTGATCCCGTGCACAAACCACCGGAAGCCCCTGCGAACGGCCCCAAACATCTTGTACCTGGGCGAGCCACTTACCATCGGCCTCTTGAAAGCGCACCTGATGTCCTTGGGCGCTAGGATAGGGCTGAAAAGCCAGGTTGCTAGCTGGCTTGAAGTATGACTCCGTGCGCTCGGTGGCTTTTAAGGCGTGCTGCCCCTTTGGCTGTGACCAACGTGAGAAAACTGGATGCAGCTTCTCTGCATGTAGAGAACTGGTAGGCGGCAGTGCTTGCGGTTGGGTGACAGGAATAGCCACTACTACTGGAGAAATTGTACGAGATGTAGCTAGTGGGGCACCCTTACGATGAACGATGATGTCCTGACCCAACACCGCATGACGGGGCTTGTTAGCATGATGCTTTATAGCCGCTTTAGGAGTGGTTGCAGCACTACGGGGGGAGCTGCCAGAGAGAGTTCGTTGCGTTGTGGCGCGCACCGGAGCAAAAGAAGGAGTGCTTGGTGACTTACGATCAACTGCAGGAGGCACTTCACTAGACAATTTGACTAACGCATCAGTGGCGTATTCGCTAGATGGTAAGCTACGAGGCTCAATAGAGCGCTCCAGGGAAATAGCTTGCTCTTGTGTCGGCTTTGTAGCCTTAGTCTGCCGCACCTTAACAGGCCTACTCTCCTTGGCACTAGGCTTAGGCCCTGGCCCATCCACCATCTTCCAGTTCGGATTGCCGCAGCTCTGAAGCAGGAGACTAAAAAGTAGTATAGTCGCTATGAATCTTTGAAGCTGTGTATACATAATGCTTATTTTGTAGACTTTTACCCAACAACATCAGCATTTATGCCTAATAATCCAAGAAATTATGCCTAATAATCCAAGAAATTATGCCTAATAATCCAAGAAATTATGCCTAATAATCCAAGAAATGGAGAAACTTTTTAATGAAAAAAAAGAACATACCACAAATAGGCATGCACCCTTGCTACGGGGAAAAAATATTTGATACATACCACAACACTACCAACAGCGTAAAGAATACCTGCAAAACTGCCAATGAGCTGCCCTAGACCGAAAGCACTGAAGGCATGTGTGGTCTTTTGCCCAGTGCTACTCATCAAAGCATTGTCTAGTGGGTCTTTCCAGAAGAAAACTCCCTGTATGATTCCTCAAATCCTGAGCGGCTTTCACGATAATGAGAAAGACTACCTTCATCATTGCAGATAGCCTTTTGTAAAGAAATTGGCGCATTACACTACTCTTCTACCTCTTCGTATTCTGCCTCGGCAGCATTACTATTGTCATCTCCTTTGTGCGCATCTCCTTCTGGCTGTTGAGTTCCTTCTGTTGCACTGGATTGCTGCGCAGCTTGGTACATTTCCTGCGAAGACTGTTGCCAAGCCTTGTTCAGCGCTTCTATGGCTTGATCAATGGCTGACAGATCTTGGGCCCCATGGGCTTTTTTCAAAGCAGCTAGGGCTTCTTCGATGGCTTTTTTGTTGCCTTCTGAAAGCTTGTCACCAAATTCCTTGAGTTGTTTCTCAGACTGAAAAACCTGTGAGTCAGCGGCATTCAGCTTGTCGATACGTTCCCTTTCTTTTTTGTCCGTTGCTGCATTGGCTGCTGCTTCTGCTTTCATTTTGTTGATTTCCTCTTCTGTCAGTCCTGAAGAAGCCTCGATGCGAATTTTCTGCTCTTTGCCTGTGCCTTTGTCTTTGGCAGAAACATTCAGAATACCATTGGCATCAATGTCAAACTTCACTTCAATCTGGGGCACTCCTCTTGGAGCAGGTGGGATCCCATCAAGATGAAACTTACCAATGCTGCGGTTGTCTTTGGCCATGGGCCGCTCTCCTTGTAAAACGTGAATATCTACAGAAGGCTGACTGTCGGCTGCTGTGGAGAATATCTGTGACTTTGCAGTGGGTATGGTGGTGTTGGCTTCAATAAGTTTGGTAAATACTCCACCCATGGTTTCAATACCTAAAGAAAGCGGAGTGACATCGAGCAGCAATACGTCTTTGACTTCGCCAGTCAATACACCGCCCTGGATGGCTGCACCAATGGCCACCACTTCATCTGGGTTGACACCTTTGGAGGCTTTTTTGCCGAAGAACTTTTCTACTTCCTCTTGGATTTTAGGAATTCTGGTAGAACCACCCACCAAAATGACTTCATCGATGTCTACGGTCTGGACATTGGCATCTTGCAACGCCTTTTTGCAGGGCTGTAGCGTTCTTTTCACCAAGTCATCGACAAGCTGCTCAAACTGCGCTCTGGTCAGCGTTTTGACGAGGTGTTTGGGCATACCATCGACCGCCATAATATAGGGCAGGTTGATCTCTGTACTGGTAGCGCTAGAAAGTTCTACTTTGGCTTTTTCTGCGGCTTCTTTGAGGCGCTGCAGGGCAGTGGGGTCTTTCTTCAGATCCAACCCTTCTTCTTTCTGGAACGTGTCTGCCAACCAGGTAATAATTTTTTGGTCAAAATCATCTCCCCCTAAGTGTACATCCCCATTGGTGGACTTGACTTCAAATACACCGTCACCGAGCTCTAGAATGGAAATGTCAAAGGTACCACCGCCCAAGTCAAAAACGGCAATCTTCATGTCCTTGTTTTTTTTGTCTAGACCATAGGCCAGGGCCGCTGCGGTAGGCTCGTTAATAATGCGCATAACGTCTAGGCCTGCAATTTTTCCGGCTTCTTTAGTGGCTTGTCGCTCGGCATCGTTGAAGTAAGCGGGCACGGTGATCACTGCTTTTTTAACTTCGGTGCCAAGGTAGTCTTCGGCAGTTGCTTTCATTTTTTGCAAGATCATGGCTGATATCTCTTGGGGGGCATACATCCGATCGCCGATCTTGATGCCCACAGTGCCATTTTTCCCTTTTTCTACTTTGTAAGAAACCTCTTTGTGCTCCTCTCCCACTTCAGCATATTTTTTACCCATAAAGCGCTTGACAGAGCTGATGGTATTGTGTGGATTGATGACAGCTTGTCGTTTAGCAGGATCCCCTATTTTTCGGTCTCCTTTGCCTTCGTTCAAAAAAGCAACGACCGAAGGGGTAGTCCTTTTTCCCTCACTATTGGCGACAACAACAGGCTCGTTGCCTTCCATCACAGCCACGCAAGAGTTGGTTGTTCCTAAATCAATTCCAATAATTTTTCCCATGTTGGTTGTATTAAAATTAAGTTTTCAATGAGTCATGCTACTCTAAGAACCTAAGGAGCAAGTGCCGTGCCAGGTTGAGGGCGTAGTTGCTTGTCGTGTCATTTTGACACATATGCTAACGAAGATTTAGTAACGTAAGATGCACCACAAAGAAGCTACCAAGCTTGAATTATTAGTATGGGCTTCCTTTACTTTGACAGTCATTCCAAACCACTCAGATCAAATTCTTCTAAGAAAGCAGTGGTAAACTTCCCACCCCTAAACTTGGTATCGCGCATGAGACGCAAGTGAAAAGGAATAGTGGTTTTAATACCTTCGATGACAAATTCTTCCAGTGCTCTTTGCATCCTAAAAATGACTTCTGCTCGAGACTGCCCCCGCACAATGAGCTTAGCGATCATGGCATCGTAATGGGCAGGAATGGTGTAACCTGCGTAGATATGGGTATCAACCCGGACACCAACACCCCCAGGCAGATGGAGATTTGTGATCTTGCCGGGGCAGGGCCTGAAGTCTTTGCTGGGGTCTTCGGCATTGATCCTGCACTCCATGGCATACCCGTTTGGATAATAGTTCTGGCCACTGATCTTTTCGCCGGCTGCGATTTTAATTTGCTCTTTGATCAGGTCCAAGCTGGTTACTTCTTCTGTCACAGGGTGCTCTACCTGAATACGGGTATTCATTTCCATGAAGTAAAAGTTACGATGCTTGTCCACCAAAAACTCAACTGTGCCCACTCCTTCATAGTTAATAAATTCAGCGACTTTTATAGCTGTCTGGCCCATTTTCTCACGCAGTGCTTGGGTCATGAATGGTGATGGAGTCTCCTCGACAAGCTTTTGGTGCCTGCGTTGAATCGAGCAGTCGCGCTCAGACAAGTGGCAAGCCTGTCCTGTGTAGTCGCTAGCAACCTGGATTTCTATGTGCCGAGGTCCTTCGATAAGCTTTTCTAAGTAAAGGCCGTCATTGCCAAAGGCAGCTTGGGCTTCGCGCCTGGCCTCGTCCCAGGCTTTGGAAAATACTTGCGCATCTTGCACAATTTTTATGCCCTTGCCGCCACCGCCTGCAGTGGCTTTGAGCAATACAGGAAAGCCCATGGCTTGAGCCAAGGCAATACCTTCTTCCACAGAGACCAAAAGTCCTTCTGAACCTGGAATGGTGGGTACACCAGCTTGCTTCATGGTGGCTCTGGCTGTGGCTTTATCACCCATCTTACTGATAGCTTCAGGAGAGGGGCCAATGAACTTGATGCCGTACTCTTTGCATATACTAGCAAAGGCTGCGTTTTCTGCTAAAAATCCATAGCCAGGATGAATGGCATGGGCGTTGGTGAGCTCAGCTGCAGCGATGAGGCGTGGAATGCTAAGATAAGACAGTTGGCTAGGAGCAGGTCCAATACACACTGCTTCATCTGCAAAACGCACATGGAGACTATCCTTATCTGCTGTAGAGTAAACAGCTACAGTTTTGATGCTCATCTCACGGCATGTCCTGATGATGCGTAACGCAATTTCTCCTCGGTTGGCAATGAGTATTTTTTCGAACAAAATTTTCTTAGTTATGCGTGTTGAGTGCCCATCGGTGTAAGGTTGCCGCGATTATAGTATAAAACATAAACACGCACATCATTTTGGGTCGTTCAATAGCAGATGGTGTATCATAACATGTTGCTTTCCAGTCAGTATATCAGTTACAAAGCTTTGTGGTGCACAAGCAGCGATGTCAAAATTTTTTCTTCATGATGTTCGCCCTAACAGCTTATGGCTCCCTAAGCAGGATGCACCAAAAAAAGTGGCTGGTCGTATTCTACTGGAGAAGCATCATCGACCAATACCTTGACAATAGTACCCGCAATATCTGCTTCGATCTCATTGAAGAGCTTCATGGCTTCAATAACACATAGTTTCTGGCCTTGTTGTATCCGGTCGCCTACTTGGACAAAAGGTGGTGCACCTGGATTGGATGCTTGATAAAACGTACCCACCATGGGCGCCTTAAACTCAACGTAAGAACTGGTTGGTGTACTACTCACATCGCTTAAAGGATGCGGGGCAGCCTGGATAGCTGTCACAGCTGCTGAACTGTTAGGTGGTTCTGGAAGTATTTGCTGCGCAACAGGCATACGCTTCTTAATAGACAACTTGATTTGTTCGGTCTCTATGCTCACCTCTTCCAAACCAGACTTGGTAATGAATTCGATCAGGCGTTCAATCTCTTCGACTTTCATAAGTTATTTTTTTATGCGCTCTGCATAGGTACTTGTTCGGGTGTCAATTTTAAGTATGTCCCCGTTGTCAATGAACAAAGGAACTTGAATTTGTACCCCTGTTTCTAACGTAGCAGGTTTAAGTGTCTTAGTGGCTGTATCGCCTTTAAACCCAGGCTCTGTATAAGTTACTTTAAGTGCTACAAAAGCGGGCAGCTCACAGTTTAGTGGTTTGGCTGTTTCCTGGTGAAAAAGAATGTCTACTTCTTGGCCTTCTTTGAGTAGTTGGGGTGCATTAATTAGGGATGCCTCCAGCATGAGTTGCTCAAAAGAAGCATTGTCCATAAAGTAATAACCTGTAGTATCCTGGTACAAGAACTGATGTGGTCTATGCTCCACTCTGGCAATATCTATCTTTACACCTGCATTAAAAGTTTTATCAATAACTTTCCCTGTAGTTATACTCTTGAGCTTGGTACGTACAAAAGCCCCCCCTTTACCTGGCTTGACATGTTGAAACTCGACAATGGTGTAGAGGTCGTTGTTAAGTTGAATACACAAACCATTCCTAAAGTCACTTGTGGTTGCCATCTTAAATCTTGATCAATAGTCAATCATAAAACACGCCTGCAAGCTCCGCTTACTGACTCCAAATTACATAAGCTCCCCCCCAGGTAAAGCCCCCACCGAAAGCCGTCAAGATAAGCCGGTCGCCTGGCTTGAGTTGAGACTCATATTGCCACAGACAGAGTGGGATAGTTGCTGCTGTGGTGTTTCCAAATTTATCAATGTTGATCATGACTTTGTCCATACTCACGCCCGCCCTTTGAGCCACGACACTGAGGATTCTCTGATTGGCTTGATGTGGAACAATAAAAGCAATATCGTCACTGCTTAGGTGATTCCTTTGCATGATTTCTTCGACGATTTCGGCCATTTTACTGACAGCTATCTTAAATACCACTTGGCCGTTTTGATACAAGTAATGTGCCTTAGCGTCGATGGTTGCGTGTGAAGGGGGTCTCCTACTGCCCCCAACTTTTTGGTGCAAGTGTTCTTCGCCTGCCCCATCGCCCCCAAGCACACTATCCATAATGCCTTGGCCCGCTTCATTGGGCGTTAGTAAAACGGCCCCTGCCCCATCACCAAAGAGGATGCAGGTTGTCCTGTCTTCATAATCCACCATAGAGGACATTTTGTCGACACCAACCACCACTACTTTGCGGCACTTACCGGTTTCTATAAATTGGGCACCGGTAACCATAGCGTATACAAACCCAGAGCAGGCAGCTTGCAAGTCGTAGCTAAAGGCATTGACAGCACCCACAGCGTGGGCAATAATATTGCCCGTGGCCGGTGTAGGCATATCAGGGGTAATGGTAGCACAGATAAGAAGATCGATATCGTGGGGATCAGTATGAGTCTTCTCGAGCAAGCCCCTGACAGCTTCGATACCCATGACGGAGCTGCCTTGATTTTCTCCTTTAAGGATGTGTCGTTCCTTAATGCCTGTTCGGGTCGTGATCCACTCGTCAGTAGTGTTGACCATCTTTTCCAACTCAGCATTCGTAAGGATGTAGTCGGGTACATAGCCATGGACACCGGCGATGGCTGCACGTATCGGTTTTGTCATATACTCTTTTAATACTTACAGCTTATTATTAGTGAATTTTACACGCTTCATGCACAGTTCAAGTACAGTTGCATTCATTGACGTTTTTACCTGGTCTACAACTTTTTTCCAAAAGGCTGTAGGTTACTTTTGGAGTAACGGCCTTGTATAAGGAGTCCATATTGTTTTTCGCTATAGTTGCTGCGGTGGCGGTAGTAACGTATGAGACCTGCGCCATGCTTATTGCTGCTTATGGCACTGGATCAAGCTTATTCCCCAACATTGGTGGTCTATAAGAAAATAGGGAGAGTATAACTAACCCCTACTTCTCCATGACGACTTGGCCTTTGTAATAGAGCTTGTCCTCATGCCAAAAAGCGCGGTGGGGCAAGTGTAGTTCACCTGTAGTAGGACAGACGGAGAAGTTAGGCATTGCAGCCTTGTCGTGGGTTCTTCTTTTGTCTCTTCTGGTTCTGGAAATCTTTCGTTTAGGATGTGCCATGATTCATTGCGTTGCTTGTGTTTTTTTTTGCTAAACTATATGGTAGCCTGTGTGCTATTGGCAGATATACCTGAGAATTGCTGGCTCATCATCCACCATGATTGAAGAAGCGTGGGTGTAGTTTTTTCATAGGTACTTCCAGGCTGACAAAGTCATAGATATGCTGGGCAATGTTAATGGTTGCAGTTTTGTGTTCAAGCGTGTATAGCTCTGTAATTAGCTCCTTATTCTCGTGGCCTAGTCTGAAACTCATTTCTTTTTCAATATTCACTGGATAGGCAAATGTTTCCAGGCTTCTATCACAGATCAACTCTACTGCTCCCGTAATGCTGAATAGCAGCTGAATATTGCTGCGCTTTCTGTCTACCTTAACTGTGACTGTTAGCTCTCCTTTTTCCAGTAAGCTATTTTCAAAAAGTTCGAAAAATGTTGCTCCCAGATTATAGATCAGCACACCATGGGGCTGGATAATATCAACTTCAAATGCTTTTAAGGGCAACATGCTCTGCTCACGGAAGAAGGACGAATTTAACAAATAATATCCTAGAATAGAAAGTAGTGTATATTCTTTACCCTGCTCAGAAATGTTCTGAGACCATTGCAAAATGCTTGAAAATCATCCTTCATTTACTTTAAACTGGGTAGATACCTTAATTTTGCAGCAGTCTGTTCTTGTTACTTCTGATAGCTATGGGGAATCAAAACAGGATCATCTTGGATAAAGGCTGGGTGGTTATATTGGACTACCTTTGCGCCTAGGAAGTTTTTGATTGCAATGGGGTGCAAGCGTTAGGCTTTCTTAGGTATAAAATTATGTTTAAGAACATTCTCCTTTACGTGTGAGGTTACGCATAGATTGGTGCTATGATGAAAATCTCCCGTGACTATTTTGAGCTATATTTTGCAACTTTTTAGCCTAGACCTTTTACTTATATGTTGTTACACTACGTCATCTGGGACATTAATCCAGTCCTCCTACGTCTAGGAATTTTTGAAATCCGATGGTATGGATTATTGTTTGCATTAGGGTTTTTATTAGGCAGACAACTATGGTATCATTTCCTGAAGGGAGAGGGAAAACCTGTGAACGATTTAGATGCATTGGTACTCCATACCATGTTAGGAACGATCGTTGGAGCGCGGCTAGGGCACGTGTTGTTTTATGATTTTTCCTACTACTCTCAACATCCACTAGAAATTTTCTTGCCTTTTGTTTTTACACCTACTTTCAAGTTTACAGGTTATTCGGGTTTAGCCAGTCATGGTGCTGCTATAGGCATTTTAACAGCTATTTACATCTATGTAGGCTATGTGGTTACCCCTCGTTTTTTCCCTCCTAAGCTAAGCATCAAAAAACAACGTAGAGTTAGCCAGAGTTACTTGTGGGTCGCTGACCGCATGATGATTGTAGTCGCCTTGGCAGGGTGTTTGATCAGAATAGGCAACTTCATGAATTCAGAGATTATTGGTAAGCCTACCAATAACCAATATGGCGTCCTGTTTGCACGAGATACCACACACCGACTTCAGAAAATTAGTAACGCTATTGACAGCATTAAAGTGACCAAGGGCAATGCGCAGGAGCAGCATGATGGACAATATCAACCTGTTATCCTAACCATTGCTTTTAAGCATGGTGGCTTCGAAGAAGGAGCTATTCGGGGTTTTTTGGAACATAATGTCAAGCACTTCCTAACAGAGGATGTTTGCGCAGCGCAACATATCTATGAGCCAAGCAGTTTGCCTCTACAATATACGCTATCTAAAAACAGAAAAGGGGCGCAATTAGCTCATATTGCCACTTTAGGAATTCCTAGACATCCGGCACAACTCTATGAAGCTTTTTCGTGTCTTATATTGTCCTTACTATTGCTCCGCCAATGGAAAATCAAAAAAAACAGATTACGCTCTGGATCTATGTTTGGTTTGTTTCTTACCCTGGTTTTTGGTTTACGGATTGTCTATGAATCTTTTAAAGAAAGCGACATCATATGTGAAACTATTCTAGGGCCTCTTAGGACTCCACAAATACTAAGTGTCCCTTTGGTAGTAATTGGTATTATGCTGCTTAGATACAGCACGTATAAAAAAGAACGTACGGAATAGCGTGATCATCTATTTTTTGCATTGCTAATTTCTCATAGTTTTCAGCTTATTAAGCAGCGGATTTGATTTAGTGAGTACGCTGTCATAGTTACGGATTTAGAGTAGCATCGACTGCTGCTTTTAAAGCCAGCAAGGTAGTGTTTCAGTAAGCTGTCCATGCGCTCCACAGTTCCATGCTATTTCTAATCGCTTTACGTACAAAAACTGACTTTTTTTACCCAAAAAAGGAGAATAAGCCCACATCATTGCATGGAAATTCTGCCCGTCAACTATAGAATGTTCATTTCGATGATTCTAAACCATGCAAAGGCCTTGAGCCGTAAGTGATATCATATCGCATACATCGCCAGAAAGAATGCGGTAGTTAAGAGATACAGATAAGCCAAAGGCATATTTAGTCCATGGGGATTGGTTATAGTTGGGGTTCTGGGGCCTTAGTATTGGATAACAAGCGAAGAAACCGACTTGAGGCAGGGAAGAAGCTCACTTTATGAGATTAGCCTATGATTCCTAACATAGAGACTTCCAACAATATCAAGAAATATTACGCTATTGGAGAAGTAGCAAGGTTACTCAATGTATCCACCTCTCTGATCCGGTTTTGGGAAAAAAAATTTCCCTCTCTACAGCCTCAGAAAAACAAACAAGGTACCCGAAGATACACCCAAGCAGACATCGTTCAGCTAAGAAACATTTATCAGCTTGTCAAGGAACAAGGCTACACTCTGCAAGGGGCTAGGAAAGCAATGAAGCATAACGGCAGCAAGCTGCAGAGTCATGCGGATATTGTGCATGTTCTCAAGAACCTCAAAGACTTTCTGGCACTTCTTAAAGAAAACGTGATAAACACTGACTAATTGGGCTTAGAATACTCGAGGAACCCAAGTATTAAAAGCTTTGCAAGGGATTGTTGAAGATGTGGGTTACTTGTTCTGGCTACCCCATAGTTTTTCGATGAAAAATTCTTTGAAGAAGTTTTCATCGTAGATGATAGGGTTTGCATACGGCCTAAAAGAGCTGATCGAATAAGAGAGAAAAAATAACGTGGCTACGTTGTTGTAAAGAAAGTACCAGGATACCTTGTGCTTACTCTTCCAGAAGAAGCTACGTTTTGGGAAGAAGAAAAAAAATTACGAGAAATTCTCCTCTTCAGACAACGCCATGGTATTTAGCTATCTTTTTAAAGTAAAATTGCCTCGATATCTGCTAAAAGACGAAAGACCACCCTGCTCTCCTACAATCACTTATTCTGATGATAGAGCGGGCATGGACTCTGGTTGATTGGACCTGAAAGAGCAGTATAGTTTTGGGGGAACCATGCAAGAAAATGAAGCCAACGAGCGTCACAAAATAAGGCGCATCTAGGGTGCCGAATTCATAACTTTCTTCACGATTGCCTCAAAAGCAATAGGGTGGTTCATAGCAAGATCGGCCAATACTTTTCTATTCAGTACTACCTCACTAGTTTGGAGATTGCCCATGAAAACTGAGTAGGGTACTCCATGGGTTCTGGCAGCTGCATTGATGCGTTGGTTCCAAAGTTTCCTGAACTCCCTTTTCTTGACCCTACGATCTCGATAAGCATACTGTAGTCCTCGCTCTACCGCATTCTTAGCTACAGTCCATACGTTCTTTCTCCTGCCCCAGTAGCCTTTGGCTAGCTTCAGGATTCTTTTTTTACGTGCTTTAGAAGCAACTGCGTTGACAGATCTGGGCATTTTCTATTTTTTTAGCTACTAAGTTATTGAGTTATCGGCTTGCTCAAGCATCAGACATTCAGCATTTTTCTGACCCTAGGCTCATCTGCCTTATGGACTAGTGTTTTGTGGGTTAGCCTTCTTTTTTGCTTGGTTGTCTTTTTACTTAGCTCATGGTTTTTAAAAGCATGTGCGCGCTTTATTTTACCATTGCTTGTTAGGCTAAATCTTTTTTTAGCTCCCGAGTGTGTTTTTACCTTTGGCATCTTATTTCGTTCAATTTATTTAGTAGTCAACCTACTTTTTGATAAGCTTGGGCGATATAGTAAGCATCATACGTCTCCCTTCCATTTGGGGTAGTTGCTCTATCTTACCGTATCCTTCCAAAGCCTGGGCAAACTTGAGCAAGAGCAACTCTCCTCTTTCTTTAAAAGAAATAGTTCTACCCCTGAAATGTACGACAACCCTAACCTTAGCGCCATCACTAAGAAATTTAGTGGCGTGCTTTAGTTTAAAGTTAAAGTCATGTTCATCTGTATTAGGGCCAAAGCGAATCTCTTTTACTACTGTCTTTTGTGCATTGGTCTTAATTGCTTTTTGCTTTTTTTTCTGCTCGTATTTAAACTTAGAGTAATCTATCACCTTGCACACTGGTAATGTGGCATTTGGCGAAATCTCTACCAAGTCTAGCTCTTGCTTGACTGCTATGCTGAGTGCCTCCTCGATGGGGTAAATGCCTACCTCTACGTTGTCGCCCACAAGCCTCACTTCAGACGCGGTAATTCTCCGGTTGATTCTGTAAGGCTCCTCAACCTTTTTGCGGAAAATCTGTTTTTTTTGCTTACGGATATCTATCTTACTTTATAAAGTACTCAGAAGGGGAGCAAATATGGAGATAAGTTCCCGAAAATAAAACAAGTAGCTCCATAGAAACTACGCTATCTATCAGGCTTTTGGCTAAGAAAGTAGGTGGTCAGTAATCATCTTTACAAACTCATCAACAGGCTTAGTGCTCTGAGTGCCTGTCCCTTGCCTCCGTACTGCCACCGTATTCTCAAGCATCTCTTTTTCTCCTACAATAAGCATGTATGGAACTTTACAAAGCTCAGCACTTCTTATTTTCTTGCCTATTTTCTCATCTCGATGGTCTATAAAGCCGCGAATTTTTTGAGCCACTAGTGTTTGATAAACTTGCTCAGCATAGGCGGCATACTTCTCCGATATAGGCAATACAGCCACTTGGTCAGGGGCCAGCCAAAGAGGGAACTTGCCGCCGGTGTGTTCTATCAACAGGGCAATAAAACGCTCTAAAGAGCCAAAAGGGGCCCTATGAATCAGAACAGGCCTGTGTTTTTTATTATCTGCTCCTATGTAGTCCAAACCGAACCGCTCAGGTAACTGGTAGTCTAACTGTACTGTGCCTAGCTGCCAGCTCCTATCCAAAGCATCTTTGACCATAAAATCTAACTTGGGTCCGTAGAAAGCAGCTTCTCCCAGTTCCCTAGTGGTCTTTAATCCCTTTTGGGTAACTACTTCTTGGATAGCTTTTTCAGCTTTTTCCCAGTCTTGGTCGTTGCCAATATATTTAGAAGATTGCCTAGGATCTCTCAACGAGAGTTGGGCTGTATATACTTGAAGGTCAAGCTTCTCGAAAACATAGAGTACCAAGTCTATTACTTTTTCAAATTCTTCTTTTACTTGGTCAAGACGACAGAAAATATGAGCATCATCTTGGGTAAAACACCGAGTACGCGCCAGGCCATGCAGTTCTCCATGCTGCTCATAACGGTATACTGTTCCAAACTCTGCTAAACGTACAGGCAAGTCTCTGTAGGATCTAGGTTCACTTTTGTAGATCTCACAGTGGTGTGGGCAGTTCATGGGCTTGAGCAAAAACTCTTCCCCTTCGTGGGGTGTCTGAATAGGTTGAAAGGAATCTTGGCCATATTTCTCATAATGTCCAGAAGTAACGTAAAGGCTTTTGTGACCAATGTGTGGTGTCACTACAGGCTGATAACCTGCTTTTGTTTGTGCCTCACGAAGAAATTGCTCCAGCCTCTCTCGTAGCATAGCGCCTTTAGGAAGCCAGAGCGGCAGTCCAATGCCTACTTTTTCTGAAAAGGTAAAAAGCCCTAACTCCTTCCCTAGCTTTTGATGATTTCTTTTTTTTGCCTCTTCTAATAGCAAAAGGTGTGCTTTAAGTTCCTTTTGTTGGGGAAAGGTAATGCCATAGATACGCGTCAGCTGCTTGTTCTTTTCATTGCCCCGCCAGTAAGCACCCGCCACGTTGAGCAGTTTTACTGCCTTGATAAATCCCGTATGGGGTATATGGGGCCCCTTACAAAGGTCTGTGAATGCTCCTTGCTGGTAAAAAGTGATTTGTCCATCGTCTAACTCTTGCAATAACTCCAACTTGTAGACATCCTCTTTTTCCTGAAAAAATCTAGTAGCCTCCTTTTTGCTTATCTCAGTCCGCCGGTAAGGATTTTTTTGCTGTGCTAGAGCCAATATTTTAGCCTCTACCTTCTCAAGGTGAGTAGCATCAAAACCTTGTTCCCCAAAATCAACATCATAATAAAAACCACGCTCAATAGCGGGACCAATACCTAACTGAATACCAGGATACAATGCTTCTAACGCTTCCGCTAGCAAATGGGCCGAAGAGTGCCAAAAAACGCTTTTCCCAGCCCCATCATTCCAAGTAAGCAGTTGCACAGTTGCGTCTGTATGAATGGCACGGGTGGTGTCCCATACCTCTCCATTGACTACTATTGCCAATACCTGCTTGGCCAAGCCTTCGCTGATATGCTGCGCAATTTCTAAGCCTGTTATACACTTAGGAAAGTGTTTTACTGACCCATCCATCAAAGTAATGGTAACTGTCTCGTGATGCATAGTCTATTTCTTCGCCTGCAAATATGTGATCTTAGCTGTGAAATCACTAACAACCCCACCCCCTAGTAAAGTGTTTGTAACAGTAAGAAAGAATTAAGAAGCAACTTCTTTTGCAAAGACCCTTCTCGATATAGGCTTCCCTACGAAAAATCTAATCAGGATAGACCCACTGACTCGTACGGTGTCTTTTTGAAATGCCAAAAACAAGGCCGGCATATTACGATCGTTGTACACAAACGTGGGTAGGAAAATACAAAGGCCAGTTTTCTCCCAGGAATAAATTCATCTCTTTGGTAATAGACCTAAAGAGCATACGGCAAGATTTTAGAGCCTCCCGGCGATGCATTAATGCTGGATAGCAGACGTTACTAAAACAGTAATGCTGTTATTAAGCACCTCTACCAAACCTTCTTCAATAGCTAAAACATGTTCTTGCCTCTCACCTCCATAAAGAATAGTGCCTTTTTGTAACGTGCTAACAAGCGGAGCATGGTCTTTGAGTACTTGAAATGATCCTGCACTACCCGGCAGGGTTACCTTCTGTACCCTGCCTTCAAAGAATTTCTTATCGGGCGTGCTAATCGTGAGATGTATTCTTTTAGTATCAATGGTGGGCATGTTTAATTGAGGAAGGCTAAGGGAACGAAAGTAAGCGTTGCAGCTTATGAAGGCAAAAAGTTGTGTTTCCATTTACGCAAAATCCCTGCTATAACAGAAATGAAGTGCTACGCATTGGGTAGTGTTAATTTTAGACTAAATTAAGTAGGCAAAAAGACCAGGACTCAGCAGGAAAAATAGATTTTTAGCAAGCACACTGCTTATGCCTGTGGCTTGGCCATCCTCATCAGCTTGCTCGCAAAAAGAAAATCTTTTAGTGCTTCTACGTCAACATGGAAAATATCGGCCGAAGCCCCTTCCCAAGTCTTTCTCCCTTGGTGAAGAAACAGAATATAATCGCCTATAGAGACAATACTGTCCATGTCGTGCGTGACAACTATGGTAGCGATATCGTATTCATAGGTAAGCTCCTGGATTAGTTCGTCTATCAACAGTCCCGTTTTTGCATCAAGACCAGAGGTAGGCTCGTCACAGAAGAGATACTTAGAGTTATTAACAATAGCGCGGGCAACCCCTACCCTTTTCTGCATACCGCCGCTCAGCTCATTAGGCATTTTTTTATTCGCATTGGACAGTCCTACACGTTGAAGGCAAAAGTTAACACGGTCTAGTTTAGCATCTTGAGGCATGTCAGTAAGCATATCTAGTGGGAATAACACGTTCTCTTCCACATTCTTAGAATCGAACAAAGCCCCTCCCTGAAACAACATACCTATCTCTTTCCTAACACCCACCGTTCTATCTTTAGACCCATTCAGAAAATCTCTTCCATCGAACGCAATACTACCCTGATCAGGACGAATAAGCCCCACAATACACTTGATCAGTACACTTTTTCCAGTACCACTTTCCCCAATAATTAGATTTACTTTTCCTTGTTCAAATTTTCCACTAACCCCATCTAACACCTTCTTACCGTCAAAAGCTTTGCTAATGTGTTGGAACTCAATCATATTTTAAAAGAAGGATGTAAAAGTAGTTGCGTCAAGATGTAGTCGGCCAGTAAGATGGCAATGCAGCTATCGGTCACGGCACGGGTGCTTGCTTTGCCGATAGCTACCGCCCCCCCGGATATGTAGAACCCTCTATAAGCAGAAATAGAAGATATCAAGAAGGCATAGACTATCGATTTATAAATGGCAAAATAAACTGAATAAGGATCAAACGCATGCCTAAGGCCATAGATATAGTCTGCCGGAGCAACAGACACGGCAAACTGAGAGGAAATTAGACCGCTGTAAATAGCAAGAAAAGCTGAGATGATTACCAGGAAGGGATAGGTTAAGATACTAGCGAGTATCTTGGGCAACACGAGATAGGAAGTTGTATTAATGCCCAGAATCTCTAAGGCGTCGATTTGTTCACTAATGCGCATAGAACCAAGCTGGCCCGCAATACTTGACCCTACTCTGGCAGCAAATACAATGGCCATTACTGTTGGAGCCGTCTCTAAGATGGTCATCTCGCGCACACCATAACCTACCAAAAAATCGCCAAGCAGTGGCGAGGTCAGAGTATGGTAAATTTGAATGCTCGCCACCGCCCCTGCGAATATAGATACAATGGCCACCAGAAAAATAGAGTTCACACCTATAGAAACGCACTCTTCTAGTGTCTGTCTAATGTAGGTCTTGACTCTTTCTCTGTTGACAAACATTGAATGTAGAAATATGAAATATCTCCCTATACTTTTCATATGACGTTTCTAATATCCGGCCCAAAGTACGAAATTATGATCGGATACAATCTGTAATCCCCTTCCAAAAAAGCCGAGAAAATTTAGCATCGTGGGAATACCTTATATCTTTAGACTCACGGACATGGATATTGAGACCTATAGAAACCATTGCTTGCGGAACAAAGGAGTCACCGAAGAGTTTCCTTTTAACAAGAGTACACTCGTGTACAAAGTCATGGGCAAAATGTTTACGCTAGCCAACATAGAACCATTCGAAAGTATTAACCTGAAATGCAGTCCAGAAACGGCCCTCCAACTCAGAGAGATGCATGAAGGGGTTACCCCTGGCTACCATATGAACAAAAAGCACTGGAACACAGTAAGGACAGATGGAAATATCCCCGACAAAACAATCTGTCAGTGGATTGATGATTCTTACGGGCTGGTAGTGGACAAGCTATCCCAACGAGACAGAAAATGGCTCGAGCAAGAAGCCCAGTGAGTAGTAAAAATTTCTTTCATCTTTTACACAAAAACATAGCTTTGGCATATGAGGCAATACTTAGACTTAATACAGCATATCCTCGATCATGGGGTAAAAAAAGGTGATAGAACAGGTACAGGTACGATCAGTACATTTGGCTATCAGATGCGCTTTGATCTAGCTGTAGGCTTCCCTCTTGTGACCACAAAAAAGGTCCACTTAAAGTCCGTCATCTGCGAATTACTATGGTTTTTAAGGGGCGATACAAATATTCAATACCTGAATCGGCACAAAGTGACCATCTGGGATGAGTGGGCCAATGAGCAGGGAGACTTGGGACCTGTCTATGGCTACCAATGGAGAAGCTGGCCTACAGCAAGTGGAGAAAAAATAGACCAGATTGCACAAGTAGTGGCACAGATCAAATCTAATCCTGACTCTAGGAGGCTGATTGTAAGCGTATGGAATGTAGGAGAACTTCACAAAATGGCTTTACCTCCTTGCCATACACTCTTTCAATTTTATGTCGCAGGAGGCAAGCTTTCTTGCCAGCTGTATCAACGAAGTGCCGACGTGTTCTTGGGGGTTCCTTTCAATATTGCTTCTTATGCCCTGCTCACTATGATGGTAGCCCAGGTCTGTGGTTTAGAGTTGGGGGAGTTTATACACACGCTCGGCGATGCACATCTTTATTATAACCATCTAGAACAAGCCAGATTACAACTTTCCAGAGCGCCTCAGCCCCTGCCTACCATCCAACTCAATCCTGATGTTAAAAACATCTTTAATTTTCAATATCAAGACTTTATACTGCAAGATTATCTATACCACCCTCCCATCAAGGCACCTATAGCTGTCTAACTGAACAATAAACACTACTAAAAGACTTTCCACTAAAATAACACAGGCACATAGCTATGGTGTCAAGACTACTAATACGCTGCCAGCCGAAATCTATTGCCAGGAAGAAATTTTACAATTTTCTTGAGCTCAAGCTGCAAGAGAATAGCTGATAATTGATTAAGGGGTATCTGGGTTTGGTAACTCAATTCATCGATGTGTACTTCTAGCTTCCCAATTGTTTGTACGGCACTTCTTTCAGCCTCTGTGAGTTCAGGAAGCTTATCCAGGGCATCCAAGATATTCTTTGCAACAGGTACTTTTTCATCCCAGTGCATGGCATCAACAATATCAGCAGCACTGGTGAGTAGATTGGCTTGATGGGTTTTAACCAGATGATGACAACCGGAAGAATAAGGCGCATAAATACCCCCGGATACCGCAAAAACTTCTCTATTATATTCATTAGCATATTTAGCAGTAATCAGAGCACCACTCTTCTGGGCAGCTTCTACTACAATCGTTGCATCTGCAATACCTGCAATAATCCGATTGCGCGCAGCAAATCGGTGCGCCTCTGGCTTAGTTTGAAGTGGATGTTCACTTAATAGCCCTCCTTGGGCTAACATGGCTTCTGCAGTCCTTTTGTGGGCTGCAGGATAAATAATATCCACACCTCCGGCTACTACTGCCAAAGTAGGCAGGCTCAGTTCTAGTGCTGTTCTGTGTGCATGGATATCAATCCCATAAGCCAGACCACTCACAATTAACAACGGATAGGTACTAAGGTCACTCAGGAGTGTCTCCACAACTCTTTTTCCATAAGTAGTGGCACTTCTAGTGCCGACAATACTAATGACCTTAGCTGTGTTGAGATGTACATTACCGCGTAGATAGAGTAATGTGGGTGCCCCATAAATGTGTTTGAGACGTTCTGGGTAGGCAGCTTCCCAAGGAGTAATAACACGTGTATGGGCCTTATCATGGGATGCCAATAATTCGGCCGCCTTAGAAAATGCGTCGCTGCTGCGTATTTCTTGTGCTATACATTTACTAATGCCTGGAGCTTTGGTAAGTGCTTGAAGCGTACTTTGGAAAATAGCTTGAGCCGAACCAAACCGAGCCATCAGCTTCTTCGAAAGCGCATATCCTACCCCTCTAACTTGGCTGAGGGCTATTTGGTATATTTTTTCTTCAGCCTGCATAGGCATGAGGTTTCCCCTGAACATACCCACTTCTAGCCTAGTTACAAAAGTTTACTACGGTATTTTTAATACGGACAGCTTAATGAATAAATGCCACCAATGTCTCTAGCTGCAGAAAGCGAGAACCTTTAATGAGAAAAGCTGTATTGCTAAATTTCTGCTGCGCCAGATAGACGCCTAAGTCTTCTTTTTGGAGAAAGTGCAAAGCATTGGGATTGGTCTCTTGGGCCGCTATCATGTGGGGACCACATAGTAAAACTGCCTTATAAACTGCTTGGGTAGTAAAACGGCCTAGCGCTCGATGTGCTTCTTCAGTCTCTTCACCTAGCTCAGCCATGTCGCCCAGAATGAGTACTTTATGGGCAGCAGGCATTACATGCAGCGCCTGAATAGCGCCCTTTACCGACTCAAGATTGGCGTTATAAGCATCTAACAGAATAGTATTATTTCCTTGCGTAATAATTTGGGACCGGTTGTTACTAGGCCGATAGTTTTGAATGGCTTTGTTAGCGTCCATCTCATCCACTTGAAAATACTTAGCTACGCACAATGCAGTGGCAATATTTTGGAAGTGGTATCTACCTAACAATTGAGAGCGTACTACCTGCGCGTTCTCGCTTTGATATACTAAGAAAGGATCTTCATTGAAAAACTTACAGTGATAAAAATCTTGCTGTTGGGGGTACGTAACAACCTGTGTAAATGGAGTGGTTATACGCTTGAGTATAGGATCTATAGAGTTTGCCAATACAACCCCGTTGTGCCGAAGTAAGTAATCATATAATTCGCGTTTCCCCCTGATTACCCCCTCAAAACTACCAAACCCCTCAATGTGTACATGGCCTATATTAGTAATCACGCCATGGGTAGGCATAGCTATTTCGCAAAGCTGTGCTATTTCTCCTACATGGTTGGCTCCCATTTCCACTATGCCTATCTCTGTCTTCTCATCAATGTCTAAGATGGTAAGCGGTACACCGATATGGTTGTTGAGGTTGCCCTTGGTAGCCGTGGTAACGTAACGACTACGCAATACTGCTAAGATGAGTTCTTTGGTGGTGGTCTTACCACTAGAGCCTGTAATACCAATCATGGGTATCTTGAGCCGCTTTCTATGATAAATTGCCAGTCTTTGTAAGGTTCTTAGGACATCATCAACCAGGATATAGCGAGCATCTTTTTTGTACCGTGCATTATCAATCACAGCATAAGAAGCACCCTTTTCTAGTGCCTGCTCGGCAAATTCATTGCCATCAAAATGCGGTCCTTTTAGGGCAAAAAAGAGGGCATTTGGTGTAGCATGCCTAGAATCAGTCGTAATGTTCTTGTGGGCAAGGTATGCCTGGTAGAGGTAGGCAATAGGATCAACAGGAGTCATCTGGTTGCAAACACGGGTGGTTTACATGCAGCGTATGCATGCGCAATAATAATAACAAGTGGTTAGCCAATTTTATCTTTTCTACTATTTATCTCTTTTTCTGCTCTTTTTTTCCTATCTCCTTACTAAAACATTCTCCAGATCAATCCAAATTTAGATCTGTTCTATGCTGGATTTCTTCTTGCAAATTCTCCGGTAAGTAATAATGGTCGTAAGAAGCAAGGTCAATGGCTCTTGCTCCTTTGACTACCTTATATCCTTGTTATTGTATAGTCTGAGTAAATTCTTCATCAGCTTTATCTAAAGCGCTTATTTCACTCTTGCTCTCAACTGAAGTTATCACCGGATTATTAACTCCACCTTTTTTGTCATTCACTGAAACGGTAACTGCATAGTAACCTTCCCCCAAAAACAACTTAAAGAGGCAGTCACATTCTGCAAAATGGCATTTACTACATCCCATACCCATGATGTGAGTGTACTAGCCTGGCCTCGCTTGATTGCGACGAAGTAAGAATTGTATCAACTTCCCTTCTGCATGGGATTACTCTGTCTGGATCACATCATAGCCTAACTCCTCAGCTTTTTCACGCATCTTTGGTGGAAAAACATTAGCTCCATTGTGAAAAACAAACTTTTTGACATGCTTATGCTTATGCTTATCCCTTAAGGCTACACAGAGACATACCGTAGAATTTTGAGTCGTACTATTTGGCTCTGACCCTACAATAGTTAATGCATCTTGTGATAGGCTGAGTACGTAGTTCTTCAACCACGAAGTCCGTTTTTAAATAGTTGTTCTTTGGGTCATAAGATTTTAGGACATAAGCTTTATCTCTTGCTTTGGGGAGAGGAGGATTACGTGACCGGTTGTACTTATTAAGCTCTTTTATGTCTAATGTGGCACCTGGCATGAACTCCACCATGCTTGCCACAACTTGCGAGGCAGGATTTTGTATTGCACTTGCTTCTTCATCATCCGTATCTGTATCAGCAAATGATGCATCATTCGACAGGAAAGCGTATGTAACATCTTCTTCTATCGTATTATTATGCGCACTATCTGTAATCTCTATATTTGTTAGATTTGAAATCTTTGGTACATCACTTTTATTTCTCTCTCTAATCTTAGCTTGCAGGTCAATTTTTAGCCCGCGGGCTGTGGTGCAGTAAGCCTGTGCCGTTAAATTGATAAAAAAGAAAAGCACGCAAACAACACGACTGGAGAAGGTAGTCATAAATAGGAGAATATTTAGGAACATATAAAAAAACCATCCCTTTACATACAACTAGTCGATGATTGCCTGCATGTGACCATTAACACGTCAGGAAAAGCATCGATACCGGCGTCTTAGTGAATGTTGCAATTTTTACTCAATTGCCAACAAGGTCCCTGATCTTCCTCTAGCTTTTTTTGGATTATATCTACAATTTCGTCGCTATGCATAGCCCTGGCAAGATCTATGGGTTTCACATTAATTCCAGCTTCATTATCAACCATTCTTGGACATTGTTGCATTAAATACTCCACCAGGTTAGCATTATTTGCCCTGATAGCTAGATGTAACAGGCTAAATTTACCGTTGTCAAGTGCTTCAAGGTCAGCCCCTTGCTCCTTTAAAAATTTAACTACCTCTGTATTCGCTTTCCCTTGTATTCCTAAGGCGGCATAGTGCAAGGCATTGGAGCCGTAAGTATCGGCATCCTTCCAATTTGCATGCCTCTCTACCAGGTACTTAACTACTGCTAAATGTCCTCTTAAAGCGGCCAAATGCAGGGGTGTTCTTTGATATGTGTCTGCTCTGATATCCACAGAGACCTTGTGCTTTTCAATCAGCTCTTTTACCACATCCAGATCACCTTCTTGCGCTGCATAGTGTAAAGGCGTGTATTGGTCGTCTCCCCATGCAACATTTTTATCTAGATACCCACCTTCTTTTCCCTGATCAAGGCTTGCTGCTATAGTATCCCAATCCTCTGCATTGTCTACAACGTCGACAAATGACTCAAACCAGGTATTAAGACCGCCCTTGCCCAGCTTTTTTTCCCTTCATCATGCCTAAACGCTGATGCATATCCTGACAGCCTCCTATGGCTAGCAGCATCCCTAGTAGTATTACTATTTTTTGCATGGTAGTAAAATTTTTATGACACGATGACAAAGCTTGCACGCAGTTTAGAGAATCTAAGCGCACCGCTACACCGACTTTAATACTATAGTGAAGTACATCTTAACGTTAATAATAGCAAAGATGATAGCGTAGATTGTGCTTGCATGAAATTACTCCATATACAAAACACACGCTTTCTAACCTACTACAGAGCTAATATCTGGCTCCGCTATAACCAACGTATTGGCTTTATCCTTATTTTAGCACTGATACACATCACCCTCAAACATGACGCAACTGATTGATACAGCACCTCAACAAGAAACAGCGGTCTTGGTAGCTTTGACTACAACCCAGCAATCCAGTGCCAAAACCAAGGAGCATGTGGATGAATTGGCTTTTCTAGCCTTTACATTGGGCATCAAGACACTCAAGACTTTTATACAAAACCTAACAAATCCTAACGGGAAGACTGTTGTAGGAAAAGGAAAACTAGAAGAGATTGCGTCTTTTGTGAAGGATAAGCAGGTAGATACGGTGATCTTCGACGATGAGCTGAGCCCTTCTCAGGTACGCAACTTAGAAAACGTACTGCAGTGCAGGGTAATGGATAGAAATCTGCTAATTCTTACTATTTTTGCAATGCGGGCCAAGACGACCCAAGCAAAAACGCAAGTAGCACTAGCACAGTACCAATACTTGTTGCCACGGCTTACTAAGATGTGGTCGCACTTATCTAGCCAAAAAGGGGGTAGTAAGGGAATGAGAGGCCCCGGAGAAAAGGAACTAGAAACAGATCGAAGACTTATACAAGATCGGATAGCACAGTTACGTAAAAAGCTTGCGGCTATAGAACGTCAAAGCATCACGCAACGAAAAAATAGAGCGCGGCTGGCCAGAGTAGCACTAGTGGGCTATACTAACGTAGGCAAGTCGACCTTAATGCGCGTACTCTCCAAAGCAAGTGTCCATGTCGAAGATAAACTCTTTGCTACCATAGACTCTACAGTGCGCAAAGTAGTGATGCACGATGTGCCTTTTTTGCTCACAGATACGGTAGGCTTTATTCGTAAGCTTCCACATACCCTCATCGAATCCTTTAAATCTACCCTAGATGAGGTGAGAGAGGCAGATATTCTTTTACATGTGGTGGATATTTCACATCCGGCTCATGAGGAGCATATGAGGGTAGTTCAGGAAACACTACAAGAAATTGGTGTAGTAGACATACCCATGATCTTGGTTTGTAACAAGGTTGATCAGCTCCAACCAACTGAAGCAACACAAGAGGGCGATACAAGTTTAGAAAACTTACAACAAACACTCTCCCATCAAGAGCATTGCCCTACTGTCTTCATCTCAGCCACGCAGCAAGACAATATAGAGGCACTCAAAGATTTACTTTTCCAGCAGGTATCTCTACAACACATGAGGATATACCCTAATTACTTGGAAATTGCTCCTTCTTAGGCTGATGTAGCGCTCTTCTGGCCTCGTAGTTCAATGGATAGAATAGAAGTTTCCTAAACTTTAGATGTAGGTTCGATTCCTGCCGAGGCTACCCCAAACTACGTGCTCTTAGTCTACCTCCAGCCAAGTCACTCCCTCTCCTCCTGGATAAGGGTGCTTATCGATGACACGCTTGACCTGGCTATGCGATTGCAAGTAAGTACGTATAGCATGGCGCAAGATGCCCGCCCCCTTTCCGTGGATAATTTTTAGTTGCTTATGTCCTAGTAGTGATGCTTTGTCGATCCATGAATCTATGGTACTTAAAGCCCCACTTACAGGCATTCCGTGAAGATCTATCTCAGGGTTAAAGGAAGAAAATGCGTCAGCAGCTAGATTAAGTATACGCGTAGTGGGCTTTATAGGACGAGTAGATAGCCCAGCTTCTGTAGCCGGGCGGACCTTCGCAAGCTGCCTGAGTGGAATGTTGACCTCCATAGACTTGAAGGCCACGGTAGCATATCTATCGCTGAATCTTACAATCTCTCCTATGCACTCTTGACCATGCATCTTTACACTATCTCCCTGGTGAAGTTCGCCTTGTGCCTCCATAGTAGCCTGTTATATCTGGTCCTCCAACTCCTCAAGCCGCTTGATCACTACCTCATATATTGATTTCATTGTCTCAAAGCGGGCAAGGTAGTACTGATAGCTTTTTTGAAAGGTATCTAGGTCTATGTCGTACGTTTGGTAAATTAGAAGCGCATTCTTTTTGAACAACCAACGAGCTGTATCCTCATCACCAGTATAGTAGCGCGCCATGGCCTTGGCTAACTCTAGGTCTACCAATATGGATACCATTTTATCTTGGGCGAGTAGTTCAGCAGGGGGCTTTCTTTGGGCACTGCTAAGCATGCACAACAAAACGCCAAGAATTATCAATCGATGCATATACCTCTTTTATAGAACAAAAATAATCATACCTAGACGATTAAAAAATGCAGGGCATGACCTTCTTGATAGCTTGAAAATGAACATTTTGAAGCATTTTGCAATAGTCTTCTCAATACTACCCATGTGTATCCATTACACAGCCAGCAGACAGTGGCAAATTTTTGCATAAATCGTGCTATTTTTGCTCATGGGCATGAGGCGGGGCATATTTAACTGCGGCTAGTAGACACGTCCCATAAGAAGTAGCCCCTAGAACAGGCATTAATTTTATGGCAGATACTCCGTCAAGCAAAAAATATCAACTCCTCCTCATTATTCAAGACAAAATATTTAATGTTGCTACCCTATCTCAGTATCATTTATCACTCTACATAAGCGATGCATACTTCAAAATAATCTGCGTCAACCCCACAACAACACAATGCTTGCTATTAGAGGTATACAGGTTAGCACATGGGTGTTCTTATCAACGTATACAAGCTATTGAGCAGCTTTATCAAGACCACCCAATACTAGCAGATCGCAACTGGTCTGCTGTCACACTGTGTATTGGCAACCAGCAGTATACCTTGATTCCCGAACAGTTGTTTCAAGAAAAAAAGATAGCTGATTATCTAGATTTTACGTGTCCCATAGGTTCAAACGCCATTAGACATTTCACCCATGCCTCTTTGAACATGACGGTGGCTTTTGCTATGGACCCACAGCTATTAAATTGGTTTCAGGTGACCTATGACTATGCTCAACTAAGCACCATACATCAGGCTAGCAGCCTAATACAGGGTGCATGGACCTATCTAAGGAATAATAAGCCCAGTTTGCTACCTAAGGTGCTAGTTTTTGTTGAGTCGCGTCACCTCCACATCACAGTCATACACAAAAGTAAGTTGGTCTATTATAACAGGTTCGAATACACTAGTTCTGATGAATTATTATACTACGTGCTTATTGTTGTACGGATCCTGAAACTTGACACAGGCTTGCACGAAGTTATCCTAGGAGGGAATATCAATAAACACTCGCTAGCCTATAAAAAGGCGTGTAATTACATACGCAGGCTCACCTTGATGAATACACTGTATTATGTAAAATTTGGAAGTGCTTTTCCCAAGAAAATGATGACTGCCCATCTAGATGTACTGAGTGCACACCTCTGCTATAAAGAACTTATAGGGAGTTAATAAGGGCCTCATATGTGTACATTATCTGAGCAAATGATGATTTTTCATCAGATCGTAATGCTATGATATCTAGCTCTTCTTAATAAGAGCGAATCATTAGAAGTTACTTGCTTGAGCAACGTGTCACTAAAAACCAGCCTGTTTTTTAGCAACCGTATCTTGCGGATTTGCTACTTGCTCATACTCTTCTTGAGGCCCGATGATTGCTTGGCTATACTTTTCAAGTCCAGTTCCAGCAGGAATTAATTGCCCCACAATCACATTCTCTTTCAATCCTCTTAGCATATCGCTTTTTCCCCTAATAGCCGCCTCACTTAGCACCTTGGTAGTCTCCTGGAAAGAGGCTGCTGATATAAAGCTCTCTGTACTTAGTGAAGCCTGAGTGATACCTTGCAGCTTTGGTCGAGAGACCGCCGGTTCAGCATTTCTTGCCTGAATTGGTTTCAAACCCTGTCCCTTTAATTCAGTAACTTCCTGTCTAAATTGGCTTGCACTAATGACTTGTCCAGCTTTTAGGGTCTGCGAATCACCTGCATCGGCAACAACCTTCTTATCAAGAATCTTGTCATTTTCTTCTCTAAAAATTAGTTTACTAACGACCTGCCCCGGCATGAAAGTAGTATCTCCTGACTCTATTACCTCAAGCTTACGCATCATCTGTTTGACAATAACTTCGACGTGCTTGTCATTAATCTTCACCCCTTGCAAACGGTATACCTCCTGAAGTTCATGGACAAGGTGTCTTTGCACCGCAGTAGGTCCCATAATGGCTAAAATATCAGCTGGTGAAATAACACCATCAGAGAGAGGATCACCTGCTTTGATGTAGTCATTGTCTTGTACAAGAATGTGCTTTGATAAGGGTATTAGGTATTTCTTTTTAACTCCTTCTTTTGATTCAATAAAAACTTCCCGACTACCACGTTTGATATCGCCATAGGTGACAGCTCCATGAATTTCACTGACAATGGCTGTATTGGATGGATTTCTAGCTTCAAAAAGTTCAGTAACCCTAGGAAGGCCTCCCGTAATATCTCTGGATTTGTTCATCATTCTCGGGATTTTCACTAGAATCTGTCCCGCACAAATTTTTTCTCCCTCTTCTACCATCAATCGAGCTTTTACTGGAAGGTTATAGTGGGTTGTGACACCTTGCTTACCCTCTACAAGAAGGGTCGGATGTTTTGTTTTGTCCCTGGTATCAATGATTACTTTCTGTTTGTGCCCTGTTTGTTCATCATACTCTTCTTTATAAGTAATACCCTCTTCTATGGCCTCGAATTCGACGGTTCCAGCCAATTTGGCAAGAATGACGGCGTTATAAGGATCCCAGTAGCACAACTCCTGATCTTTTTTTACTTGCTCACCTTCTCTAACCTTTAAGTACGAACCATAAGGCACTGAGCTGGCCATCAAAACCTTCTTTGACTGCGGGTCTAGGATGTGTACCTCGCAAGACCTGCTCATCACTACTGCTAGTTTTTCCCCTGCACTGTTGGTGGTTTCTACAGCACCTATATCCTCGAAAGTAACCAATCCGTCACATTTGGCTTTAATTTTCGCTTCTACAGCAATGTTAGAAGCAGTACCCCCTACATGGAATGTCCTTAATGTTAGCTGTGTACCTGGCTCTCCAATAGATTGTGCGGCAATAACACCCACCGCTTCTCCTATTTGTGCCATCTTGCCTGTGGCAAGGTTTCTACCATAACATTTAATACATATCCCACGCTCAGCTTCACAGGTCAACGCTGACCTAATTTCTATTTCTTCTACGCTTGCCTCATCAGCTGCGGCAGCAAGTGCTTCCGTAATTTCTTCACCAGCAGGGATCAGTAGCTCTTGTGTACTGGGGTGATATACATCATGAATAGCTATTCTTCCTAGAATCTTTTCAGAAATTGGCTCGATGACTTCATCATTATCTTTCATTGCTGCAACTACAAGTCCTCTTAGCGTACCACATTCTTCTTCAGTAGTAATTACATCTTGTGCCACGTCAACTAGCCTTCTAGTTAGGTAACCTGCATCAGCTGTTTTCAGCGCCGTATCAGCCAGTCCTTTGCGTGCTCCATGGGTAGAGATGAAATACTCGATGACATCCAGACCTTCCTTAAAGTTAGAAAGGATAGGGTTTTCGATGATTCCACCCACAGAGCCATGCAAGCTTTTTTGTGGCTTAGCCATTAGCCCCCGCATTCCTCCAAGCTGACGCACTTGCTCTCTCGACCCCCTTGCACCTGAGTGCATCATCATGTAAACAGAGTTAAACCCTTGCTGATCTTTTTCTAGCTGCTCCATGAGCAGGTCGGTAATTTGCGTGTTGACATGCGTCCATATGTCGATAACCTGGTTATATCGCTCTCTATCAGTAATCAACCCCATCAGGTAATTATTCCAAACAGCATCCACTTCTTCCTTGGCTTGGCCAATTAGTTGATCTTTTTCTTGAGGCACTTTTACGTCATCCAGTGCCATAGACATCCCTCCTATATATGCGGACTGGAAGCCTAGCTCTTTAATCTCGTCAAGGAACTTCACGGTACGTACTGTGCTTGTTTGCTTGTATACTTGGGCAGTAATAGCTTGTAGCTTTTTGCTGGTAAGCATTTCGTTGATGAAGCCGACTTCTTCAGGCACATATTGATTGAAGACAACTCTGCCAGCAACTGTGTCAATCATTTCTGCTACCTGGGTGTCGTCAACTTGATTCTTAAGCTTGACTTTTACCTTAATATGGGCATGCTGGGAGATACTATCACTGTCCAACGCCATAATTACTTCTTCAGGAGCATAAAAGACCATCCCTTCACCCTTAACGGGGTGTTGGGCAGTGCTCTTTCTACCTTTTGTAAGGTAGTACAAGCCCAGTACTATATCCCTAGAAGGTACGGTAATAGGTGCTCCATTGGCAGGATTGAGAATATTATGTGCCGATAACATTAACAAGGATGCTTCTGCAATAGCCTCTTGGCTTAGAGGCACATGCACAGACATGGTATCACCGTCAAAGTCGGCATTGAATGCAGTACAGACCAAAGGATGCAGCTGAATGGCTTTGCCTTCGATCAACCTAGGCTGGAAAGCCTGGATGCCTAGCCTATGCAATGTGGGGGCCCTGTTGAGGAGTACTGGGTGGCCCTTCAAAATATTTTCTAGGATGTCCCAAACAACTGGTGTTTTCTTTTCAACAATCTTCTTAGCAGACTTTACCGTCTTGACCATACCTCTTTCAAGGAGCTTGCGGATAATAAAAGGCTTGAACAGCTCTGCAGCCATATCTTTGGGAAGACCACACTCATACAGCTTCAGCTCAGGTCCTACTACAACTACAGACCTCCCCGAATAGTCTACACGCTTTCCTAAGAGATTCTGACGGAATCTTCCTTGTTTTCCCTTGAGCACATCACTCAGGGACTTTAGCGGCCTAGCCCCTTCAGAAGCCACGGCGTTGACCCTCCTAGAATTGTCGAACAAAGAGTCTACAGCTTCTTGGAGCATTCTCTTTTCATTTCTAAGAATGACCTCAGGTGCCTTAATATCGATCAGTCTTTTAAGTCGGTTATTTCTGATAATCACTCTTCTGTAAAGATCATTGAGGTCAGAAGTAGCAAATCTGCCTCCTTCTAGGGGCACGAGGGGTCTCAGCTCAGCAGGTATGACTGGAATAATGCGCATGACCATCCACTCCGGCTTATTTTCTATCCTGCTTCTTGCCTCTCTAAATGCTTCCACTATTCTCAAGCGCTTAAGTGCTTCTGCCCGGCGTTGCTGCGAAGTATCATGCGCTGCTTGGTGTCTCAAGTTAAAAGACAATTCATCGAGTTGAATCCTTGATAGAAGCATCTGCAGCGCCTCAGCTCCCATTTTAGCAATGAATTTGTTAGGATCGTTATCATCCAAAAGCTGGTTCTCGCGGGGAAGCTGGTCTAGAATATCTAGGTATTCCTCTTCAGTGAGGAAATCCATGTAGTTAAGGTTGTCTTCTGCTTTTATCCCCGGCTGAATCACTACATACCTCTCATAATAAATAATTTGATCTAGCTTTTTGGAGGGTAAGCCAAGGAGGTATCCTATTTTGTTAGGGAGCGATCTAAAGTACCAGATATGGGCTACAGGCACCACCAGGTCAATATGTCCCATTCTCACGCGCCGAACCTTTTTTTCGGTCACCTCAACCCCACATCGATCACAGATGATCCCTTTGTATCTGATCCGCTTGTACTTTCCGCAATGACATTCCCAGTCTTTTACAGGACCAAAGATTCGCTCACAAAACAGTCCCTTCATTTCTGGTTTGTGGGTCCTGTAGTTGACTGTTTCGGGCTGGGTAACTTCCCCATAAGAACGCTCTAGAATGACTTCTGGGGAGGCCAGGCTAAGGATTACTTCTGAGAAATCACTCGTAATTTTTTTATCTCTTCTAAATTTCATAACTACCGGCTTATCTTGCTACGTTTAACACTTATTGTGCTAAGTGATTGGGGTTATTTGAGAGTAACTTCCAGGCCTAACCCCCTGAGCTCGTGTATCAACACATTAAATGATTCTGGCAGATTGGGTTTGGGAATATTTTCTCCTTTTACAATCATTTCATACGCTTTGGAACGGCCAACCACGTCATCTGACTTAATAGTTAGCATCTCTTGCAGGAGATAGGAAGCGCCAAAAGCTTCCAGTGCCCATACCTCCATCTCACCGAAACGCTGTCCACCAAACTGTGCTTTACCACCTAGTGGCTGTTGTGTAATCAAAGAGTAAGGTCCTGTAGAACGTGCATGCATCTTCTCATCGACCAGATGTCCTAGTTTGAGCATATAAATGACGCCTGTCGTTATCTTCTGGTCAAACTTCTGGCCTGTTAAGCCATCGTAAAGTTCCGCCTTACCCCAATTGGGCAAACCAGCCTTTTCTAATTCTTTTGCTATGTCTTCCATGGAAGCTCCGTCAAAAATTGGCGTAGCATATTTTCTCTCTAACTCTTGGCCAGCCCAGCCCAACACAGCTTCGTAAATCTGTCCTAAGTTCATACGGGACGGCAACCCAAGAGGGCTCAGAACGATATCGACAGGTGTTCCGTCAGCCAGAAAGGGCATATCTTCTCGACGAACAATCTTGGAAACAACTCCCTTGTTACCATGCCTACCTGCCATCTTATCCCCCACTTTAAGCTTGCGCTTCTTGGCAATATAAACCTTGGCTAGCTTGAGAATGCCCATTGGAAGGTCATCACCTACCTCTAAAGCAAACCTTTCCCTTCTAAAGTTGCTTATGATCTCATTGCGCTTTTTACTGTAATTCTCTACAAGCTGGTACACCAGGCTGTTTTTCTTTTTGTTCGCAGTCCATTGATCCAAAAGCACATCCCCAAGTAGATTTGTTTCCTCAGGAATGCTGTAGTTTGCCTCATCGCGATATATGTTCTTTCCAGGAAATAGATTTTTTTCGAGCAGAGTAGCCGTAAATTCTTTACCCTTTCCTATGAGTTCATCTCCAAATTTGTGGCGAATTCCCTGTGATATTTCTCCTTCGAGCAGCTTGGTAAGCTTTTCAATTACTGTAGTTCGTAATTTCAACAGGTTTGTAGCATGCAGTTTCTTGAGCATCTCAAGCTCCTTTTTAACTCTGGCCCTGGCCTTTTTATCTCTGCTAGGTCTAGTAAAGAGCTTAGTGTCTACCACAACCCCCTGCATTGAAGGAGGTGCTTTTAGAGAAGCGTCTTTGACATCTCCTGCTTTGTCACCAAAGATGGCTCTTAGTAATTTTTCTTCCGGGGTAGGGTCAGACTCTCCTTTGGGTGTGATTTTACCAATAAGGATATCGCCTTCTCTTACCTCAGTACCCACCTTGACAATGCCATCTTTGTCAAGGTGGCTAATAGCTTCTTCACTGACATTGGGGATCTCAGAGGTTAATTCTTCTTCTCCCAGTTTCGTGTCCCTCACTGCCAACGCAAACTCTTCAATATGAATGGAGGTGAATATGTCTTCTTGAACAACACGATCTGAGATGACAATGGCATCTTCATAGTTATAGCCCTTCCATGGCATAAATGCCACTTTGAGGTTTCTACCTAAGGCTAATTCGTCATCTTTGGTGGCATAGCCCTCACACAGCAGCTGCCCTTTCTTTATTTTTTCACCTTTAGATACTGTGGGTCTGAGATTGATACATGTTCCTTGGTTAGTTCCTTGGAACTTAGTCAATAGATAGGTTTTCAACGTGTCATCGAACGCAACAAGTTCCTCTTCTCTTGAAAGCTGGTACTTGATTATAATCTTGTCAGCATCTACGTAGGCTACTACTCCATCTTTCTCAGCACGCACCAAACCTTTGAAATCTCTAGCAACGCGCTCTTCAATACCTGTACCTACAATAGGAGCCTCAGGTTGCACAAGAGGCACTGCCTGCCGCTGCATATTGGAGCCCATCAAAGCTCGACTTGCATCATTATGTTCTAAAAAGGGAATGAGCGCTGCTGCTACAGAAACAATTTGGTCGGGCGCTACATCCATGTAGGAAACCTGCTCAGCGCTAACAAGAGGAAAATCACCAGCAAATCTTACCTTAATTTTATCATCTAATAACTTGCCATCTTTATCGAGTCTTGCATTGGCTTGTGCAATATTGTATAAATCTTCTTCCTCAGCAGTGAGGTAATGTGTCGTTCCGTCTAGGTCTGCTATGCCATTGGTGACCTTCCTGTAGGGAGTCTCAATAAAACTCATAGCGTTGATCCTGGCATGCATACACAAATAGGATATCAAGCCAATATTAGGACCTTCAGGGGTCTCAATTGCACAAAGACGCCCTGCATACGTATAGTGTATGTCTCGTGCCTCGAACCCTGCCCTATCTTTTGATAATCCACCAGGGCCTAATGAAGAGATTCTTCGCTTGTGTGTCACCTCCGATAAAGGATTCACCTGGTCCATGAATTGCGAAAGTGGATTAGTGCCGAAGAAAGAGTTAATGACTGAGGATAGGGTTCTTGCATTAATCAGATCAGCAGGTTTAAAATCTTCATTGTCCCGCACATTCATTCGCTCCTTGATCGTTCTGGCCATTCTGGATAAGCCCACACCAAACTGGGTATAAAGCTGCTCTCCTACCGTCCTCACCCTTCTGTTACTTAGATGGTCTATATCATCTACGACTGTCTTGGAGTTGTCAAGCCCAATTAAATATTTTACTATTTGTATGATGTCATCCTTAGTCAGCACACTGGTGTCAGAGGACACATCCACACCAAGTCTCTTATTGATTCTGTAGCGCCCTACTTCACCCAGATCATAGCGCTTGTTACTAAAGAATAGGCTTTGAACTGTCTCACGTGCGGTTTGCTCATCGGGTGGCTCTGTGTTCCGCAACTGGCGATAGATTTGCTCGACAGCTTCCCGTTCAGAGTTAGCACTGTCTTTGTGTAAAGTGTTATAAATAATGTTGTAGTCTGTAATGCTGATATCAAGTCTGTGAAGAATCACAGACTTAGCTCCTGATTCTAAGATCACATCAATTGTTTCCTCATTCAGAATGGCATCACGCTCCAATAACACCTCACTGCGATCTATCGCAATTAGCTCACCAGTATCTTCATCTACAAAGTCTTCTTTCCACGTCTTGAGCACACGGGCTGCTAGTTTCCTGCCAAGCGCGCGCTTTAACGCTGTTTTAGTAGCTTTTATTTCTTCTGATAGTCCAAAAATGTCTAAGATTTCTTTGTCAGTACCATAGCCAATGGCCCTTAAAAGGGTGGTAATTGGGAATTTTTTTTTACGGTCGATATAAGCATACATGATGCTGTTAACATCTGTAGAAAATTCGATCCACGCTCCTTTGAAAGGAATGATCTTGGCAGAATACAGCCTGGTGCCACTAGCATGGGTACTTTGGGCAAAGAATACGCCTGGCGATTTGTGTATCTGGAAAACGATGACACGCTCAGACCCATTGATGATAAAAGACCCCTGGGGAGTCATATAGGGAATATTACCTAGAAATACCTCTTGTTCAATAGTTTCAAAGTCTTCGTTTTCTTCACCATTCTGCCGCAGCCTTAGCTTGGCTTTCAAGGGTACCGCATAAGTCACTCCTCTCCTAATGCATTCTTCCGGTGAATATTTAGGTGTTTCTAGAATATAATCAACAAGTTCTAATATAAAATTACCCCTAGTGTCTTCTATGGGAAAATTCTCCATAAAAACCTTGCACAAGCCTTCCTCTGCACGTTTTTCAGGGGGAGTATCCAACTGAAAAAAGTCTCTGAATGATTTGAGTTGAAGCTCAAGAAAGTCAGGATAATCTGTGACAGACTTAAGAGAAGCGAAATTGATCCTTTTGTTGCTAGGGTTTTTTTTCTCTACCAAGGCTCTATAGGTTTAAATTCTAGGTGTAGAAAGACAAGAAGTCCCTCCCATGATGTATAGGATGGGTACTTTTAATAAAAAAGGCATGAATACTTGAATGATCTTTAGTAAAAAAGGAATCTTTAGGGAATAGACTCGTGCAGAACGCCCCAAGCATCTTTTAAAAAATAGAGGAGCATCAACTCCTGATACTATTTTAGTTCTACCTCAGCACCTGCTTCTTCGAGTCTGCTCTTAAGGGATTCTGCCTCATCCTTGGGGGCTCCTTCCTTGATAGACCTTGGTGCACCATCTACAAGTTCTTTTGCTTCTTTTAGACCTAGCCCAGTCAGTTCTTTAACGAGCTTAACAACAGCAAGTTTAGAAGCACCTGCCGATTTGAGGACCACATCAAAGCTGTTTTGCTCTTCAATAACTTCAGCATTGTTACTATCTGCTCCACTAGCTACTACAACAGGAGCAGATAAAGCCGCAGGTTCAATGCCGTGCTCTTCTTTTAATATTTTCGTTAATTCATTGACCTCCTTAACACTTAGGCCAACAAGTTGTTCTGCGAATACCTTTAGATCTGCCATTTTCATTAAAAGTTTAGTTGATAATAAAATGAGTTTGAGACTACTACGCCTCCTTGGCTGCCAAAGCCCTCATCAAACCTGCTAGTTGATGCTTGCCAGACTGAAGTGAAGCCATGACATTGGTGATGGGCGCATTGAGTAGTGCGATTAATTCACCAAGCAGCTCAACCTTCGACTTAAGCTGACTTAATGGGTCTAGGTGCTCTTCCCCAATAAATAATTCCTTGTCAATAGACGCCCCCTTGAGGAATGGGCTTTCCAGCCTCCTTTGTTTTCTGAATTCTTTGATAATTTTCGCAGGTGTACTGCCAATATCTTTGGCGAATAAAATACCGGAGAACCCTTTGAGGACTGTATCACTAAAGGTTGAGTAATCTACTTCGCTTTCTAGCTTTTCGAGTGCCTTGCTGATCAGCGTATTTTTTACCACTTGGTATACTATGCCTGCCTGAAAGCATTTTCTTCTGAAGTCGTTAATTTCTTCTATGTTAAGCCCTTCTGCGTCTATAATATAGAAATAATCAGTCGAAGCAAGCTGCTCCGCCAGGGTTTCTACAATCTCATTTTTTTCTTTCCGTGTCATTTTCTTACAGTACAGGAGTACTATTTTTGTCGATAAAAACACCTTTGCTCATGGTGCTAGAAAGGCTGATACTTTTAACGTAATTCCCTTTTGACGAGGTAGGCTTTAACTTCAAAATACTGCCTATGAGTTCAAGTATATTATCTCTAAGTTGCTCACCTGAAAAAGAAATTCTTCCTATACTAGCATGTATGATGCCATATTTGTCGACCTTAAAGTCAATTTTTCCAGATCTAACTTCTTGCACAGCCTTTCCCACACTGGTAGTGACCGTACCCGTCTTGGGGTTAGGCATTAGCCCCCTGGGACCTAGTATTTTGCCCAGCCGCCCTACTTTTGCCATCACCGATGGCATGGTGATGATGGTATCTACTTGCGTCCAGCCTTGCTCAATCTTTTTTAAGTATTCATCTAAACCTACATAATCGGCACCTGCTTCTTGTGCCTCTTTTTCTTTATCGGGAGTGCACAGGACTAAAATTTTAACCTTCTTGCCGGTACCATGAGGAAGTATCACCGTGCCCCTTACCATTTGGTCTGACTTTCTAGGGTCTACTCCCAAACGAATGGCCACATCTACAGAAGAATCGAATTTTGTGTGAGTAATTTCTCCAATAAGCTGCACTGCCTCGTCCAAAGGATAGGCCTTTTGGAAGTTGTATTTATTAGTAATCTCTTTTGTTTTTTTTGTCAACCTGGCCATCGATTTCTTTTTTAATTAGCCCAAGGTGCTTCACCACTCACACTTAGCCCCATGCTTCTTGCTGTTCCGGCAATCATCTTCATCGCAGCAGGTACTTCAAAAGCATTCAGGTCTGGCATTTTGAGCGTTGCAATTTCTTCTACCTCATTCCATGTCACAGTACCTACTTTTTTCCGGTTGGGTTCTGGAGATCCCTTTTTGATCTGAGCTTTTTTCATCAGTAAGGTGGTAGCTGGGGAGGTCTTGATAACAAAATCAAATGACTTGTCCTTATAGACTGTGATGATTACAGGCAACAGCTCTCCTTGTTTGTCTTGAGTTCTAGCATTAAACTGCTTGCAAAACTCCATGATGTTGACCCCCTTACTGCCAAGAGCAGGCCCTACGGCACCAGAAGGGCTAGCTGCGCCTCCTTGTACTTGTAGTTTAATGTAAATCGCAATTTCTTTAGCCATACTTTTTACTCAACTCAAAAGTGCTCGATGTTACGAAAATTTTTCTACCTGCACGTAACTAAGTTCAACCGGTGTGTTCCTTTCAAATATCTTTACTGCAATATTGAGCTTCTTGCGCTCTTCAAATATTTCCTGAATACTGCCCGAGAATCCATTGAAAGGCCCGTCGATTACTCTCACTATTTCCCCAACGGTAAATGGTGATTCTAGGCGCAGATCACTAGCCTCACCCTCGTCCACTCTGCCTAACATTCTATTCACTTCAGCTTGCCTGAGCGGCACAGGTGCCTTGGAAACACCCCAGCCTCTTACACTCAGAAAGCCTAGTGCTCCGGCAATATTTTTTATGGCATGACTCGCCCTCCCATCTGACAGTTCAGCACAGACAAGCACATAACCTGGAAAAAAATTGCGCTCCTTTATTTTTCTCTTTCCCGCGCGCATCTCGTACACCTTCTCAGCAGGAATGAGTATTTGCGTAATACAGTCTTCCAGCTTTTGCCTTACTAACTCCGTCTCCAGGTAAGATTTAACTTTTTTCTCTTGCCCACTGACTACTTTAAGTACGTACCATTTTGGCTCACCCATTGTAAACGTAGTAGTTTTTTTCTTTCCTCGCTCTAGAAAGCATTGTAAAACCAAGAAATGGTATTTTTAAAGACCAAATCTACCAAGCCAATAACCACTGCAAAAACAAAAGAGGCAGTTAGTACCAGCATTGAACTACTTTGAAGCTCACTGTAGACGGGCCAAGAAACTTTGTTTCTTATCTCATCGATAGATCCGAGAACAAACGATTTTATTTTTGACATGCTGTTACTTCGCACGGGTGGAGAGACTCGAACTCCCAGCCAATGGTTTTGGAGACCACTACTCTACCGATTGAGCTACACCCGTGTAGGTACCTCAACTGTAGCTATCCCAGCTGGCCCGCAAATCTATGCAAATGGTCTATCATAAACAAGCATATCCCATTTTCAGGGAATGTGCTCGAGATGTAGGATAGGTAACATAGTTGCGTTACTCAATGATTTCAGTCACCTGACCTGCGCCAACGGTTCTACCCCCTTCACGAATGGCAAAACGCAAGCCTTGCTCCATAGCTATTTCGTTAATAAGCTCTACTTCGAATGTTACGTTATCACCGGGCATTACCATTTCAATGCCTTTGGGGAGTATCACTTCTCCCGTTACATCAGTAGTTCTAAAGTAGAACTGAGGCCTATACTTGTTAAAGAATGGCGTGTGGCGACCTCCTTCTTTTTTAGAAAGAACATATACCTCTGCTTTAAACCTACGGTGGGGCGTTACAGAACTTTTTTTACAAATAATCATTCCCCTGCAGATATCTTTTTTATTAATACCACGCAGTAACAACCCGACATTGTCGCCTGCTTCTCCCCTATCTAAGATCTTCCTAAACATCTCTACTCCGGTCACTGTAGAGGTCAAATTTTCTGCCCCCATACCAATAATCTCAACTGCATCTCCTGAGTTCACAATACCTCTTTCAATGCTTCCAGTAGCTACAGTACCACGACCTGTAATCGAGAAGACATCTTCTACGGGCATTAGAAAATCCCGATCCACTAATCTCTCAGGTACAGGTATATACTCATCCACTGCATTCATCAATTCTTCTACTGTTTTTTCCCACTTCTCTTCACCATTGAGTGCCCCTAATGCAGAACCTTGGATAATTGGAGTATTGTCGCCATCAAACTTGTAAGCATTCAACAGCTCCCGCACCTCTATCTCTACCAACTCCAGTAGCTCAGGATCGTCGACAGCATCTACTTTGTTAAGAAATACTACAAGCTTGGGTACACCTACTTGAGAGGCCAGCAAGATGTGTTCTCTGGTTTGAGGCATAGGGCCGTCGGTAGCAGCGACTACCAAGATAGCGCCATCCATTTGTGCAGCCCCAGTTACCATGTTTTTTACATAGTCCGCATGGCCAGGACAGTCCACGTGGGCATAGTGCCGATTAGCTGTCTGGTACTCTATATGAGAAGTATTAATGGTTATCCCTCTTTCTTTCTCTTCAGGAGCATTATCAATGGAGCTGAAGTCCCTCTTCTCAGCCAATCCTTTCTTGGACAAAACAGAGGAGATAGCGGCTGTTAATGTTGTTTTACCATGGTCAACATGGCCAATTGTACCGATGTTAACATGGGGTTTGGAGCGATTAAAGTTTTCTTTTGCCATGTTTAATTGTTTGTTTTTGAAACGAATATAGTTAAACCGGTTCAATGCAGCATAGGACACTACTCACTCTCGGTGCTACATAGCCCCCGTCCATCAACTCAACAAACAGCTTGCTGAGCCAATGACGGGATTTGAACCCGTGACCCCTTCCTTACCAAGGAAGTACTCTACCACTGAGCTACATCGGCCTTTCTAGAGCGGAAGACGAGGGTCGAACTCGCGACCTACAGCTTGGAAGGCTGTCGCTCTACCAACTGAGCTACTTCCGCTTTTGCCATCAAGAGACCGAGCGATTTCCTGATCGTCCCGATCAGACCCGTCGCTAATTTACGTTTTGACTTTTACACTACCTAACCAAAGAACACTCGATGAGTCCGCTGACAAACCAAAAGAAGTACAACATTACTAAGTCCTTCAGTAGTATGTGGGGAGGGTAGGATTCGAACCTACGTAGCTGTAAAGCAACGGATTTACAGTCCGCCCCATTTAACCACTCTGGCACCTCCCCTGAGATAATAATACCACTGACTTGTTATGCAACACCGAGCCAAATAACGGCTGTAAAGCTATACGTTTTTTTATTTTGGTCAAATCTGGCCCGCAAGAGAGGTGGGCGTGTTGTGGGCACTAGTATTCCGCGCTGAATAGAAGCGTATTTTTGTGAGTTTTGCAACAATCTCACGCTTTCTCGATAACTTTAGTGGGAAATTATATTTTGCCGTACAACAGCAACAATGAGACTTATCGGGCAGCGAGGGTGAAAAATAAAACTATTGTAAGACCCCGGGCCTTGACAGCTTTCTAAAATAATAGCTGAGCCCTACTCATCAAACTCAAAATAATTATCTGGAGCTAGCTCTTGGAGGTACTTTTTGCCTTGATACACGCCTTGTACTAGCTCCTTGAGAGTCTTGCCCTGTTCTTTGAATGCTTTTGTTAAGCTTTTTCTAGACGCTTTAGCATCGTAGCTTATTTTGTAATTGTTAATATCACCCTCTAGCTTGAAAAACAAGTTCATGCTTGCTAGCGCATCAGCAGCTATTGCCTCCAGGGCTACCTCCCCCTCTTTTTTTTGAACGCCCATAAAAGGTACGCCAAATTGATAGGCTACTTTTCCGTCAAAAGTGTGTGTGCCTGATAACTGAATGCGTGTCAAGTTCGAATGTACTTCCATCGGTGGAAGGTAAATCGTTTTATCCTTGATGAGAATGCGGTTTTTGAGTTCTGAGAAACGCAAATCGGCAAGATTTGCCTTGTCTACATACTTGGCAAGCTGCTGCATGGGCTCGAAGGCATGGAGCACCCCATTGTGCAGCCTAACATCGATAGCAGCTTGTAGTGCATCCCAACGTATGTTACATTTTTTATCGGCTTGCATCGTTAGGTCAACGTCAGAAAACACCTCTCCACTTAAATGACGATCCATTAAAAAATTCTGATGAAAATTTTCGAACGTATAAAATAAATCGGCTATTCGGACACCCTGTAGCTTGGCGACTGTGTGAATGTTTAAGCGATCGGTGCTTGCGTCCAAAACACCATCTAAAAAAACTTTGCCTCCTGAAATGCCCAACTGCAGCTTTTCAGCGATGAGCTTTTGGTCTTTTATTTTGACCTTACCGCGCACGTTTTTGCCTCGAAAGCGCCTGCAATGAAGTTGTTGAATATCACAATCAAGGTTCAACGCCCAGCGGGGAGCGATATCAAATTTTGCAGAGTTTGAGCTGATTGGGGAAGTAGGTACACGCTTGCCATCAAGAAGTGCATCCAGGTCTAGGTAGTCCATGTAAAGTTTGGCAGCTACGCAGAGATTTTGGTTATCAGAGAGCACGCAAGGGAGTAAATTCTGGACAGTACCAGCCAGTACAAAGCTACCTGGCCCTATACTCCCTGAAAAGTCTTGCATGACTAGGACATTGTCCTGAAAAGCCAACTTGCCCATTAAGTCCTTGCATAGAAGCTGGGACTGACCAAGCTTGAACTGGGCTGCTTGTGTCTGCAAAGCTCCTGCAAGGTGGAAGTTATCCCCTGCGTGGGTGCCACGTATGAGTTGTTGCAGATTGGTCTCCAACTCCCAGTGAAGGTCCAGCTTCCCTGAGGCATCCGTAATGGCAGGATGAGCGAGCAGCGTGCTTAAGGAAGCCAAATCAAGCGTGGCCTCGGCAGCACATTGAAGGTGGAGATCATGGAAGTCGCGCAGGACCAAGTTACCTTCTAGCTTACTACTGGCAAGCCTACTAGTAATTTTATCGATGTTGAGGGTGGCTGTTTTTAAGTCCTGTACATTGGGGATGCTTAAGTGCCCTGAGAGCTTAGATAGCGCGATGGGCCTAGAGAATTGGCTTACGGTCAAGGTGCCATCACGCAACACAAAGTCGCCTTGCAAAGTCAGGGACTTACGCTCCTGCTTATTGACACTTAAATTAAAGGTGAGCTCGCCATGCGGGTCATACGACTTTATTTTTTGACAGGACTGCTTGGGAAAGCAACGCAATAAGATTTGGGGACTTATTTGCATACCTTGGATTGTTAAGGCAACAGTGGACGCGGCGGCTTCTAGGCACCAACTGCCTTGCACAGCCAGTAGTGCGCTCCCATGCTTGAGCTGGGTAGGCCGCAAGGTCCAAGTTTTTTGTCGTGGGTCATAACTCAGAGCAGCCTTTAGTGATATGGGTAGGTTTTGTGCAAACGATAACTCTTTTAGCTGAATACTCTGGATAGTTGCCTTACCCTGCAAGTCAGCTTCCAGCCTGGCGTGCTCCCACCTTAAACTAGCTTGCATTTGCTCTGTGCTAACTCTATAACGCTGCTGCTTACTACCATACACGATCTCCATGTCCTTGAGAGTAATCTTTTGCAGCTGTACTATCCAAGGAACCTTGCGCTGCGTTGCTTTTTGGGCACCCCTCCCCCACCTTAGCTGCGAACCCAGATCTTCCCCTAGGTGGAGCTTCCCATGCGCTAGAGAAAGATGGGCCAATACGTATTGGCCTTGAACAAGTTGCCATACATCAAAGGCAAAGTAAATCTTACGGGCAGTGACCAACTCTGTAGTGGTCTCTATGCGGTCCTTGACCACTACATCGTGGAGGATGATGGTAATGTTGGGAAAAGACTTGAAGACAGTGAGCTGAATGGAGCTCATCTGTATCGGATTGCTTAATCGCTTGTTAGCTTCATCAAGAAATTTTTGAATAATTTGGTCCTGATAGCGATAGCAGTATACTCCTGTAGCCACTACGACTATCCCTAGTAAGAGGAATAGTGTGGCCACAATTTTTCGAATGGTTTTAATGACTTTAGACATTGATGACTAGCACCCCAAAGAGCAATGCTTTTGCAAAAGTAGTAGGCTTCTGCAGAATATTTTCCTGGCTTTCACAAATTGAAGGAAGTTTTTTATATTCGCTCCTTTCCTGGAAGGGCTCTTAGCTCAGCTGGTTCAGAGCACCTCCCTTACAAGGAGGGGGTCGTAGGTTCGAATCCTACAGGGCCCACAATCAGAGCTAAGGAGAGCATTCATCAGCTCACCACCTAGCCTATCCACCTACAGGACACACTATGGCAGTTACTAGACTAAAGAGAAAAATAAGAAAAAACAGAACGAAGGCAACACAAAGAAAAGCGACCATGAAGCGCTTGTTGGCCATACCTGTGATTAAGAATGTGGCTATAGAACAACTCGAAGAAAGGCTTGCTCTTCAACAGGAGTCCCAAGAAGCTGCTTCTGCTTAGACGTAATGGCTACTAGTTGCAGACTTAGCGTGCCTATATATGTGGGGCATTCCCACTGTAAGCTTTTTCGTACAAGACCTGAATGATACCGTCCCTAAGGCTGACATCAGGCACAAGTATTTTTTCTACGCCTCCGCATTGCATGGCTATATCATAAATCTCTATAGCAGGTAGAATCACGTCAGCACGGTCGGGGGTTAAGTTCCAATCTATTAATGCTCTCTGCCAAGCTATGAGAGGCAATGTAGCCTTTAGTAGCTACGAATCTCTTGAGGGAAAGTAGTTTTTTATCCCTCTTTTCGCCAATTGCGCCAGCTTGCGGATGTTGCCACCTGTAGCAATCCCTATGGGAATGCCCGTGAAGTATTGCTTCTGGGTGGTAATCCATGCTTGCATTGCTTCCCAAGTAGCCGCAGCATCGTCGTGCTCCAATATCCTGATGTAACCTAAATCAAAGGATCGCGAGGCAATTTTTGAGGGGCCTGTGTACAAACTAACTTCTGTGCTTCCTCCGCCCACATCCACATGCAGGTAGCTATTAGGTTCATCCAGTAAACGACGAATTGCTTCATAGATCAGTAATGCTTCTTCACCCTCCACAATGTGAATTGTAATGTTGAGTACTTCTTGAACGTGGTGTACAATTTCTTGTTTGTTGTTAGCATCCCTAAAAGCAGAGGTAGCACAGATCATATAGTAATCTGCGCCATGAAGGTCTATGAGTATCTTAAAGGCTTTCAGTAGCTGGGTAAGTCGTTGTTTGTTCTCTACACTGATGCTCTGATTCTTAAAAACATCATGCCCAAGACGCAAAGGGGAGACGCAGATATTCTATCCTTTTAAATTGGGGTTTTCCCGCAACAAGCAGAACACTACTCACCTGTAACCGAGCAGCATTGGATCCAATATCAACAGCAGCTAGTTGCAAAATGATTCCTAATGATCGAATAAGGTAATGCTATAACGGCACTTATCCCTGTTGATTTAGACAACTGCCTCCGAATCTGAGTCAGGGCATGAGTCTATGTCAGGTTGCTCTGCTTTTGGATTTTCGTCATGAACGGCATGGCGCTGGATATTACTTTCGATGAGTTGACTTCTTCTGGCCAAAATGTCTTCGGCTAGGTGCTGGAGTTTTTGTAAGAATGTACCTCGATACGTTTCTGTCTCTTGGACGATCTTTTTAGTCCCTTCTAATTCTAGTTCCATTTGTTGCTTCAGGCGCCAGTGTCTTCTTCGGTTGTCTTCTTCAAGAGCTTTTACTCTTTCTTGTGCCTCATGGATCATCTTCTCCGTATCAATCTTGGCTTCTCTAGCTTGCAGTTCGGCTTCTTTTTTGGCTTGTTCGATGATACTATGGGCCGTAAACTCTGCGTCTTTGATGGTTTTTAGTAATGCATTTTCTACACCTTGGAGCCTTCTCACCTCTTTTCTGCTGTCTTCTAGTGTAGACTCGACTTCATCAAGTCGCGCTGTCAGTTTTTCCCACACATAAGCAAGCGCGTGTAAGAAAGCGTTTACTTCATCGGGGTTGTACCCCCTAAAGCTTCTTTCAAAACTTTTTTGTCTAATTTCTATAGGTGTTATTTGCTGCATACTGTTTTGGAGCCCGGTTATAAATCCTGCTCTTGTTTTTAGACAATCCAATTTAGGAAATATCTGTTGTCCTCTCAACGCACTGAAAATATTTTATGTCTTGACCTAGCTAGCGGGGTTGGATTCTCTTTGCAATGATGTTCTCCTGAACAGCGCATTTCAGATACTGCTCATACGTTTTCATCCTCACTGATTGATTTAAAAAAGAGTTGTAGCATGCCACCTTGTAGTTTCACTAAAACCAGTAAGCATAGTGCCCACCTCTTGTGGCACATTGATGAGCCAGAAGAGGTACTGCTGAGAGATAGTGAACTTAATACCCTGGCACAAACAACCTATAAAGAGATTGTTCACCCTCGCAAAAGAAGAGAATGGCTAGCAGCTAGACTCGCCCTTAAACACTTGCTTGCCCAATTAGGTCACAAGTATACTGCACTCCAAAAAGATACCTGGGGGCGGCCTTACTTAGCCAATAGCAGTTTGCACCTGAGCATAGCACACTGCTCTCCTTTTGCATTTGCTGCCGTAGATCAGCAACACGCTATAGGTATTGATATCCAACTGCCTTGTGAGAAATTGCAACACGTCAAAGAAAAGTTTCTGAATCATGAGGAAATCAAGAACAGCGGTAACGACCTAGAGAAACTCTGCATCTATTGGTGTGCTAAGGAGGCAGTCTATAAAGCACACGGCGGCAGAAATTTGTCCTTAAAGCAGGACATCAGTATTAGCGCATTTAAAAAACGAGAAAGAGGTATTGTCTGGGCCGAAATAGGCCCTAAACTTTTTGTTGTTCACTACAACTTTTATGAGGGCCATGTATTGGCCTGGAGCAGAGGGGCAGGAGTGAAGATGCTCGTACAGCGTGGCTAATAAATGGTCAGCAGGAAAACTATTCTTTTTTAGCCTTCTTGCGGCCTTGTGTCTTCCCAAAAATGGAGAGGTTGATATACCTCCAGGGGTGGGCCCTCAGATCGATCAGGACCTTGTCTAGGTTGCCTAAGGTTTGATTGAGATTGTTATAGAAGTGGTCATCGTAAAGTAGTTGGCTAAAGCTATTACTTCCCTTCTCCGTCTTCTCAACCATCCTGCCAACACTGCCTAGTATACTGTCAAGCTTTTCAGCAAGCGCCTTCGCCTCTTTGCCCTCTACTCCCTCCATCAGTTGATTGAGCTTTGTTAAAAGCGGTCTTACACCGTTCTTGCTATCAACAAGCGCGCTAGAAACTTCAGACATATTCTGGCTCACCGTATGAAACTCGTGTTGGTTTTGGTTAATAGTCTGTTGCAACTGCTGTGCTGCGCCTTCTAAGCTAGAAAATATGTTATTAATTCTATCCGTATTCTCAATAAGATTAGCTACAAACTGATTGGCTAACAAAGAAATATTCTGGGCATCTTTCAAGGCAGGAAATGTGCCCTCAACAAAAGCGTCTCCCAGGCTTTGCTCAATCTCTCCTGGCACGGTGTCGTAATTTTTAAGTGGATTGCCTTCTTCGATAAGGAGGGCGATTGCCTTACCACCTAACAAGGAAGGGCTAATGAGTCGAGTCTTAGTTGTATCGGTGAGCTTAATGTCCTGCTGGGTCTCAAAAGTTACTAAAACACTATGTTCTCTGTTAGGAAGTATCTGTAGGTTCCGGACTCTTCCTACAGGCATGCCGTTGAGTAGCACTGGACTTGCAGAACTCAAGCCTTGACAATTGTCATAGATGGTATAGTAGCTATTTTTGGAAGAAAGTACTTCCTTCCCTTTTAGAAAATTAAAGCCCAGATAAACAATGGCGAGTGCGACAGTGGCCAATAGTCCAACCTTCACTTCTTTACTTAGTCTCACAGGGTCGATATTTCAGTGTTGATACGTCAAATATAGTACACGATGAGATAGGAATGATAAGCTATGCGTAAAGACTATGGCCGCCTTTAACCTATGAGGAGAGGTTTTAGAACCTTATGACCATTCTCTCAACACGCCCAGCGCAGCATGCGCGCCTAGCTATTTGCTTCTAACTCATTTTTATAATCTCGGAAAGCTCTAAATATGGCAGAAGCAATGTATGCCTGTCCTGATTTACTATTCAAATATTTTTCTTCTTGAGGATGCGTGATAAAACCTACTTCTACCAAAACACTGGGGGCAGTTGTCTTCCATAGCAACAAAAGGCCCGCTTGTTTTACACCGCGACTTTTTCTTCCTACCCTACTTTCGAACTGGTGTTGTATATTTTGCGCAAGCTTCAAGCTATTGTCGTTATAGGCGTTCTGATACAAGGAGAACAGGATGTACGACTCGGGCAACTTAGGGTCGAAGCCTTGATAGTTTGCTTGATAGTTGTCTTCCATAAGAATGACTTCGTTTTCCCGTTTGGCTACCTCCAAATTATGCCTTGAGGTATGTAAGCCCATCGTATAGGTCTCGGTACCATAGGCAGCATCACCCTTCGGAGTAGCATTACAATGAATAGAGATAAATACGTCTGCGTTTTTTTTGTTAGCAATCTTAGCCCTACCATGCAGTGTCACGAATACATCTGTCTGGCGAGTGTAAACAACTTCCACATCTTGCATGTGCTTTTTAAGAATCCCACCAAGTTCCAAAGCTATCTGGAGCGCTATGTCCTTTTCTTTTGAGAATTTACCCAAGGCCCCTGAATCATACCCACCATGTCCTGCATCAATAATTATCTTTCTTACTTTATATTTTGTTGTGCCAGCATTATTAAAAGCGCCCAGTACAAGTAGGGCCAACATTCCCAATGCCCGCACAATATTTTTCATGACAGCGTCACTATTTAGTGTAGATAGGGTAAATTTACGCTCAAAATTTTGAAAAGCTACAGTACCAGTGCTCAAATCAAAGTATGTACTCACATGCCTTATATGGTTATTGTGCTGCTCCGAAAGTACTGCCCACACACCCAAAACAAGTATCTCCACAAGCCCCCTCATTGCCAACTCGCAAGACAATGCCATGACAAGTGGGCCCCCACACCTCAGCACTGACGCCGTACAAGAAGGACACGAGCCGCAGAAAGTACAAATTATTCCTGAAGAGACAGGAGAGGATACGGCTATAAGGAATCACCTACGTGAACAGGGGGTTGCATCTAAAGAGGTGATGGGCTCTTCACAGGCCTCCAGCACGTCACCTGCTTCATTAGAAAGTCCAAATGCAGCTTCCTCTGTATCAGACAGTGCGGACCCAGACCCCACAAAGCCGGAGGGTCCTATTCAATCTATCATTCAATATGATGCGGAAGATTCTATAGTCTTTGATGTGAGGCGTCAAACCATTCATTTGCATGGTGCAGGTGTCATTGAACACGGTACGATCAAGCTTGAAGCAGAAGAAGTTTCTCTCGACTTGACTCATCATATTATTGCTGCATTTAGTAATAAGAATGCAGCAGGAGAAGTAGAAAAAAAAGCGGTTTTTACCAAAGATGGTGTGGAATACTTTGCGGAAAGCATTCGCTATAACTTTCAGTCTCAACGAGCAACTGCCAATAAGTTATTTGCCAAACAAGAAGACGGTATTTTTCGGGCCAACAAGCTAAAAAAAGATAGAGAAACTACTTTCTATGCAGACCGGGCTACCTACACCACCTGTAATCTTGTAAAACCTCACTTCCATGTAGACGCCCAAAAGCTAAAGATTACCCAAGATGATAAAGTAGTATCTGGTCCCTTCAACCTCCACTTCGATGGAGTACCTACTCCCTTAGGGTTTCTTTTTGGTATTTTTTATCTCCCCCGAGGGTCTGGGGTTATCCCACCCAAGTACGGCGGAGAAAGTGAAAAGGGATTTTGTCTGCAAAATGGTGGATACTACATCAAATTTAATAACTACGTCGACCTAGCTCTCCGAGGATCTCTTTACTCAAAAGGTTCTACAGAGTTTACAGCAGAGACTAACTACAAGAGGCGCTACCAATACAGCGGAAATCTACGTTTTGAAAGGAAAATTGATCTAGAGACCCAAGAAATCGAATTACCTAAAAAACACAAAAGCTGGCGCTTTCAATGGAAGCACGACACTGAAAATAATAGATCCAGCAGCTGGCACGCACAAGTGGACTTAGAAGGCAAAAGTGCTAGCGCAAAAAATGCTTCCCTATACAATGGGAATTATCAAACTAAAAAAGACTCTAGCATTCGGTACACCAACAATCTTGTAGGATTCCCCCTTCCTTACACCTTAAACAGCAGCTTGAGTCTCCGCACCACCCAGAGGGGGGAGGCTAATGCCAGTTTACCAGAGGCCTCGTTAAGCACAGCAAACATGTATCCTTTTCGAAAAAGAGGTACTGCTGGTACAAGCTGGCCTTCCGATATCTATCTCCAGCATAAACTTGAGTTTCAAAACAAGCTCTCCAACAGCGTCGATAATACGCTAGATTTTATTAAGCCAAAAGACTGGCCTGCACTGTGGAAAAATAAAAATCAGGGTGTTCAGCACACCGTGCCACTGCAGACCAATATAAAAATATTAACCTACCTGAACCTAACACCAAAAATTACGTATCAAGAGCGGTGGTATTGGGAGAAAATAGATTACAAATATGATGCAAAAGGTGATGTAAAAGAGGACAAAGTGCCTGGCTTTGTGCGGGTTTATGACTATAACTTTGGTGCTACCCTCAAAACTAATTTGTATGGTACCCAAGTCTTTGGCCGCAACGCTACTGTGCAAGCAATAAGACACCAATTTAGACCCGAATTGGCCTTTACCTACACACCCGATTTCTCTGGCCCTGAGTATGGCTACTGGCAGACAATGGAGGGGGGCAAAAAAGATGGCGAAAAATTTGACAGATTTAAGGGAGCTGTTTACCCATCTCCAGGAAAAAGTGACACAGCAATACTGGCAGTCGGCTTAAACAACAGGCTGGATATGAAAGTAAAGAGCAAAGAAGACGCTAAAACAGGCACCAAGAAAGTGCCTATTTTCGAGAGTTTCGACTGGAGTACGAGTTATGATTTTTTAGCGACCCAACATGGATTGAGCGATATTAAGTTCAAGACGCAAACAAGTTTGCTCGATAAACTGTTCGATATCAACTTTGAGTCTACATTTGATCCTTACTTCTACGAAAGTACTGGGCGCCCTAAAAACCATACCAAACAAGAATACGTAAGAAGCAATGAGTTGGCTTGGAACCATGGTAAAGGGCTAGGACATATGAACCGTGCCCTGCTGAGTATTGGTGCAAAACTGGGTACTAAAGACAAAGGCAGTGCCTTAGACAAGGGTAGTGAGCTGGAAGACGATCCGGACGCTCAAGAAGTTCCAAAACATCTTCAGGAAGATCCGGAGCAGTATGTAGCTTTCGATATACCTTGGGATCTGACTTTAAACTATCATTGGACCTACACTTGCTCAAAGCCAGGGGATGATCCGAAGAAAACCAATAGCCTGGGTTTTGAGTGGGGTATGAGCCTGACTGAGAAATGGAAGGTGACCTGCAAAAGTGCCTATGATCTCACCAAACGTGAGTTTGTGGGAAACGCAACTGATATTGGCATTCATAGAGACTTACATTGTTGGGAAATGACTTTTAACTGGAATCCACTAGGAGATAAGCAGGCCTATAAATTCTCTGTGGGCCTCAGAGCGCCTTTGCTAAAAGACTTCAAGTATAGCAGGGACAGAGAGTATGTAAAGCACTGAAGATAGGCTAAGAGACTTTTGCGTAAAAGCTTACCTGCTCAGCTATTCTTCTTGGGGATAATTTTTATGTATTAAGTTTTCTTATTGCCCCCTTATTGGGAGAGCTAGGTGTCCCTTTGAGCACCTTTTCTATGTTTGGGCATTTTGCGGTCTTCTGCTGCTTCTTCTTGCTCATTCAGCTGCATGTTTTGTTGCAGCAAGTCCGCTAGATTCGGAGCAAGCGCTGCCCTTGCGACAAAGGGTGAATGCCAGGGGGTATATGCTCTGGCATTTCTTATGCCTCTTTTACGAGTCTGCTAGTAAACTAGAGCATCTATATTCCATGCAAAGTCGGGCCGTGAAGAAGATACTTCAAAAGTAAGCTGACTTACCTTAGCGAGCGGCACACGGACCGTTTTTGTTTGCTTATTTCCCTCTATTATAATGCTCAATAATGTTTTACTCAGCTGGTCTTTTATCTTGAGCTGAGCCGGAGTACCCTTTACGCTGTAAGTCAGTTTCACAAATTCATAGGGCTTTGCTAAAGCCAACGTCTGTATAGATGACTCTTGCCCCTGGTAATATTTTTCTATCGCAGGGATCTTTTCCATGAAGAAGGTGACACCTCCGCAATAGTTAAGGATCATAAGGTCTTTGTCTAAATAAATAACACCTAGTTCGTAAGCATTTTTACCTAAATGTATGCTATCTAAGTTTCGTAGCTCTTCTTTGGTATAAAGTTGCTTGAGTGGACCTTTCTGTATTGTATAACAATCGTCTACACCCTCTTCGGATAGTTTTTCTACGATTACCTCTCCGGGAGTAAAGAAATAGGGTTTAATCACTTTACTATCTTCAAAATAAATTCTGTCTCTCTCGACGCATAGCTCGGAGGCTAACACAGGCTCTAGCTGTTTGCTGGTATACTTACTATACGTCCACCACATGTGCTTCTTACAGCGCCATTGACCATAGATAAATTCAGCAGGGTTAATGACATACTCTTCCTGCTCAGGCTTACATTGAGCAAACAGTAGTAAACTCAGTACTATTAACATTATTCTAGTTCCCATAATCACCTTCTAGGAATAGTTTTTGTTCTTGGGCTCTTCTTCTTACCAATCCTGGAAGAACTTCCCTTTCTCCAGTTTGGGGATTCGTTTGCACCACAATATCCATCTCTCGTGCTGCTACTTCAAAGTTATTTCGGTTAATATTTCTTAACAAATGGGTTTCATATAAACTCCCAGTATTGTAAACATAACTCACCAACGCATCGAATTGATATTGCGTCAAAGGTGCGGTAACATACCTTCTAATCTTACGTATAGCCTCCTGCACATCTTGGTGTAATAACTCCTGTGCTTGCACTTTAGTAATACCTGCTTCATAACGTGGTATTTCTTCGTCATCAAACTCATGACCATAGCCAATAGTCCACCTTCCCACCCCCCCTACCTTATACATATTGGCACGAAATCCTTCAAATCTTCCGATAAATTGAATGATTGCTTGGCTTGCTTCTAGTTCATGAACATCCTTGGGTTCATTGTTTACAGCGCTTGATGCTTCTGCTGCCTGCTCACGCGCTGCCGGGGCTTGTGCCGGCGAAGCTGCACAGGTGCTGGACGCAGGGGCTACTGCTGGGACCTGTGCTGTCGAAGGAGCTTCACTGGCGCTGGCCGCAGTGGAAGCTGCGGGTGTAGCAGGTATCTCCCGAGC
>Ga0316608_1000057_pt1 | contig 61675 bp, 45 predicted proteins | sample MIS2016152B_MG_FD_207673 | JGI IMG/M metagenome (GOLD analysis project Ga0316608, IMG submission 207673) | Microbial mat bacterial communities from Middle Island sinkhole, Lake Huron, Michigan, United States - MIS.2016.152B | ecosystem: Environmental > Aquatic > Freshwater > Lake > Sediment... | reverse complement strand
GAATGGAGGCTACATCCCCTTTTGTCGGCCCAATAGCCAGGATAGGTCTTTTGGCGGCGAGGTATTCAAAAAATTTGCCGGTTAAAATCCCTTCAGCATTTTGTGTATTGTTTATTAGCAGAAGTAAAACCTGCGATTGCCTTTCCTTTTCAACTACTTTATTATGGGGTATAAAATCAGTTTTGCTCAGGTATTTAATAAGTTCGAATTGGTTCAACGAATCAATAATTGCTGCATCCATCCGTCCAATAAATTTCAATTCCAGATTGTTTCCAAAAATTGGATCCTCTTTCACAAGCTGAGTTATAGCTTTCCAAAGAACTTCCGGATTACGTGCTTTGTTGATTGTTCCTAAATGTGCAAGTGTGAATTTAGTGTCGAGCTCAACGGACTCATCTGAATAATCGCTGGTGTCGAACCCATTGGTAATAGTCTCGACCTTTTTTGCACCCATAGTCTGGAATTCTTCGGTCATTTTACTACCTACCGTTACAACACAATCGGCATATGAAATAACTTTCTTTTCGAGGCGATGGTGTTTTTTATTTGCCCAGGATGTGAGCAATAGCTCGGAGTAATAATCGATATTGGTCCAGGGGTCCCTAAAATCTGCTATCCAAGGAGTATTTAGTTCTTTTTTTAACGCTGAAGCAATAAGATGCATACTATGCGGTGGTCCTGAAGAGATAATTGCATCCACCTGATTTTCTTTCAAATACGGTAGTAAATATTTAACGGATGGGTTAACCCAAAATTTTCGGGCATCGGGGATGAAAAAATTCCCTCTTATCCACACAGCAATTTTCTCAGCAAACTTGGGTTTTTTCTTCTCAGTTAAAAAGCCAACATTTACTTTTTCAGTTTTCTTTTGGCCGATAAATTTTTTATAAAACGTGTAAGGTTCCCAGATAGGTTGTTTTAAAATCGTTAATTCTTTGGGAATATCCCTTTCGTTGGATAAATCTAATTCAGCATATTCGCCATTTTCGGCAGTATAAATAATAGGCTCCCAACCAAATTCGCGAAGGTACTTGGAGAATTTAAGCCAGCGGTATACAGCCGATCCTCCAGCGGGAGGCCAGTAATAGGTTATGATAAGGACTTTTTTCACCCTAACTTTTGAAGTAACGTACGAATACTTACTTTATCACTTAAAATTTCGCGGAGTTTCGAAACCGGAATCCGCTCCTGCTCCATAGTATCGCGGTAACGAAGGGTTACGGTATCGTCCTCTAAGGTCGTATGGTCTATTGTAATACAAAATGGGGTGCCAATGGCATCCTGACGGCGATACCGGCGACCAATTGTGTCTTTTTCTTCGTATTGGCAGTTAAACTCGAACCGTAAAGCATTATGAATTTCACGGGCTTTTTCCGATAAACCATCCTTTTTTACCAGTGGGAAGATTGCAAGCTTAACAGGAGCTAGGGCCGCAGGGATCTTTAAAACTACACGTTCATCCACAGAGCCATCTTCTTTGGTGATTTTTTCTTCGGTAAATGCATTGGACAGGACGCACAAAACCATGCGGTCAACACCTATCGAAGTTTCGATTACATAAGGCACATAGCTTTCGTTCTTTTCAGGATCAAAATAGGTAATTTTTTTACCGGAGAATTTCTGGTGACTGCCTAAATCGAAATCAGTTCGGGAGTGAATACCTTCCACTTCTTTAAATCCAAATGGGAATTCAAATTCAATATCGGTAGCAGCATTGGCGTAATGGGCTAATTTTTCGTGATCGTGAAACCGGTGTTTTTTATCTCCCAAGCCAAGGGATTTGTGCCATTTCATGCGGAGCTCTTTCCAATGTTTAAACCACTCCATTTCAGTTCCCGGAGCAATAAAGAACTGCATCTCCATCTGTTCAAACTCACGCATGCGGAAAATAAACTGGCGGGCGACGATTTCGTTTCGGAAAGCTTTTCCAATTTGGGCGATGCCAAATGGAATCTTCATACGGCCCGATTTCTGAACATTCAGGAAGTTTACAAAGATCCCCTGCGCAGTTTCTGGACGCAGATAGATGGTATTAGCTTCATCGGTGACAGATCCCAATTTTGTATCGAACATCAGGTTAAACTGACGCACGTCTGTCCAATTGCGGGTTCCCGAAATAGGGCAAACAAGTTCGGTATCTAGTATAATTTGTTTTAATTCTTCGAGGTTATCTGCTTTTAAGGCATCTACCAGGCGTGTGCGAACCTTATCCACTTCTCCCTGAATTTCGAGAACTCTTGGATTAGTAGTTTTGTACATTTCCTCATTGAAAGATTCGCCAAATCGTTTGGCAGCTTTTTCAACTTCTTTGGTTATTTTATCTTCGAGTTTTTGAATATGGTCTTCAATTAAAACATCCACGCGGTAGCGTTTTTTCGAGTCTTTATTATCGATAAGGGGATCGTTAAATGCGCCAACATGTCCGGAAGCTTCCCAAATACGGGGGTGCATAAATATGGCCGAATCAATGCCCACAATATTCTCGTGGAGCAGTACCATTGAGTCCCACCAAAATTTTTTAATATTATTTTTCAGTTCTACTCCGTATTGACCGTAATCGTATACGGCGCTTAAACCATCGTATATTTCACTTGAAGGGAAAATAAAACCATATTCCTTGGTATGCGAAATTAATTTCTTGAAAAGATCGTCATTAGCCATTCCTAAACTGTTTTAATAAAATAATATTCTTTAAAATGAACCGGTTGCAAATGTATATGAAACCAACTTGTTTTGCAAACATAAACATTTGAGTAGATGGATAAACTTTCAGTTCATTCGGAATGACCCTGATTTGCTTTAAGTCTCTGTCTGCCCTTTGGCAGACAAAAACTTAAAAATAATTATTTCTAGATAGGGTTAACCATTAGTATGAGGAGCTAATGACTTCAAATGCTGCCAATCTTACCCTGTATTCCAGTAGATTTAGCTGCTCGATGGCCGACACCAGTATTTTGTCTTTTAATAATAGCTTTTCCCAAGGTTCACCATTCGAATTTTTCTCGTTAGTATTGAAAACTTCGTCCAGGTGATGATTAGTCGAGCTATTATTACTTTCATTTTGAAGCAAAATTTTAAAATCGTTTATTTCATTCTTGAGCTCAGTAATATAATACATATCAAGGGATGGCTTGCTGTCTTTAAATTTTATCTCCATCAGGTTTCCTACTTTATTATCTTTAATTACCTCATTGGTATTCCCTGCATAAGAAATAAGAATCATTTTTTTAAGACTTTCAATTTTTTCGCAAAGGGTATCCGCTTCTTCTCTAATTTTTGTGTTTACTAATATTAATTTTTTGTTAATAGTGCTATCATTCTTATATTCTGAAATATACCATTTTGTATTTTCTTCGACTACAGTAGCTTTCTCTTCAAAACTTATGGACGATTTTACAAATCCATCTATCACGTTTCTTGAAACGCTTAAGGCCAAAAGTGCTGTTATTGCTGCAAAATAGGCAAAGAAGAACATAACTGCCATAAAGTTTTTGTAATTGATATCTTTATCTGTTGGGTACGAGAAAAGATAAACAGGCAATAAAACTACAAATGGTAAAGGAATGTTTATGATCATGAGAATTTCGGCCCCTGGCCAGTGCATTATTTTGAATAGCACACCAATAAAGTTAAGAGCAAATATAAAGGCCGCAAGAATATACAATGTTTTTAATTTCTTATTTGGCTCTGTTGTAAAACTGCTTCTTAATCCCAGAGGAATAAAAAGCAACGCAAGAATTACCAAGCCTAATGTTAGTAAAATGGAGGCTCCGGGGAGATGCAAAATTTTAAACAAACATCCCAATGTGGTAATTAAACTAGCGAGTAATCCGAGGTAATATGTTTTGTTTTTCATTTTGTTGAATAATAAACGGTTATGGCTCTTTACTTGTTTGCTAATTTCATTTCTGAATTTTTAACCTGACTTAATGCTATTTTTTCTGCTAAGCAAATGTTTAGTTGCAGAAACGAAAGTTTATTCAGAGAAATCAATAAATCATCCTCAGCATTTTCAGAAGGGGTGATCGAAAAGGTTGTTGTCTTCAGAATTATTTCCGCAAAATTGGAATTGGATGATGTGGCTATTGCTGCTTGTTCAAATTTCTGCAGTAACGCTTTTAATTTCATATCCTTTTTGTCATTAGCAAAAACCACTTGATTAAACAACCCGTTCTGACGGTCTGCTTCAACTTTCGACATGTCGATTTCGTTGTTTTTTGAAATAGCCGTTTCCAATTGTGCAGCCCGAATCATTTCGATTTTAATTTGCTGAATAAATTCCCGGAGTTCAAACGAACTGGTTTTAATATCTGTAGCAAGCCGATTCGCCTCTAGTTCTTTGTAAAGAGAATCATTTCGTGTTTTTATAAACGCCAAATCGGTTTCAATTTGATTGTTTGTTTCGTAAGCGGGACTTAGTGCATTGGAGGAAACTTTTAAAGACATCAAAGTGGTGGGGACAATAAACCAGATTAGGGCTATTACAATAAAGATAAAACTATTGGAAACACTTGCCTGATCTTTATATACTTTGAACATGTAAATTGGGAAGGCCAGAAATACGAGCAAAAAGCAACCTGAAAGCATTAAAATTGCAGCTCCTGGCCAATGCATCATTTTAAAAAAGAACGCGATTAAAAATAAAATTAACCCTGAAAAGCCAATCGCCAATAAATATTTTGGCACCTGTAAGGTGTTGTCGCGCAATTTATTCACCATTGAAATTGGAAGGAAAATAAGGCAAATAAGAACAAAGCCCAACAGCATTGCCACACCCGATCCGGGCCAATGCTGTATTTTAAACAGAAAGCTTAGCGATAGAAAAAAAGTTCCTATAAAGCCTATAATATGGGCCCATTTTTTTGTTCGGTTACTTACTTCTTTATAGTTTACATAAATAGCACTGGGCAAGAAAACGAACGAAAGGAGAAAGAACCCTAATACCATTAATATTCCTGCACCTGGCCAATGCATAATTTTGAAGAGTGCCCCAAACGAAAGGATAATTGGAGCAATTACACCTGATATTTTCATTGTTTTTTTCATAATTCGATATTTTTTATCAATTAAATAAAGGGTTTCATGCTGAATGCGCTCCAAACCTTCTATGCCAATCTTCTCTTTTACCACATCGTAGGCCTTCTCGAATGGTAAACCATTGTGCATTTCGAATTCAATGTCGCAACATACATGATCTATCAAATCGTCTCTTAAATGCGAGTAAGTAAGTCCGGATTTACTTATTTCTTTTTTAAGAAACTCAATGTTTGCAATGCTTAGTGTAAAATCCATAGGAGAGTTATGGGTTGTTAGTTTCAATTAGGAATTTAACTGCCAATTAATCCAGATTGAATATTCGGTTTTAGCAGCATGCTCATTACCTCCATGTATTCTTCAAGTTCTTTAATTTTTTCCACGGCAAAGTTGTTGCCTTTTGGGGTTAACTTGTAATAAATACGCGTTCGGTTGTTGTAATTTTCTGATTCGGTCGTAACCGACCCTTCAACTTCAAGTTTGTGAAGCACCGGATAGAGCGCACCATACGTGAGTTTTATTTTGCCTGCTGTGAGTTCTTCAACTCGGCGGGTAATATCGTAACCATACATGCGGCCATTCTCGGCCAGTAACTTCAGTACAATCGACTTTAGCGATCCTTTTAAGAGTTCTGTGGATATCATATAATACTGTTTAATATACTACAAACTTATATATGCAAATATAATATATAAGAATCTGATATATCAAGAAATTATTTATTTTTTTGACCCGAAAGTGAAAATAGTTTTGCCGAAAAGGAAAACCCTGGTTGTATCTGGTGTTGATGTTTATAAATGTTCTCAACCAGGCTTTGGACCGCTTGTTTTTATATATATTCAAATCCGAATTTTCTTACATTTGTTAATGCACACAATCATTCTATTATGAAACAGGTTCTAAAATACATTGGCTATGTATTAATTCTATTAGTAATCGGATTTCTGATTTGGCGATTCTGGTTTATGATTGTATGGATTCTCATTGCTGCTGTCATCTCTTTTATTGGTCACCCCTTAGTTAGGTTTTTTGATAGGGCCCATATTAAGAAATTTAAAATTCCCCATGGTTTAAGTACTGCACTCTCTTTGATTATTCTTTTATTGGTTTTTTTAGGAATGCTGGCAATTTTTGTACCTCTTATTGTTAAACAAGCCGAAACCATATCAAAAATTGATGTTAGCAAGCTGGCTGCAAACCTGCAGGGCCCATTGCAATGGGTTGATCTTGAATTGCACTCTTTTGGTGTTATCCCGGCAGGGCAAACTATTCAGGATTTTATTGTTCTTAAGGCAAAATCGCTTGTTAACCTTGGCAGTGTTACAACCCTTATAAATAATTTTTTTAGTGCTGCAGGAACTGTTTTTGTAGGATTATTTTCTATTCTGTTTATAGCTTTCTTTTTTATGAAAGATGAAAATATGTTCGAAGAAAGCCTGCTACTGATTATCCCGGTTAAAAACCATGGTTCAACCCGCAAGGTAATAGAAGTTTCAAAAAACTTGCTTATGCGCTATTTTATTGGTGTAATGCTTGAAGTTCTTGGAGTAATGTCGATAATTAGTCTTGGCTTATGGATTTTCGGTGTCGAAAATGCCTTGCTCATTGGGTTTTTTGGAGGAATAATGAACATAATACCTTATTTGGGGCCAATTATAGGCTCGCTCATAGGAATTACTTTGGGTATAACCGCAGCACTTGCTTCGGGTTCCTACGCCGAAATGTTGCCATTATTAGCAAAACTGGCAGGAGTATTTTTTGTGGCTAATTTTATAGATAATAATATTTTAGTTCCTTTAATTTATTCGAGCAGCGTAAAGGCACACCCACTCGAAATATTTTTTGTTATTATAATGGCAGGCAGTCTTGCTGGAATTCTGGGTATGTTATTGGCTATTCCTGTATATACGGTGCTTCGGGTTATAGCCCGGGAGTTTTTTCAGCAGTTTCGGGTGGTGAAAAAACTTACAGAAGCAATTGATGAAATGTAATGTTTGAAATTACTCCGTTGATTTAAACTGCATTTAGATATTTTTACACCCCAATTCCCTTAATATCATAACATGCCTTTACTCTCTTTTTACCAATCCCTATTCCCCGAAGCCGGATGCGATGAAGCCGGGCGGGGTTGCCTTGCCGGTCCTGTGGTTGCCGCAGCTGTTATATTGCCACAAGGATATTCCCACAATTTAATGAACGATTCAAAACAATTATCAGAGAAAAACAGATTCAAACTGCGCATAGAAATTGAAAGCGACGCTCTGGCTTTTGCGGTTGCTTTTGTTGATAACGTTGAAATTGATAAGATAAATATTGTAAAAGCATCAGTTAAAGCCATGCATATAGCACTTGATAAGCTTCCTGTAAAACCTGAGTTTATTATAATTGATGGAAATTATTTTCTTCCTTACAAAAAGATTCCCTATTCGTGTCAAGTAAAAGGTGATACAAAGTTTCTTTCGATAGCCGCCGCATCAATTCTTGCAAAAACATATCGTGACGAATATATGGTAAACCTTCACCATAAATTCCCTTATTATCTTTGGGAAAAGAACAAAGGCTATCCTACCCTTGAACACCGAAAGGCTATTGAGAAATACGGACTAACCTCTCTTCATCGTAAGTCTTTTTGTTCACACATTGATCAGCTTACGCTACAATTTTAATTTTTTCCATTTCACCTGTTATTTGGCATATTTCATCGATTATAATTGCATGGGCATAATAAATATTTAATATTGTAATCTTTTAAAATTAATAATAAATTATTATGAAGAAATTCTGTACGATGCTTCTGGCGGGGCTTACACTCTTCTCGTTCCGGATCAAAGCTGACGAAGGCATGTGGTTGCTAACGCTCTTAAATGAGTTGAATATAAAAAAAATGCAGGAAATGGGTTGTAAACTTTCAGCCGAAGATATTTACAACATAAACAAAGCAAGTTTAAAAGACGCTATTGTGATCTTTGGCGGAGGTTGTACGGGTGAAATCGTTTCGGACCAGGGACTAATTCTCACCAACCACCATTGTGGTTATGATGCAATTCAATATCACAGTTCTGTGGAACACGATTATCTTTCAGCTGGTTTTTGGGCAAAAAATAAAGCCGAAGAATTATATACACCTGATCTCAGCGTTACATTTCTAGTTCGTATCGAAGATGTTACCTCCAAGATGATGGATGCTGTTAAATCTATTACAAGTGACGAAGAGAAGCAGAAAACACTGGATGAATTAAAGGAAAAACTTCAAAGCGAAGCTATTGCAGGAACACATTACACTGCCTCAGTTGAAGAATATTTTGGAGGGAATAATTATTATTTATTGGTTTATGAAGTCTATAATGATGTTCGATTGGTAGGTACTCCTCCAAATTCGATTGGAAAATTCGGATATGATACCGACAACTGGATGTGGCCTCGTCATACGGGCGATTTTAGTGTATTTCGTGTTTATAGCGGAGCTGATGGCAAACCTGCTTCCTATTCTAAAGATAATATTCCCTTAAAACCACGTCATTTTTTACCGGTATCAACTAAAGGCGTTACAAAAGACGACTTTACAATGGTTATGGGCTACCCGGGAGGCACTGAGCGCTATATCACTTCTTTTGAAGTAAAGGAGATGATGGATATTACAAATCCTAATCGAATTAAAATTCGTGGTGTACGTCAGGAAATTCTTAATAAAGATATGCAAGCCGATCCTAAAGTACGGATTCAATATTCATCGAAGTATAGTCAGTCAAGTAACTATTGGAAATATTCTATTGGTCAGAATAAAGGTCTAGAACGATTAGAAGTAGTTGACCGCAAACAAAAACAGGAGAGTGATTTTCAAAATTGGTCAAATTCGAACGACGACCGTAAAGTAAAATACGGCAATGTTTTAGCAAATATTGAAAAGGTTATTGTTGCAAGAAAACCATATACACACGCTTTTCAATATTTGTCCGAATCATTCTTTCAGTCTACAGAGATTTTTCTATCCGGGATAAAATATTATCGTTTATATAATACCTTAGCCTTTACCCCTGACAGTACTGCACAAATTTCGGATCTTATCGAGAAGCTTCGAAAAGCAGAAATTGATTTCTATAAAGATTTTAATATTTCAACGGACAAAAAGGTCTCAGCTGCTATTTTTAAACTTTACGATGAAAATGTTCCGGTTGAATTTCATCCCGATTTCCTGAAGGACGCAAAAGCCAAGTATAAGGGGAACTTTGAAAAGTATACCGAGAATTTGTATAAAAAATCGTTTTTGGTCGATAAGGCAAAGGCAGATGAATTCTTAAAGAAACCTACTGCAGCTGCTATGATGAAAGATCCCGGATTTAAAGCAACCATGGATATTATTGCTAAATATTTTGAGCTCAATACTGCTAATGAGCAATTCGATGAAGTAATGAAAAAAGCAATGCGGCTATATATCGCAGGAACTTTGGAAATGAATCCTGATAAATCATATTATCCTGATGCAAACTTCACTATGCGCTTAACTTATGGAAAAGTTGGGGATTACAAAGCCAGAGATGCGGTACATTACGATTATTATACCACCCTTGATGGAATTATTGAAAAAGAAGACTCAACCAATTTTGAATTTGAAGTTCCCCCAAAATTGAAAGAACTATACAAGGCTGAGGATTTTGGAAGTTATGGCCAAGATGGAAAAATGCGGGTATGTTTTACTACCAATAACGATATTACCGGAGGGAATTCCGGAAGTCCCGTATTAAATGGAAACGGAGAACTTGTAGGTTTGGCATTCGATGGTAACTGGGAAGCTATGAGTGGCGATGTGGTATATGAACCTGATCTTCAGAAGTGTATTTGTGTCGATATTCGTTATGTAATGTTTGTAATCGATAAATTTGCCGGGAGCCGATGGCTTATCGATGAAATGAAGTTGGTAAACTAATCATATCATTTTTGAGAATTTAAAATTAAAAGGGGAATGTTCACTTAAGAACATTCCCCTTTTAATTTTAATACTGAAGCAAAATTATTCTACGGTAACTGATTTTGCCAAATTTCTGGGCTGATCAACATTACAACCTCTCATAACCGCAATATGGTAAGAAAGAAGTTGCAGCGGAATAATGGTGGTTAAAGGCGAAACAGCAAAATCCGAATCGGGCACTTCCAAAACATAATCAGCCATGTTACGAATAGTGGTGTCTCCTTCAATAACTACAGCTATAACTATCCCTTTCCTGGCTTTTACTTCCTGGATGTTACTTACAATTTTTTCGTAAGTATGATCCTTAGATGCAATTACCACAACGGGCATAAGCTGGTCAATCAGCGCGATAGGGCCATGTTTCATTTCTGCTGCCGGATACCCTTCGGCATGGATGTATGATATTTCTTTGAGTTTTAATGCACCTTCCAATGCAACAGGAAATAAAACCCCCCGACCTAAATATAGGAAATTTGTTGCGTTTCTGAATAACGAGGCTATTTCTTTATATCGTTCATTATGGCCAAGGGCTTTTTCTATTTTATCAGGAATGGCGTAAAGTTCACCAATAAGTCGAATTCCTTCTTCCTGCGATAAGGTTTTCCGTTCCATACCAATGGCGATAGCCATCATTGTAATAACCGTTACCTGAGCAGTAAATGCTTTCGTTGATGCAACCCCAATTTCAGCACCGGCATGGGTATAAACTCCAGCATGCGTTTCGCGTGGAATACTTGAACCAACTACATTGCAGATACCTAAAACCAAGGCTCCCGCTTCTTTAGCCTGTTTGATAGCAGCTAAAGTATCTGCAGTTTCTCCACTTTGGCTAATGGCAATTATTACGTCTTCTTTATATATTAAAGGATTTCGATAACGAAACTCTGAAGCATATTCAACTTCAACAGGAATCCGAGCCAATTCTTCAAACAGATATTCTCCAACCAAACCCGCGTGCCAAGAGGTACCACAACCTATGAAAATTATTCTTTTAGCCTTCACAAGTTGAGGCATCACCTCAAATAACCCTCCCAATTTAATACTCTTTTTATCAGGAGATATTCTTCCTCTGAAAGTATCATGGATAGACTTAGGTTGTTCAAAAATTTCTTTCAGCATGAAATGGTCGAAATTGTTTTTTTCAATTTCACCAATCTCCAGGTTTAATGTTTGAATATTTGGTATGAGCTGATCGTTATGAATCGTTTTAAGGGTTAGTTCATTTACCTTTATAATGGCAACATCGTTATCGTTAAGGTAAATAACACTATTGGTGTGTTCAATAATTGGAGTTGCGTCGGATGCAACGAAATACTCTTCATTTCCAACTCCAATAACCAGAGGACTACCTTTTCTGGCAGCAATTAATTTATCAGGTTCGTTACGGCAAATAATAACAAGGCCATATGCGCCTACTACCTTATTAAGGGCCAGACGAACAGCCAAATCTGCTGAAATATTCCCGCGCAGATAAATATACTCTATTAAATTGGCGAGAACTTCTGTGTCGGTTTGACTTTTAAAAGTATACCCTCTTTGTTCAAGTTTCTTTTTTAAAGAAGAATAATTTTCAATAATTCCATTATGAATAATAATAAAATGACCATTCATAGATGTATGCGGGTGGGCATTTACATCGTTTGGCTCTCCATGGGTTGCCCAACGAGTGTGTCCAATACCAATAGTTCCCGATATATCTTGTCCTTTAACGGAATTTACCAGATCACTAACTTTTCCTTTTTTCTTAAATGTTTTTGCTTCTCCGTTAACAAGAGAAATACCAGAAGAATCATATCCGCGATACTCCAGTCTTTTTAAGCCGCTTATTAGAATCGGGAATGCTTGCTTGTGCCCAATATAACCAACTATTCCACACATGGTTTTTATTGTTTTGAGTATGTTATGTTTAGTTTCACTTTGCTGGTAGGGGAAAAATCAAGTGCAACACCACTTACACTCGGATACTTGAAAATACTATAACCATCGGCAACAATTACCAAATCGGTATTTTTGACCTTCAGGTAAGAAAATTTACTATTTGCTATTTGCTGGAGATGTTTAGCGAGGTTAAAAACATATGCCTTTTTTTCGGAATCATAATCGCCCCTAATAAAAGAATATCCAATACCATATTCAATATCATAAAATTTACCGTCGTCTGAAACAGCCATAAGAAATAATTGCTGGGGTATTACCTTTAGCCATGTGCCCATAATTAATGTGTCAATAGGTATTAACAATTCGGCTTTATTTATCGATACAGGTACAAGATCAATAAATCTTTCAAGGTCCTGAATATGAATTTGTGTTGCAACCCCTGCCATACCATGAACATAAGTTATTTTCGAATCCAACTCTTTTATTTGAACAGCCGATTCTATAGGTGCAGTATAATTATGCGCGAAATTTGATATTCGGGCGCCTTTATTCATGTAAAAATTACGTTTGCTTGTATCCAGTCCGTTTATATAGGTTAGAACCATTTTTGAAGAATCGTCCAGAGGATCTGAAATTACTAACGCTCCAGATTCTCCTATTGCTTCCGGTTCGATATAAAAACCTTTAAAATACGTCTTAAATTTTTCATAACTTATTGAATCTTTAATCGAAGCTAGTGCTAGTAATAGAGAATCACTAAATTGCTGATCGGTTATTTGTATTTTTAAGATGCCATTCGAGAATTTTAGTGTATTGGATGAGATAGGGCTTCCTTTATATCTTTCGGGAGATAAGTTTGAATAATAAGTAGTGTATATAGAGATAGTGTCTTTAAGTTTGTAAATATTTATTTTTAGATTGTTCGGACTTCCTAAAGTAGCATTATCATAATGAAGGTAGAAAATTAGCGAATCAACTTTCGGTGAATTGCCATAGTTGGCTGTATCTATTCCGAAATTAGCAAGAAAGGCTGCTTTGGTATTTCCAAAGATACTATCGTTGAAATCTCCAAGGATATTTAATTTATTTATAACAGCTCCATAGTCAAAAGAATGCGTAATTATAGGACCACGTGGCACTGTAGTAGCTAATATTAAAGACGCCGTATCACTCTTAAGAACAAAGTTGTCGTCAATCGGGAGAAGATCAGAACCTAGTTGATCGGGGTCTTTTTCACAAGAAAGAAAAATACTAATTGAAAGAACTGATATACTGAAAAATAAAGCTTGAATTAGCCGGTTGTTTAATTTATTCATCCTGTTTTTGCAAAAGAATTTTATCATATAATAACGAGTAGTCCTGCGTATAATTGTTCCCTTCCTGATTATCGTGCCGGATATATGGTTTCCCGGAGGTTTCGATATGCTTTACCAAATCATTATTAACCCGGTCGTTTACAATTACAACTCCATCCGAATAATTCACTCCAAGTTTCATTAAATTTAGATAATCTGGAGTCTCTAAAAGTGAAACGTCTTTTTTAGAAATTCCTTCCATTAAGACTTTGCTTTTAAAGTTTTTATTAAAAGGATTCGAAAATCCATCATCGTAAGCCGAAATTACCATTTTTGAATGTGCAAAAAGAGGATCATCGCGAAAACTCTTTTTAATTATTAATGGTAACAATGCAGTAAACCATCCATGACAATGAATTACGTCGGGACTCCAGCGCAACTTGCGTACTGTTTCAATTACCCCACGGCAAAAAAAGACGGCTCTTTCGTCGTTATCGGCAAAAGGTTCTCCTTTTTCATCTAAAAGAGTAAATTTTCTGGAGAAATAATCATCGTTATCGATAAAATATACTTGCATACGCGCTGATTGTATCGATGCAACCTTAATAATCAGCGGATGATCGGTATCGCTTATGATGAGATTCATTCCCGATAGCCGTATCACTTCGTGAAGCTGATTTCTTCGTTCATTTATACATCCAAAACGGGGCATAAATGTTCGAATCTCCTTTCCTTGCTCTTGAATTGCTTGTGGAAGTGTCCGGCAAATCAAAGACATTTCAGTTTCCGGCAGATAGGGAGTGATTTCTTGGGAAACGAACAATACCTTGATGCTTTCCATTAATTTTATTAATTTTCATTTAATTTGCAAAATTAACAAAAATTATTGAAGTTCTAAATTTTAGCTCAATTCAAGATACTTTCTGTTTAATAACAGCGGGAGAGTGTCTATTTATCTTAATATCTTATTTCTATTTTTGAATTTTTTTATTCTATATGAAAGTAATTGAATTGGCGGTTGATTTGACCATTGAAATACAACGCCTTAAAAAAGAAGGCAATAGTATTGGGTTTGTCCCAACCATGGGTGCTTTGCACGATGGGCATATTTCGCTTGTCAAGAAATCGGTTTGCGAAAATAATATTACGGTAGTTAGTATTTTTGTTAATCCTACCCAGTTTAACAACAAGCAAGATCTGATTAATTATCCAAGAACTCTTTCCAGAGATTTGGATATGCTTGAAAATAGTGGCTGTGATATTGTTTTTACCCCAACCAATTCTGAAATGTATCCGGAAGAAGATACCCGTAAATTTAATTTTGGCGACCTTGAATGTGTAATGGAGGGGGAATTCAGGCCTGGGCATTTTAATGGTGTTGCGCAAATTGTAAGCAAACTATTCAGAATAGTGCCTGCAAATAGAGCCTATTTTGGAGAAAAGGATTTTCAGCAATTAGCAATAATTAATGAACTAGTTGCCCAGCTTGGATTAACTATTGAAATTGTACCTTGCCAAATATTAAGAGAGGTTGACGGTCTTGCCAAGAGCTCACGCAATATATTGCTCTCTGCTGTGCAAAGGGAGCACGCTCCTTTGATTTATAAAATACTAAAGGAGAGCCTGAATAAAAAAGAAATTTTACCTGTTTCGGAATTAAAAGCATGGGTAATTAATTCTATAGATGCTGACAGCGAACTGAAAACTGAATATTTTGAAATTGTAAATGCCAAAACCTTAAAAAGTATTTCCTCGTGGTCCGATAATGGCGAAAAAGTTGGTTGTATAGCTGTTATTGTTGGTAAAGTTCGTCTTATAGACAATATCCGATATAATTTTTAACTTTGTTTTAATTTCCGATTCAAAGTATTTATTTAAGTTTTTGAAGTCTTTACTTTTGTTATGTCGTTCCTTTAATAAAAATAGATTTATGTATATTGAAGTGCTGAAATCAAAAATACATAGGGTAACCGTTACCGAGGCTAACCTGAATTACGTTGGAAGTATTACGATCGATGAAGATTTGATGGATGCCGCAAATTTAATCGAGAACGAAAAGGTTCAGGTAGTAAATATTAATAATGGAGAACGTTTGGAAACCTATATCATAACTGGCAGGAGAGGGTCAGGGGTGATTTGCCTGAATGGCCCTGCAGCCCGGAAGGTTGCTGTTGGAGATGTTGTAATTATTATGTCGTATGCGCAAATGGATTTTGAGGAGGCACGTAAATTCAAACCTACCGTGATTCTTCCCGATTCCACCACTAATCGTTTAATATAAATAGCCATTGAAAAAGACATTGATTCGTACGCTTCAATTTACTGTATTTCTTGCGTTGACAGTATTTTTGATGTACCTTGTGATGAAAGGTATTGATTTTAAGAGGATTTGGCAAGATTTGTTAGCGGCTAATTATTTTTGGGTTGTTTTAGCCATGCTTTTTGGGTTTATTGCTTTTATAGCCAGAGCATTTCGCTGGAATTTATTGATAGAGCCTTTGGGCTATAAACCTTCTGTTACTAATAGCTATCACGCTGTTGCTATTGGTTATATTGCTAATATTGCACTGCCTCGTCTGGGAGAGTTTTCGAAATGTGTTTCGCTAAACAAGACCGACAGGGTTCCAATTGATGCTTTGGTAGGTACTATTCTAATCGAACGAGCAATCGATATCGTGACGCTGTTATTATTGTTGATGATCATTTTTATTACCAAGTTTGAGTCGTTTGGGGTATTTATTTCCGACAAAATTTTTACTCCGTTGTATCAGAAATTTGAGAATATGTTAAATGTTTCATCAACATATATTTATGTTGGCATAAGTATATTTTTCATTCTTGTCCTTTTAACGTTTCTATTTCGGAAACAATTAGCAAAGATCCATTTGGTAAAGAGAATACGTAAGATTGTAAGTGGAATTTTTGGGGGATTGAAAACTGTTTATAAAATGCAAAAAAGAATGCAGTTTCTTGCTGCTACCATTGTTATATGGACCTGTTATTTTTTTATGACCTTCTTAATATTCTTTTCTATTCCCGAAACTTCACAATTAACTGCAATTGATGGTCTTTTTATTTTGGTTATTGGGAGTTTTGGAATGGTTATTCCTGTACAGGGCGGATTTGGTGCTTACCACGGTATGATTATTCTGGGATTATCCCTATATGGAATTACAGTCGATAAAGGTTTTGTTTTTGCCGTACTTTCTCACGAATCTCAAACGTTATTGGTTGTAATTGTTGGAATTATTTCGCTTATAAAAGTCTATTTTTCTAAGCCAAAATTAGTTGCTAAAACTGAATAAAATTATCTTATATGGACTACTTTTCTTTTCTTCAATCTAAAATTGTATACGATTACCAGGAACTTGCTAATACTTTAGCGTACTGGAATTTTAAAAGTCAAAAAGTAGTTTTTACCAACGGATGTTTTGACATTTTACATCGTGGTCATGTCGAATACCTTGCTAAAGCAGCTTCTTTAGCAGATTTGCTAATAGTAGGCCTGAATACGGACAGCTCAGTTGCCCGATTGAAAGGATCGACACGGCCAATACAGGATGAAACTTCAAGAGCAATGGTTCTTGCATCTTTGGTCTTTGTTTCAAAAGTGGTTCTTTTTGATGAAGATACGCCTTTTGAACTCATTAAATTTATTCAACCCGATATCTTGGTAAAAGGGAGCGATTACAAAACTGAAGATATTGTTGGATATGATATAGTGAAATCCAAAGGAGGCGAAATTGTTACTATTGACTTAGTGGACGGGTATTCAACAACAGCCATTGTGCGGAAACTTTCTTCATAAACCCATAAATGGCAAAAGCTCGTACTGTATTTATCTGTCAAAACTGCGGGGCTGAATCTGCTAAATGGCTAGGTAAATGTCTTTTGTGTAACGAATGGAATACGCTTGTTGAAGAAGTAATCAAAAAAGAACCCGCCAGTAAAGGGGCTCTTGTGTCATCTTCTCAAACTTCCAAACCTATTACCCTTGAACAGATTACTTTTACTCATGGTGAACGAATGGATACTTTTTACCAGGAATTCAACCGTGTTTTGGGAGGAGGATTAGTAAAAGGATCTTTAGTCCTGGTTGGTGGGGAACCTGGTATCGGAAAATCAACGCTGGCGCTTCAAACTGCCTTGTCACTTAAAAATTTTAAAACATTATATGCCTCCGGCGAAGAGAGCCTTCAGCAAATTAAAATGCGGGCAGAGCGATTGAATCTGAAAAGCAGCAATTGCTTTTTTATCAACGAAACCTCTCTCGAAAGTATTCTGAACGAAAGCGATGCTCTAAAGCCCGACCTGATTATCATTGATTCAATCCAAACTGTTTCCTCCGATATGATTGACGCTTCAGTTGGTTCGGTTTCTCAAGTGCGTGAGTGTACATCTACACTTCTACGTTTTGCTAAAAAAACTCATACCGCAATAATTTTAATTGGTCATATTAATAAAGAAGGAAATCTGGCAGGTCCCAAAACATTGGAACATATTGTTGATGTTGTTCTTCAGTTTGAAGGAGATCATAACCATTCTTACCGTATTTTGCGCTCTCAAAAGAACAGATTTGGTTCAACTTCCGAAATTGGAATATTTGAGATGCAAAGTGTCGGACTCGTTGAAGTTGCTAATCCATCCGAAATTCTTATTTCTCCAAACGAAGAAAAACTTTCGGGAATTAGTATTGGTGTGACCATGGATGGAATCCGTCCTTTTCTGATCGAAGTTCAATCTTTAGTTAGTACTGCTGCGTACGGCACTCCTCAGCGTTCGGCAACCGGATTTGATACCCGGCGGTTAAACATGCTTTTGGCTGTTTTAGAAAAACGTGCTGGATTTCGCCTTATTTCAAAAGACGTTTTCCTGAATATAACCGGAGGAATTCGAATTGATGACCCAGCTATCGATCTGGCAGTTGTGACTGCTATCCTTTCCTCTAATTTCGACAACTATATTAATCACCAATATTGTGTTTGCGGAGAAGTTGGCCTTTCGGGCGAGATAAGACCTGTGAACCGAATTGAGCAGCGGATTCGTGAAGCTGAAAAACTTGGGTTCAAAAAAATATTTATTTCAAAAGCCGGATTGAAAAATATCACATTTGAAAAATATCAAATTGAGATTTGTCCCATTGGGAAAATTGAGCACTTGGTAAAAGCTTTGTTTTCTTAAAAAAAGAGAATTTATGGATTCCCAAAAAGCGCTGCTTGAAATAACTGATTTGTGCATTCAAACAAAAACCAGCCCCCCTAAAATTTTATGCAAGGATATAAACATCCGAATACCTTCCAAAAATATTGTAGGTATAGTGGGGGAGTCAGGATCAGGGAAAACGCTGACTGTACTTTCAATTTTAGGTTTATTGGCTCCCGGATTAGAAATTTCGAAAGGGAAAGTTGTTTTTAATCTTAATGGGGATATTAAAGTTTTAAATTATTTATCGTCAGATGATATTCGTAAAATTCGTGGAAATAATATTGGGATGATTTTTCAAGAGCCCATGACTTCCCTGAATCCTTCTATGACCTGTGGAAAGCAGGTTTTGGAAGCAATATTAGTTCACAATCAAATATCGGAAGAAGAAGCAAAGGGAAAAGTGTTGAAGCTTTTCGAAAAAGTAAAACTGCCTTCTCCCGAATCGGTGTTTAAGAGTTTCCCTCATCAATTATCAGGAGGTCAGCGCCAGAGAGTAATGATTGCCATGGCTATAAGTTGTGAGCCAATACTTTTAATTGCCGATGAACCAACTACTGCACTCGATGTAACTGTTCAAAAATCGATTTTTGCCCTGTTAAAGGAATTACAAGCGAATTCTGAGATGTCGATAATTTTTATTTCGCACGATTTGGGTGTAATTTCCGAATTGGCCGATGAAATTATTGTTATGTATAATGGCGATGTTGTAGAAAGTGGGAATGCCCTGTCTGTATTAGAGAACCCACAACATTCCTATACAAAAGCACTTCTTGCATGCCGGCCATCTCAGTATCTCAAAGGTGAAAGGCTTATTTCTATCAATCAGGAAGGTATTGTTAAAGATACTATAGATAATCCTCAATGCTCTAAAGAGGTTTTGCTTCAGGTGAAGGCATTGTCGGTTTTCTTTTCATTGCATGGTAGTAGTAATTTCCTTTCCAGGCAACAAAAGCAGGCACTTTTTGATTTGAATTTTGATGTTTTCCGTGGAGAAACGCTTGGTTTAGTCGGAGAATCAGGCTCCGGAAAAACTACGTTAAGCAGGGCATTACTACGTTTAATAAATTCAAATTCTGACTTGATTAAATATCAGGATATTGATTTGGATAAATTGAAAGGAGAGGCTTTACGGAAATTCCGGAAAAATATTCAGATTATTTTTCAGGATCCATATTCTTCATTGAATCCCAAACAAACTATTGGAAAGATTATTCTGGAACCAATGATTGTGCATCGACTTCATGGTAATTATTCCAAGCGTAGGGCCAAAGTTCTAGAATTGCTTGGGAAAGTGCAGCTTAATGAGGATACCTATAATAGATTTCCGCATCAATTGTCGGGAGGTCAGCGGCAACGAGTTGGAATTGCCAGGGCACTAGCTGTAGAGCCCGAATTAATTATTTGCGACGAGTCTGTCTCTGCCCTTGATGTGTCTGTGCAAGCGCAGGTTTTAAACTTATTGAACGATTTAAAAAGGGAATTTGGGTTAACCTACATTTTTATTTCACACGATTTAAATGTTGTTAGGTATATGTCCGACAGAATTATAGTACTAAATTCAGGGAGAATAGAAGAGCAGGGAGAGTCCGAAAATCTATTCAAAAATCCACAATCGGAATATACCAGGCAATTAATTGAATCGATTCCCGGTATAAATTAAAATATGGTGTTAGTATTCTTCTTCTACTTCCTCTTGTTTTTCAACTTCTCCAATAGGGCAATTTAGATCAACAAAGAAATTGTCAGGACGTTCAAAAGGGCCTTGGGTTATATTTAGCGATTTATCAGCATAAACACTTTGCATAAAAGTTCCAAATACTGGTAATGCTGTGGTTGCAGCTTGTCCCAGGTTAAGGTAATCGAAATGAACCGCGCGGTCTTCTCCGCCTATCCATGTTCCAGCTACAAGATCGGGAGAAATTCCCATAAACCAACCATCAGAATGGTTTTGGGAAGTTCCTGTTTTACCTGCCAACTCATTTAACAGGTTATATTTATACCGTAGTCGTGACCCGGTGCCACCTTGAATTACACCTTGCATTAAATTTAACATCAGGTAGGCGGTGTTTTCACTTATGGCTTCCACTTTCTGCGGTTGAAATAGTGAAATAAGGTTCCCGTTTTTATCTTCAATGCGTTCAACCATAATAGGTTCAGTGTAAACTCCTTTATTAGCAAATGTGGAATATGCTCCAACCATTTCGTACAGAGTAATATCCGATGTTCCTAATATTACCGATGGCACTGCATCTATCTTACTTTTTACACCCATTTTTTTTATAATATCAACAACCAGTTCAGGCTTGAATTGCTTAATTAGCCAAGCGGATACATTATTAACCGAATTTGCTAACCCCCATTTAAGAGTAACCATTTTGCCATCATATTTGGTTTCACCCGAATTTTTTGGGGTCCAGGTAGTATCATTTACCTGAAAAGTAATTGGCATATTTAAAACCCGGTAACATGGAGTATAGCCAACCTGCATTGCCAAAGTATATAAAAATGGCTTTACTGTTGAGCCAACCTGACGTTTCTGCACTTTAACACCATCGTATTTAAAATATCGGAAATCGGGCCCGCCAACATATGCCTTAATATGGCCGGTATGAGGATTCATAGCCATAAAGCTACCGCGTAAGATAGATTTAAAGTACCGCATCGAATCCCATGGGGTCATTACCGTATCAATATCTCCTCTCCAACTGAAAATAGTCATTTCAGTTTTTGTCTTAAAGTTTTTCATGATCTCAGCGTATGACAAGCCCTCATTATAAAGTGAGCGATATCTGTCTGTTCGGCGCATCGCATTTTTCATAAGGTCTTCAATGTCCTTATCAGTTAAGTCATTTGAGAAAGGGGCTTTTTTTCTTCCTTTCTTTTCTTTGTTAAACGCTGGTTGAAGATCTTTTTTTAAGTGTTCTTTTATCGATTTTTCTGCATACTCCTGCATCTTCGAATTTATAGTAGAATATATCTTTATACCATCGGTATATAGATTGTACGGATTCCCATCGGGCTTTTTGTTCTTGTGACACCATCCAAATAATGGATTATTCTCCCATTCCAGTGAATCTTCAACAAAACTGGCATAATTGCCATATTCAGATTTGCTTGGTTTTTGCCTTGTCATAGTAATCCGCAAATATTCTCTGAAATATGTAGCTATTCCCGAATTATGGCCTTGAGGGGTATATTGCACTTTGATAGGGATGGTAATCAAAGAATCGTATTGTTGTTCAGTAATATATTCGTGTTCCCACATTTTTTGAAGTACCGAATTTCGTCTTAATTGCGACCGTTCAGGATTTCTAACCGGATTGTATTTCGAGGGGGCTTGCAAAAGGCCTATCAAAACTGCTGCTTCTTCAATTTTTAGGGAGTCGGCCGATTTATTAAAAAATGCTCTTGATGCAGATTTTATCCCAAAAGCATCTCCGCTAAATGGTACCGTATTCAAGTACATTGTTAAGATTTCGTCTTTGGTGTAATTTTTTTCCAACTTAACGGCAATTACCCATTCCTTAAATTTTTGGAGTGCAACTACAGTGCTCCTTACAAATCCCCATTTATAATGGGTGGTATCTCTGGGGAAGAGGTTTTTAGCAAGCTGTTGGGTAATTGTGCTACCACCACCTTGTCCGGTACTTCTCATGAGTACTGTTCGAATAGCAACTCTGAATAATGCCACACCGTCAATTCCGGCATGTTTGCTAAAACGGTGATCTTCACGCGAAATCAATGCTTGTACCAAAAATGGAGACAAGTCTTTGTATTCTATTGGGTTCCTGTTTTCTTCCAGATAAAAAGTCCCCAATACTCTTCCATCTTCTGCAATAATTTCGGATGCCAGATCGCGTGAAGGATTTTGTAAATCTTCAATAGTTGGCATAAAGCCAAGCCATCCTAATGTGGTTAGAATAATAATAAAAAGTCCAATACTAATTGGAGAAAGAATAATTATCCAAAAATATTTAAGGTATTTTTGTTGTTTTAGATTTAGATTAGTCATGTTTTCAGCAAAATATGGGCGGGTAAAAATAACAAATAATATTTAAATTAATTTTGAACTTACGTACCTATTTATATTACTTTGCGTTGTTATTACTATTAATTAGTATGTATTATGATCGAAAACCTTGTTATTGTTGAGTCTCCGGCAAAAGCCCAAACTATTGAAAAATTTCTCGGTAAAGATTTTACCGTTAAATCGAGCTACGGACATATTCGTGATCTGGAGAAAAATACGTTAAGTATCGATCTGGAAAATAATTTTAAACCCCTCTATATAGTTCCGGAGGACAAGAAAAAATTGGTATCGGAACTTAAAAAATTAGTTAAAGAATCGAAAATTGTTTGGTTGGCTTCTGATGAGGACAGAGAAGGAGAAGCTATTTCGTGGCACCTTTATGAGGAGTTGGGATTGAAAAAGGAACAAACCAGACGGATCGTTTTTAATGAAATTACAAAAGATGCAATACTAAAAGCAATTAAAAATCCCAGGTTTATAGACGAGAATCTTGTTAATGCCCAACAGGCCCGTCGTCTGCTCGATCGCATGGTAGGATATGAAATATCTCCAATTCTCTGGCGTAAAGTTAGGCCCAGTTTATCGGCCGGGAGGGTTCAGTCGGTTGCGGTTCGTCTTATTGTTGAGCGTGAAAGAGAAATTACTGCATTTAAAAGTTCTTCCTCTTATCGCGTAGCTGCCAATTTTCATTTGGATGATTTGAAAAAGAATAACCTCATTGCCGAATTGCCAAATAAGATAGAGAATAGTGAGTTAACTCTTAAATTCCTTGAAAAATGTAAAAATGCAACTTTTAAAGTTGCCGATGTTTTTACAAAACCTTCCAAAAAATCGCCTGCTGCACCTTTTACTACGTCAACTCTTCAGCAGGAGGCAAGCAGAAAATTGGGTTATTCGGTAGCCCAAACCATGACAATAGCCCAAAAGCTTTATGAATCTGGGAAAATCACCTATATGAGAACCGATTCGGTAAACCTCTCAGAAACTGCTGTTGGTATGGCCAAGGATATAATTGTCAAAGAATTTGGCGCAAAATACTCTAATCCCCGACAATTTAAGACCAAATCGAAAGGTGCCCAGGAAGCGCACGAAGCCATTCGTCCTACATACATGGCTAACATGGAAACTGAGGGTTCCTCACAGGAAAAAAGGCTCTATGAGCTTATCTGGAAGCGTACCGTTGCCTCGCAAATGAGCGATGCTGCCTTGGAAAAAACAACGGCTATTATCGATATTTCAACAACAAAGGAAAAATTAGAGGCTAATGGGGAAGTAATTAAATTTGATGGTTTTTTAAAAGTTTATTTGGAGTCTACTGATGATGAAAATGAAGAAGAAAATACCAAATTATTGCCTCCTCTAAGCGTTGGACAGGTATTGAAATTAAGAAACATAAATGCCACGGAACGTTTTACATATCATCCTCCAAGGTATACGGAGGCAAGTTTGGTTAAGAAACTTGAAGAATTGGGAATCGGCAGACCTTCTACATATGCCCCAACAATCTCGACAATTCAGCAACGAGGGTATATAATTAAAGAAGATAAGCTTGGTAATGAGCGAAAATTCAATGTTTTTATTTTACAGGATAACAAAATTGAAGAAACTGTTAAAACTGAAATTACTGGAGCTGAAAAATCGAAACTCTTTCCTAATGATATTGGACTGGTCGTAAACGATTTTTTAGTGAGTTATTTTCAAAATATTTTGGATTATAATTTCACTGCCAGTGTTGAAAAACAATTTGATGAAATCGCTGAAGGTACCCTGAAATGGACGGATATGATTGGGAAATTTTATCATCCTTTTCATACAAAGGTTACTGAAACTATTGCAAATTCTGAGAGAAATGTTGGAGAAAGAAACCTCGGCATCGATACTCAATCTGGGAAGACTGTTTTGGTGAAGATTGGACGGTTTGGTCCAATGGCACAAATTGGTGAAGCCAGTGATGAAGATAAACCTCGTTTTGCAAGTCTGTTGAAAGGGCAAAGAATTGACACTATTTCACTGGAAGAAGCACTGGAATTGTTCAAATTGCCCAGAATAATTGGTCAATTTGAAGGGAAGGATGTAACGGCTGGAATAGGAAGGTTTGGGCCATATATAGTTCATAATAGTAAGTTTGTTTCTTTGAAAGCAGGAGTAGATGATCCTTTTACAATTTCTATTGATAGAGCTGTAGAGTTAATAAATATCAAAAGAATTGATGACCAGAATAAAACAATTTTAACTTTCTCACAAGATGCTGATTTAACTGTTTTAAATGGTCGTTGGGGAGCGTATATTTCATATAAAAAAGAGAACTATAAAATTCCAAAAACGCAAGATGCTACAAAGCTCTCCTACGAAGCTTGCATGGAAATTATAAAAACAACGGGTAGTAAATCTTCTGGACGAAAAACTATTTCGAAATCAAAAGTAAAGACGATATCAAAGACTAAAGCAAAAAAGAAATAAGCCATATGGAACTGGATGGTTTTGTAAAGCCTGTAACCGATTTTTATCACTCAATATTGCTTAAGGATAACCATCTAGGAGGAAATATTGCTGCTTTTAGTTTTAATGAGTCTATTGATTGGAGTTCTTTTCGTTTTGCGCTGTTAGGTTTGCCGTTCAATAGTTATAGCAATGAAAATGAAGAATACCTTGTTGCTTATGAGATTCGTAAAAATCTGGCTTTGTTGTCCAAGCCATCAAAGCAAAGAAAAATTATTGATCTGGGTAATGTAATTAAAGGTCGAACACCCAAAGATACCACTTTTGCAATTGGGCAAATTGTTGCACAATTACATGAAGAGGGTATAATTGCTATCCTACTAGGCGGAACGACTGATCTTGGATTAGGTAATTTTTTAGGTTTCGCTTCAAATAAAAAGGCTGCCAGCCTTGTTAATATCGATTCACATATTCATCTCTTGTTCGAAGGAGATCGGTTATCTGATCGATTAACACTTGACGAGGTTATTTTTCGAAATAGTGAGTATCTTTTTAATTATACCAATATAGGGTATCAGAGCTTTTATGTATCTCAAAAGGAACTCGATTTATTAGATGATTTGTATTTTGAAGCATATAGGTTAGGTATGGTCAGAGCAAATATCAAAGAGTTTGAACCATTACTTCGGGACGCTGAAATAGTTAATTTTAGTTTGAATGCCTTAAAATATGCCGATTCCCCAGGATCAATGATAAAGTCCCCGAATGGTCTGACTGGCGAGGATGCTTGTCAATTAAGTTTTTATGCTGGGTTAAGTAATAAAGCGAGTACTTTTGGGGTTTATGATATTGAATTAGGAGATGGCAGGTCGATAAGCTGCATTCTGGCGAGTCAAATTATTTGGTATTATATCGAAGGTGTCTCAAACCAAATTATTGAATCTCCAAAGAATAATAAAGATGGGTTTACGAGATTTGCTATTAATGTGAACCAATTAAATCAGGAATTTGTTTTTTATAAAAGTAATTCAAGTAATCGTTGGTGGGTTGAGGTGCCTGTTAAACCTAGTGAAAATATATTAATTTCGTGTTCCCACTTAGATTATGAAAAAGCTGTAGGACAAGAAATCCCTGAAAGATGGTGGAAGATGTATCAAAAATTAAATTAAAAAAAATTATAATATATTGAAATACTGATTAATGAAATTATTATGCATAGATTTTAACAACAAATAGCATTCCAACGGTAACAAATTTTGCTGTTATAAGTATAATGATTTACAATGGAAGCGGGATATACAGAAAATGTTAATAAATTTGTGCATAAACAATATTTTTACTTATTTTACTGATCTAAGAAACGATGACAGTGAATTTGGAGTTTTATCCGATAAAACGGATTGTTTTTGCGCTTGTATTCCTTACCTTCTTTGCTGCTGCAAATGCTCAGCAAGATCCTCAATATAGCCAGAATATGTTTAACACAATGGCTATAAATCCGGGTTATGCTGGTAGTAATGATGCAATTTGTGCTACTGCCATACACAGGCAACAATGGGTTGGGTTTCCCGGAGCACCTTCTGTATCATTATTCAATGTTAATGCAGCAATTAAACCATTTAAAGTTAATAGTGGAATTGCGTTAGGAGTTATGAACGATAATCTTGGTTTTGACAAAAATATTGGAATTAACCTTGCTTATGCATATCGCCTAAACTTGGGAGATGGAAAACTTGGAATAGGCTTGGGACTGGAATTCCTTAATAGGTCCTTAGATGCAGAATGGAAGCCACTTACAAGTGGGGGAGTTCCGGGAAGTGCTGATTCAGATCCATCCATTCCAAATAAAAAGGAAAGTGCAATGGCTTTTGATTTTTCTGCCGGAATATTTTATAGGACTGAAAAATTATATCTTGGGATTTCTTCTATGCATATTCGTCAAGCAGAATTAGATTATTCAAAGGGAAAACCTTTTTTAGCCAGGCAGTATTATTTAACAAGCGGTTATACAATTTCACTGCCAAATCCTTCGTTTGAATTACAGCCCTCAATTTTTGTAAAAAGTGATGGAAAATCGACGCAATTAGATTTAAATTCTTGCGTTTTATATAATAAAAAATTTTGGGGAGGGCTTTCTTACCGACTAAATGATGGGATTGTTGGGATGTTGGGTATTGAAATGTCGAACGGGCTTAAACTTGGATATTCTTATGATTTTACCACATCAGATATTCGAAAAAATAGCAGTGGTTCTCACGAATTTATGGTAGGGTATTGTTTCTCAGTTAAGAAAGAAAAGACCCCACAGAAATATAAAAGTATTAGGTTTTTATAAAAAATTACTTAACTTTAATAAAAAAAATAGTTTCTTTAACAATTGTATAATTAAGAAGTTGCAATCTATAAACACCTCAACGTTATGAAAAGATTACTTCTCGTAGGTTTAATCCTTGTCCTCCTGAATAATAGCTGCAGTAAAACAAGTAGTGGAGAGCTTGTCGGAGTTCAAGATAGAAAGAAGTATTTTGAACCTGATCCTTTTGGTATGGTATTTATTCCACAAGGGAAATTTAATATGGGTCCCAGCGATCAAGATGTTGCATGGGCTCAGACATCACTTGCAAAAACTGTTTCAGTTGATGCATTTTGGATGGACGATACTGAAATTACAAATAACGAATACCGGCAATTTGTATATTGGGTTCGCGATTCCATCATGAGAAGATTACTTGGGGAGTCTAATGAAGAATTTTTGATTTCTGAAGATGAGAATGGTAATCCTATTGACCCCCCATCTTTAAATTGGGAAACTGAAATTGATGATAGGGATGAAGAGCAAACAGAAGTTCTTAAAGAAATGTATCTTCCTGATAATGAAAGATTCTATAGAAGGAAGGAAATTGATACCCGTAAATTGATGTATGAGTATTTCTGGGTTGACTTACAGCAAGCTGCAAAAAAATCTAATCGCTATAATTATAGTACAAAACAGTATGAAGGTTTTGTTTATAATGCACTCGGTGAAAGAACTCCTGTTCAAAACAGATCTTCATTCATAATGCGTGATGTTATAAATGTATATCCTGATACTCTTTGTTGGGTGGCAGATTTTACTTATTCTTACAACGAGCCTCTTGCTAATATGTATTTTTGGCATCCTGCTTACGATACTTATCCTGTTGTTGGTGTTTCCTGGAGACAAGCCAGAGCTTTCTGTATATGGAGATCTATGATTTTGAATGATGCACTTTCGAAAGAAGGAGAAACAAACGTTCAGGAATATAGGTTACCAATTGAGGCTGAATGGGAATATGCATCCAGGGGAGGATTAGAGAACTCAATGTACCCATGGGGTGGAATGTATACTCGGAACAGGGAAGGCTGTTTCTTAGCAAATTTCAAACCTTTGCGTGGAAATTATGCCGATGATGGCGGCCTGCATACTGTTAGGGTTGGTTCTTATGAACCTAATGAATGGGGGCTTTATGATATGGCTGGAAATGTTGCTGAGTGGACAGCAAATGCGTATGATGAATCTGCTTATGTTTTTACCCATGATTTAAATCCAGATTATAAATATGAAGCTCGCCCAGATGATCCAGCTGTAATGAAAAGGAAAGTTGTTAGAGGTGGCTCCTGGAAAGATATTGCTTATTTTTTACAGGTTGGTACCCGTTCATATGAATATCAGGATACAACAAAATCTTATGTTGGATTCCGTTGTGTTCGCTCTTATTTAGGTGGTACCAATTAGTTTTTTCTACTGACTTTTTTAAATAATTGATTTATGAATGTTACTGAAATTGTTCAGAGTTCTGGCTGGAAAAATTTTATGGCCAAGCTATATGGAATCGGTGCTGCCGTTGTTATTGTTGGAGCCCTTTTTAAAATTATGCACTGGCCGGGTTCCGGACTCTTTTTAACTATCGGATTATTAACAGAAGCTGTTATTTTCTTCTTTTCTGCATTCGAACCTTTACATGAAGAGCTTGATTGGACTCTCGTTTACCCTGAACTTGCCGGAATGACTGATCCGGATGAAGTTGAAAGTATTAAAGAAGCTGGAAAAGCTGGACAAGCAACCCTTGAAAGATTTGAAGACCTTGTTTCAAATGCTGATGTTGGACCAGCTGCGTTTAAAAGGCTTGGCGAATCACTGGAGAAAATTAGTCAGACAACATCCGGTCTCTCTGATGTAACTGAGGCTGCTTCTGTAACATCTTTGTATGTTAGTAATGTTAAAAATGCTGCAAATTCTGTAGGTGAATTGTCAAATAATTTTACACAATCAAATACTGCTATTCGGGATTCTGTATCATCACTTACACAGTCTTATACTAGTATGGCGCAGACTGTAAAATCCGACATTTCTATTATTTCAGATAATTCTAAAGCATACGGTAGTCAGTTAGAAGGCTTAAACAAAAATCTTTCTGCTTTAAATGCTGCTTATGAATTGCAACTTAGAGGTACAAATGAGCATTTAAATGAATCACAAGCACTTTATGGGGGATTTGACCAATTAATGCTTAACTTAAAGCAATCGGTTGATGAAACACAACGATATAAACAAGAAATATCCCAATTAAGTCAAAATTTAGCATCGTTAAATTCGATTTACGGAAATATGCTTGCCGCCATGAGCGTTATTAATAATCCCAAAAAATAGTCTTTAAGTTATCTAATTATGGGACACGGTAAGGAAACTCCGAGGCAAAAAATGATCGGTATGATGTATTTAGTGTTGACAGCTTTGTTGGCTCTAAATGTATCAAAGGAAGTACTCAACGCATTTGTTCTTGTTGATGAAGGACTTTCTCAAACGAATGAAAATTTTGCTGAGAAAAATAAGAATTTGTATGATGAAATGAATCAACTAGCTGTTTCAAATGAAGCCAAGGTTAAGCCTTGGCAGGAAAAAGCCAATAAGATTCAGAAGACTGCAAATGAGTTATTTACTTTTATTCAGGAAACAAAAGTTAAGCTTATAGAAGAGGCAGACAAGAATAATGAAGCGACGAAGAATAAAGATAAAATTGATGGAATGAAAGTCGCTTCAAAAGATAATATGGATGTTCCTACTCATGTAATGGTTGGAGAGAATAATAAAGGGAAGGGTCATGATTTAAAGTTAAAATTGGAAGAATTTAGAAAACTTTGCACGGATTATATTAAACCTGAGCATAAAGATGTTAGAACTTCCATTGAAAAAACATTAGATACAAAAGATCCTCCTGCTGAAGGAACTGTCACTCATTCGTGGGAATCAGAACATTTTGGCGAATTACCTTTAATTGCTGTAACTACTGTTCTTTCAAAGATGCAGGGAGATGTTCGGAATGTCGAATCGGAAATGATTCGTTATTTGCTTTCTCAAATTGATGCTGGCGCTTTTAAGTTTAATAAGTTAGAAGCTATTGTTACTACTAATTCTAATTATATTTTGAAGGGTAACGAATACCAGGCTGAAGTTTTTATTTCTGCCCGAGATACAACACAATCTCCTGAAGTTATGGTAGGAGAATATGATGAAACAAAGAATCCTGATGGCTCTGTATCATATAAAATGAGAGGAAAGTATGAGTCATTGGTAATTCAACCAAATGGGCGTGGGCTTTATAAAAGATCTGGTGGTGCAGCTGCTAATGTAAAATGGGGAGGTTTGGTAAAAATAAAATCTCCAGAAGGTGTTGAAGCATTTTATCCTTTTAAAGCTGAATATCAGGTTGCTGAAGCTTCTGCAGTAATATCGGCTACCAAAATGAATGTTTTTTATCTTGGCGTAGATAATCCTGTGGCTATTTCTGTTGCTGGTGTGCCTGCTGATAAGGTTTTTCCATCAATAACTAATGGTAGCATAAAAAAGGTTGGAAATAGTTATGTTGTTATTCCAAAAACTCTTGGTAATGCATTAGTTACCGTAGATGCTGAAATAGATAAAAAGCGTCGAAATATGGGGTTTCTTGAATTTCGGGTTAAATCTATTCCTGATCCAATAGCAAAAGTTGCTGGTCGAAAAGGGGGGTTGATTGATAAAGGTCAATTAGCAGCTCAGGCCATTGTGCAAGCTGATATGGAAAATTTTGACTTTGATTTGAAATTTAATGTTACAGAGTTTAAAGTTTCTGCTACTCGAGGAGGCTTTCAGGTTGATGAGGCTTCTAAATCGAATAGGTTTACTCCTGCACAAATCGAATTAATAAAAAGTTTGAACAGAGGTAATAAAGTATATATCGAGGATGTAAAGGCTGTAGGACCTGATGGTAGGGTTCGTGATTTATCTGCGTTAGTATTTAAATTAAATTAACATAAAAAATAATACCTATGAAAAACATATTTGTGGTATTGATAGGGGTTGTACTTTCTGGTATGATTTCAACAAATTGTGTTGCCCAGGATGTTAAAAAGGAAGTATATGATAAAGTTAACATTCCTTTAAAAAAGCCAGTTCCATATCCTGATATTCGCGAAGCTGATGTAATGTGGTCTAAAATTATCTGGAGGATGGTCGATTTGCGTGAAAAAATGAATTTGCCATTAATTTATCCAACTGCACCTATTGGTGAGAGGATGAGTTTGATTTCTCTTTTATTATATGGTATTGATAATGAGGGTTTACAAGTTTATAATACCACCTCTGAATTTGATGAATTTAAGGTTGCGATGACAAAGGCGGATATTGATGCAAATTTGGATGCAGGTGAAAAGAAAACTCAAATTATTGATGCTGCTGGTAACCCTATTGATTCTACCTACATGCAAGATAGAAGAATAGATGAAGTCAAAAAACTCCTAATTAAAGAAAAGTGGTTTTTTGATAAGCAACATTCTACTATGCAGGTTAGAATACTTGGTTTATGTCCTATCAGAGTTTTTCCAAAAGTAGTTCAAGGTCAGAATTCGGCTGAGGCTGGTGATGATGCAGAAATCGTAATGAAACAGGTTTTTTGGGTTTATTATCCTGAAGCAAGAAATTTATTAGCTAGCCATGCTATATTTACCAGGTTTAATGATGCGCAACAGGTTTCTTTCGACGACTTGTTTATGCAAAGAAGGTTTAGTGGATATATTTTTAAAGAGTCAAATGTTTATAATAACCGTCGAGTTGAAGAATACGCGACTGGCGTTGAGGCTCTATTAGAAGCGGATAGAATTAAACAATATTTGTTTGAAGTCGAACACGACCTTTGGGAATATTAATTCATTCGCATAATAAAAAAAGTGGGTGTCTCAACTAGATGAGACACCCACTTTTTCGTTTAAATAGCTTTGTAATAATAGTGTTTAGATATAATCGTCTCCTTTTTTTAACCGTACATCATTCACGAATTCTTTAATTTTTTGTTCTTCGTTTTTTTTGCAAATTAGGAGTATATTATCCGATTCGACTACGATAAAATCGTCTAAGCCATGAAGAACAGCTAGTTTATTATCAGGAATATTAACGATACAATTCTTGCTATTATAAAGAAATACACTATTTCCTGTTACTGAATTGTGATTTTCATCCATATCTAAATGGGTATAAATGGAGCCCCATGTACCCAGATCCGACCAGCCAAAATCGGCCGTAAGCACAAATACATTATCAGCTTTTTCCATAATGGCATAGTCTATCGAAATACTTTTACATTTAGGATACAAGCTTCGAATAAATTCTTGTTCCATTGGAGAGTGCAGTTGGTCTAAAGATTCATTAAACTGATTGTTTAGGTCGGGCATATATAGTTCAAAAGCATGCATTATTGATTCAAGCGACCAAATAAATATCCCGGAATTCCAGAAAAATTCTCCACTCTCAAAGAAGATTTGAGCCATCTCAACATTTGGTTTTTCAGTAAAGGTTTTTACCTTATGGATGTTAGACGTTCCATTTCCAGAAGCCTCTCCATTAGCCTGAATATAACCATATCCTGTTTCCGGTCTGCTGGGTTGAATTCCAATTGTTAACAGAGCATTGGAATTACTTGTAAATTCCAGCCCTTTTTTCATAACATTTAAAAATTCATCTTCCTTAAGAATTAAATGGTCAGATGGGGCAACTATCAAATTGGCCTTAGGATTATTTTTCAGAATTTTAAAATTCGCATAGGCTATGCATACCGCAGTGTTTTTACGCATTGGTTCAAGCAATACCTGATCTTTGCTTATACCAGGAATATGCTCATAAATTAGACTTTCATAATCTTCGTGGGTGACAATTAGAATATTTTTTTCTGGGATAATTTTCTTAAAGCGATCGTATGTGAGCTGAATTAACGACTTGCCCGTTCCAAGTATATCCAGAAATTGTTTTGGTTTGTTTGAACGACTCAATGGCCAAAATCGGCTACCTACGCCGCCAGCCATTATGATACAATAATTATTTGGGTTCATGAAAATAGTTTTTGTTCATTTTAAATACTACTAAGATAGGAATTATCCTTAACTTTTGCCGAAGTTTACAAAGAACAAAGATGTAAGTCAACCCTTATTTGACGATATATTTTTATTTTTACACCAAAATTCAAAACAATGGGAATCTTATATCACATGGGTCGGTACTTTATATTAATGAATAAGGTTTTTTCCAAGCCCCAGCGTCATAAAATGTATTATAAACAGGCACTTAGGGAATTAGAGAACCTTGGGATTAATTCAATTGGTATTGTTGCCATAATATCTTTATTTATGGGAGCGGTAATTACTATTCAAACTGCCTACAATACTGAGAATCCCTTAATACCTGCTTATCTTATTGGTGTTGCAGCACGGGATTCTATTTTACTCGAATTTTCGTCTACTATGGTTGCTTTAATTTTAGCTGGTAAAGTTGGTTCGAGTATTTCTTCTGAGATTGGTATGATGAGAGTAACAGAGCAAATTGATGCTTTAGAAATAATGGGTGTGAACTCGGCAGGTTATTTAATACTTCCGAAAATTTTATCTGCTATGATCTTTAATCCTTTACTTACTCTGATTAGCATGATGGTTGGTATTTCGGGTGGTTGGATGGTTGGTGTTTTTACTGGTGTTATTACTACGGAGCAGTATTTGTTGGGAATACGCTATGGCTTTATCCCTTATTATATTACTTATGGAATAATTAAAGCGGTTGTATTTGCGTTTATAATTACCTCAATTGCGGCTTATAACGGTTATTATGTTGAAGGAGGAGCTATAGAAGTTGGAAAATCAAGTACCCGCGCTGTAGTATACAGCAGCATTGTTATACTGTTTTTCAACCTAATATTAACCCAGATGTTGTTGTCATGATCGAATTAAAAAATATATCTAAATCCTTTGGCGATAAATTAGTATTAAATGATATTTCAATTGTATTTGAGCGGGGGAAAACGAATCTCATAATTGGAGAAAGTGGATCGGGGAAGACAGTTTTGTTAAAATCAGTGGTTGGTCTTTTTCAGATTGATAAAGGAGATATTATCTATGGGGATGTTTTATTTACCAAACTTAATACTATTGAGAAGCGCGAAATTCGAAAAGAAATTGGTATGCTTTTTCAGGGAGGAGCTTTGTTTGACTCTGCAAATGTTGAAGAAAATGTTATGTTTCCTTTGAGCATGTTTACTGAATTAACCTTTGAAGAAAAACGCGATAGAGTGAATTTTTGCCTTCAACGGGTTAATCTTGAAAATGCAAATACCCTTTTTCCTTCCGAGTTAAGTGGTGGAATGAAGAAACGGGTTGCAATAGCGAGGGCAATTGCACTTAATCCCAAGTATCTATTTTGTGATGAACCTAATTCAGGACTTGATCCAAAAACATCGATTGTAATTGATAACCTAATTAAAGAAATTACAGAAGAATTTGATATAACCACCCTGGTGAACACACATGATATGAATTCAGTTATGGAAATTGGGGATAAAGTTATATTTATTCACAATGGTACCAAGGCTTGGGAAGGTACAAAAGATGATATTCTTCTTACCAATCATGATGATTTGAACGATTTTATATTTGCTTCTCCTATGAGTCAACGTCTTAGGAAATTGCTGCGAAATTAAGTTCTATTCTTTGGGTTTAGCTATTTTGTATATTTCAAAACCAAAGGCCGAAACCAATAATAAAATCAATGCAATTGAGCTTGCCAACGATATAGTTTCGCCTGTTTTGAATGCTTTTGGTTCAAAACGGAATTCAATTTTATGTTCTCCCGATGGCACCACCATAGCTCGTAAAACATAATTCGCCCTGAAATGGGGCGCTACCTTATCATCAATATAGGTATTCCAGCCTTTGTCATAATAAATTTCCGAGAAAACAGCTAATTGTTCCGAATTGGTTTTAGTTTGATAAAGCAAACGGTTGGGTTGATATTCAGTTAATCTAATAGTTGAAGAACTATCAGTTTTATAATATTTCTTAGCGATGAGGTTTTGAAATCGAATATCTACTACAACCTTAGTTTTAGGATTCAGGTTTGATAGAGCTGCTAACTCTTGATCGGCGTTTGGAACAATACTTACTGAATCTACAAACCATGCGTTTCCAAGAGCTTCTCTGTTTAGTTGAGCTATGGGTGGTTGTTGTTGCTGTTGATTGGGAACGATAAAATATTTTGTATTGAGCATGTTTAACACCTGCATGTTGTTTTTGCTTATCTGGTACTCAATAAGTTCCTGGTAGCGTTTTAACTTTGCTCCATGATATCCTCCGATAGATTTGTGAAAATAGGAGGTGCTGGCATCGTTAAACGGATCTGTGGTCAGGTTAATTACCCGATAGTTAAGGTCTTTATCCTGAAGGATTGTTAAATCAGCTTCCGAAGGGGTATAGGGTTGTTTTGAGTCTCTTTTTGAAACAAAATTATCGTTGTTTAAATATCTTTTACCAACGGTTCCTAAGTCAAGCAGAAATAAAAGTGATAGTGTAACACAAGCCCATACAGGTTTGATTTTTTCCTTCATTAATAACCATATAAGTCCCACAGTTAAAAGTACAAAAGCCAACGAACGGAATGCGTCTGCACGAAGTAAAGCTTGTCTGTCTGCCATAAGAGGACCGATTAGGCCTTCCGGTAATTTAGAATCGTTGGCATTTGAAAAACTACCAAACAAACCTGGTAATAAAACAAATAGCAACGCAAACCCGCCAACAATGTATAAGGAATAGGTGAGTGATTTAATCAGTTTTTTCTTATCATATTCACCTTTTAAAATCTTAATAAATGTCATCATTCCTAAAATAGGAATAGTAAGTTCTGCAATCACCAATACCATAGAGACGGTTCTGAATTTTGCGTATCCTGGAAAATAATTAATGAATAGTGTAGAGAACCACTCTAAATTTTTGCCCCAGGCCAACAATATTGAAAGACAAGTAGCTGCAACAATCCACCATTTGAAAGTACCTCTTATAATGAAAAGTCCCAATACAAATAGGAAAATTATAACAGCACCTATATATACGGGGCCAGAGGTAAAATATTGATCGCCCCAATAGGTAGGCATTCTTTTTACAATTTGATTAGCATTCGGATATTGATTTGCTTGCAACCATTTGTAGGATTCAGAGTTTTTACCAACATCTTCAGTACCTCCTCCTAAAAAATTTGGAATAAATAAATTGAAAGTTTCAGCTATTCCATAGCTGTATTGATCCAGGATATAGCTTTTATCCAACCCTGAGGTTTTATCTGCTGCGTCTGAAGTTAATTCTGACTTTCCACGAGTGGAAATTTTACCGTATTCGTAAGTAAGAAGAATATTTGTGATATTTGTAAAAACAGCAATAATTGCCACTACCATTAGTATTGTACCCGCTTTTGTAAATTGCAGAATTCGTTTTTCTTTAAAGGCATAAATAAACTCTACAATTCCAAAAATCATGATTATTATGGCAGTGTAATAGGTTATCTGAAGATGATTGGCATTTAATTGAAGTGCGAGAAATAAAGCGAATATAGCTGCTCCCAGGATAAAACGGCCCCTGAAAGTGAGAATTATTCCTGCAAGCATTGGAGCCATAAAGCTCATTGCATGGGCTTTTGAATTATGTCCGGCAGCCTCAATAATAAAAAAATAAGAGGAAAAAGCAAAAGCAAGGGCTCCTGCTACTGCTACCCAAATATTTGCACCTAGAACCAGCATTAGTATATAAAACCCAACTAGACTTAAGAAAAGATACATTGCCGGAACAGGCATTTTTAGGGTGATAATGCTGTTGAGTTTTTTAGCTACATTATTATGATATACTACTGATATCTGGTAAGCTGGCATTCCGCCAAACATGCTGTTAGTCCAAAGGGCTTCTGTACCGGTTTTTTCCCGAAAGTCGTTTATCTCTTTCGACATACCTTTGTACTGCATAATATCGCCTTGTTGTATTACTTTGCCTTCGAGAAGTGGCGGGAAGTAAGCGAATGCAATAACAATAAAAACCACAACCGCTAATAAGTGGGGGGCAAGAAGCTTTAAAATTTTCATTGAAAGAAGGGTTTCGGGTTTGTTTTATTCTTTAATTTCTTCAAAGTCGACGTATTCTCCTTTGTCAGTATTTACATGTTTCTTGGAGGAAGAAGGATAGTTAATAGTTACATCACCTTCTCTTTTTTGTGCAGTTTCTTTTTTTGAATAGTTTTGGGCTTGAGAAACTTTGTGGTTTATATAGTTTCCTAAAAACATAGGTAAAAGGTAGCGAGTAAAGAAGCGAATTATCAAATATATAATCGCAAAAACTATAAGCGTTCTAAATAAGCCAATCATGCGAGTGAATTTTGTCGCAAGTTAGTTACTTTTTTAAGCAATTAAAAGAGATAGAAATAATTTAACCTTTAAAGATTGTTAAAAGGATACGATAAGTTGCTTGAAATTAGTTTATTCAAGAAAAGCCTTGTCTTTTAATAGTTTCCTTTTGGGATTTGCCCCAAAAACCAGGTTAAATCCTAACCGGAAGTTTCCATTTTTCGCATAAACAGGAATAAATCCAAATTTCGAATCTTTTTGTTTATTATAAAAAATAGGAATTCGCTCGCTCATTAAATACATTTGAAATGGGCCACTGCGCAGAACTATCCCAACCCCAAGGTTGTCGTAGCTCCTGTCAGCAATTGTATAACTTAAGGTAGTCCCAATTACTTGTGAAGGATAGAGTGTTACTGAACCTGTAAATTGTTGGCGAATAGTTTTAAAGATATATTCGGTTCTTGATAATGCACTTAGCTTGATGAACCGTGAAGGCATAAAAGAAACCCCAACATAGAGCTTTGGCGATAGTAATGTCGAATAGGGATCGGAGGATGCTGTTAAATCGTACACTTGTTTTAACGTGTCAATTAATGCTTCACCAATATCGATGGAGTCGTTGGGGTCAATTTTAATTCCTTTGAAGGAATACTCCCCACTTCCTGATAAATTGGTGGTATTCGCTTTCCAGTTTATAAATCCTAAATCCAATAAACTGGCCGAAATGGATACCTTATCGGTTGCATTAAACTGAAATCCTATATCGAAAGCAAATCCTTTGTTTTTATTTAAAAGGACCAGGTCGTTTATGATATCACTATTATGTTTAAATTTTTCGAACTTGATGCTGTCGGGCTCTCCCAAACCATCGGTGTAGACTTTTAGATGAGGGGCCGACATATTAAGCCTGATGGCAGAGGCAATATCTATTGATTCCCAGGTAGGCTCAGATATTGTTAAATCAGTTTGACGAGATGAAAGGTTCATCTTTCCGAACAAGAGTTTCCCACGTAAACCAAAAGACATTTTTTCATTAATTTGTTGAGAATAACCAATGGAGTATTCGCGGTAGTACATGGCACTAATACCAAAATTGCTAAAATCGTAAGATTTCCCTACCTCAATACCATCGTATGCAAATTGCACCAGGTCTTTCGGAATGGATGCATTCATATTCATTTTTTCGGACATCAGGAAAGAGATATAACTATTGCCTAATTTAAATCCGAAAGATGCTATATCGACTTGAACATCTGCATACACCGAATTCAAATCTTTAAGTTTATCAATAGTTGTTTTTGTAATTTCGGGAGAGTATAGCGGATATACTAATTGGTTGATGGATTCGTTAAAAATAAAAATATCACCGAAACCAAGAGCATTATTCCCTCCATTAATTTCAATGCCGGATAATGCAGGAGCTCCCAGATACAAAGCGCAACCTGGCTGGTGGGCAGGATTTAGCTGATTACTTTGGGGGATCCGGTCGAAGAAATATAGAGAATTGTTTTGCTGTCCATGCAATGCACTGAGAACCGATACCTGAAGAAGCACCACCGAAGCAAAAATAGAAGTATATCTTTTATTCATTTTTTACAGTATTGATCAGTTTTCGATAAATTCCAACTCTGTTTGAACTCCAAAATTTACGTTAAGCGAATAGGTTGAAAAGAACTTTACAAAGTCTTTTCCCTGGTTGGAAGTTATAATTCCGGCTTTTACCAAAGCATGTCGAACATTTTTCAGTTTAGATATACGCGATTTGATAAAGGATACATCTGTTTGCTTTTTTACCGGAGTCACTACCTTTCCCTGAGCATCTAGAGTTCCAGACCCGATGAGCGGTTGATCCGATTGCTTAAAAAGGGTATCGATAACCTGATAATTTTGATCCAAAAAATAAACCTGAAGGTTTAGGTCGAAGGGCATGCCATTTTCGAAGGAAGAATGAATTAAAAGAGATTTAATATGCGTAGTATCTTCGAGTGCATCACCCAAATCCATATCCATTGTGTCGCTTATTTCGAGCAAACCAGTGCGAAGGTGCAAAGGGATTTCGATTTCCATATCCATGTGAATCTTACTGGAATCGGTAATGTAATTATTGACCTTTCCCCCCGGATTTGCACTGGCTTTTATTCCGTAATTGAAAATATTTGGGGCAATAGCCATGGCATCCTGAAAGTTGCTGGTTGTAGAATTAAAGGTAACACTATCTTTAGCTGTCAGACCTATTGTATTGGGATAAGAAATATTAAAAGGATTTGCTGCTGGCGTAAAACCTACATTTACTGTTTTATTATTTTTCTCAGAAATGGCGCGAACATTAAAAAGTTCGACTCGTGCAGGCACACCAAAAGAATTTGCGACGATTAACTTTATACGGGGGTCAAAAAACTCGAGGTTGAAATCAGTAGCATTCTGAAAAAATGGCATTTTTATCCCAGCCTGAAAATTCAGCAATTGCAATTGGCCAATATATCCAAAAAGTGAAAGGAACTTAATGTCGTTAAAGTTGATGTCGACGGTAATATTATCTCCTACACTTACTCCATTGCCCGTGTTGATAAGTTTTGCCTTAAAGTCGTATTGTAATAAATTATCGGTTCCGTTTGGATGTGTTAAAGCAAAGGTATAACCCGATAAATCGTAAGCAGTTGTATGGGCATAAGTTCCGTCGGATTTGTTAATATCAATATCGATTATAAGGGGTTGTTTATTTTTTGTTAATTGAGGAATCGTAATTCTGATTGAACCTAAAAATTTATAGGAGGAAGAGATGTTAAATTCCATGGCGCCCGATTTTAGTTTCACACTATCGATTATTTCGCCATGGTCGAATGAGAAAGCATATTTATTCGTCCTGTTTAACTTAATTGTGTCAATAATTGGGAATGGAGGAAGTGCATAGTCCGATTCCAGAAGCACTTCGTGGTAATTTTGATCGGGAATTTGTAAAATATCGGCTGCTTCTCCCGAAAGAATTTTGCTGGTATAAACCAGGCTCATGAAATTTTCTGCATCTGTGCGGATATTCTTAGCCGAATCCTGCGACTCTATTAAGTCTTCCAGATTTAATTCCCCATATGCTACTGGAATTCCAAGCTTGGGATTCCAGTACATTTTTTTGGAAATATTATTCATGTCAATTTCATCTTTGACACAGGCCGTTAAAATAATTAGGATGAATAATGGAATAAAATATGCCGTATTTCTGAAACGAACCTTTTCTTTCATATTGCCAATGGTTTTAGAATGAAATGAAACCTTCGTTATAGAATACAAGCTCTAAGCATTCTACTCGAAGTCTCATCTAAGCAAAATTTGACTATTCTACGGAGTAACAGTATAAAATGTTATTGTCTCCGATATACAAGTTAAGGGTATTGGAAGGATTTTCCAAAATTTCGTAGGTCAATTCGGAATTACCTTTAAGGGGAGTTCCTGGCATAGCTTCGCCAGTATTGTACATGAGGTGTATTTTGTCGGTTATGGTATCGGTATACGATATCAAATAACTTGAATCGTTAAGAGAAATAAATTTTGGACGGGTATGGAATTTTCCGTCGGTCATGTAATTTACAATTCGGGCTCCTTCATTATTATAAGCTTCAAACTTATTATTGTAGCAAAAAAGGATATCGGCAACTCTATCAAAATTAATATCCTGGATTAATAAGTAATGAGAATGAGGATAGATTCCCGTTTTTTGAGTAGTTACCTGACCATTCAATGCTATCATATTAATAGTTCCTGTTGAATCGGTAGTTAAAAATTGGTTGGAAGTTCGGGTTTTAGTAGCAGCTAAAATTGAGTTTGGAGCTTTCGATACAGGTATTGATGTGGTAATTCTGGACTTTCCTTTTCGGTCGAAAAAATAGAGTTGTTTGGTGTCGCTGGCAGTTATAAAGTCTTTTCCATTGAATGTGAAATAATCAATAGTACCTTCATAATTGCTACTGAGAGCCGGTTTTTTCCAACCTTCCACATCTTTTCCAGTTTTGTCCAGGCAATAAATTAAATTATCGGTACCAGGAATTAAGAAACGATAGTTGCGGTTTTTGTCATAATCGAAAACACTCATTCCGCTTATAGCTTTAATTTTCAATTTTATGGGATATCCTTCAATATCTTTTCCGTTGCGATCGATAGCGTAAACCTGATCCTCCGTATTGAAAACCAGTTGAAGTTTTTTATTTCGAAAAAGATCTGCCTGGTATAGTTGGCCTAAAATTGGCTTTTCGATTTTTCGTTTCCATAAAACTTCGCCGGCTCCTGAAATTAGGTATAAGTTATTGGCTTTATCCTGACACATTAATTCATTTTTTCCTGAAATGTGATTTTTTACCAGATAAATAGGCGAAGCCAGCGGACTATCCAGTGGTACTCCCCATTTTTTAGTTAAATTCCCTTTCGACCTGGGGAGAAAACGTATAAAAGCATTATTGTAAAATAGATTGTCGTTGCGGCCAAACTGATATACAATTGCTTGAACCTGGCTCAATCCATATTTATATTGCGTTAGCATTTGCTCTGAAGTGTATTTCAGGAAATGGCGGTATAATTGAGGGGCATCAGGCGACAAATAAAAATAGAAGTAAGTGTCTTCGGCTAACAAATCGCTCAGATTACTATAATTTAAATCGATTGCCAAATTTTTTTGAGATGCAAAATCAGTTGTAAACGTATTAAGTGAAGATACTGAGTCTCCAAAAATTATGTAGTTATCGGCAATAGCACAATAGCTGTTTTTATTTAAACTAAAAAGTTTTCCAAAGAGCAATTGAGGAATATTGGCAAAACTGGTATTTAAAATATTTCCGGATAATGGTTGGGATTTAATCCTTGCGGTATTACCTGGGGACGAATCCAGGCTTTTATTATATTTTTCGATATTGGTTGCTAAAAACTCTTTTGCATCGCTGTTACTTTTAGTCTTTATAATAGTAAAAATGTTATAAGACAGCGAATCGCTTGAAGTCGGATTATAGCAAAATGCAATTTCTTTGTCGAATATTTTTTTAAAATCGCTAATGATATCAATTCCAAAGGACTTTTGATATGCTATTAAATTTTTATCAAAGTCACGATTCGTCTCATTTTTTTGTTGGTATAGGGAATAGTTGACATGAAATTTTTCGTAATCGCTTATACCTAATGCAAAAAAACCTTTGCTACCCGAAGGGAGCAAGTTTGGTAAAGTTAAGTTAAATGGCTCCTGATCCTTAAAAATGTCGGCCAGTAAACCATTCGAATTTTCGGCTGATGAAAAGCCATTCAGGATAATTGCATCATTTGACACATTGCAATCCAGTTCCACCCAGTGTGCAAATTTCGAGATTGCCTGTAAGTCGCTGCGAAAGCGAGAGTGAATGAAATTTGATGCCAGAGTTGGGAAGTAATCAAAATTGAGATATATGTTAAATGGTGAACTTTTTCCGGCTGTACGAAGAATAGTTTCGAGCCCTGCTTTGGTGCGGATCGAAATATTTGATTGCGATTGGCGAATTACTTCTTCTACCAAAATTGGCGAATTGCTTAGTACAAACATCCCCCGGTAATAACAGTACGAAAAACTGGCTGACTTTCTATTGAAAATGCTGACATCATAAATGCGGGCATCTTCATATTTATGTTGGGTAATATTTCCTTTCGCCTGAACGGAATTTTGAATTACCTTATCGATAGCCCCAAACTCATTTTCGTTGTTCAACTTAAGGTAATAAACCATCTCAAGGTTATTTTTACCTACCGGATGTCCCGAGATTGCAATGGAATGCGGTCGTAGTAATATCGATTTTACTTTTGGATCTTTCGAGGCAAGTGAGTCGAGTAATTTTAATTTTTCGAGGGGATTACGAACAAAGGGGATATTAAAAAAGCTTTCGGCATCAATGGGAGGCTTGTGAATAAGGTTGAAGAGCAATTCCGGACGATTAATTTCGAAAACAACTGTTGCGTCGAAAGGAATGGCATCAATCAGAGAGTTTACTGAAACTTCTTTCTCACGAAAAAGTTTGTAAGAAAAATACCCTAGAAGGGCAATTAATAATAGGGTTAAAATAATTGGAATTTTTCGCAGCATGGTTCTTTAAGCTTATCACTTTCAAAAATAGACATATAATTCTGATTAGTTTCTACTTAAAAATTAACATTCGAACAAAGCTTTTAACAATTTAAAGAACCATAAATTGAACAAGGGTGTTATATTTACGGAATTAAATCGTGTTGCCAGATGAGAGTGTGCTTTGAAACAACTGTGTATTGTACCGTTTCCTCTGAATTGTATATGCTGGCATTGACTTTTACTATTTTAAATGAAAAAACTTTTTACATTATTTCTAAGTTGCGCTTTAGGCAAAGTTTCTTTTGGACAGGAAATTACCATTGTAAATGAATCAAATAGCTCTCCAATTGAAAATGTAGTTGTATTTAACAAAGATTTAAGTGTTGCTACTTTTTCGAATGATCGTGGTAAAGTTGATATCAGCAGGTTTAAAAAGGACGATTCTATTTATTTTAAGCATCCCTCATTTGAGCAGGTTGCCTTTTCTTTTTCGGCGTTGAAGGAGCGGAAATTTCTCTTGAAATTAGAACGCATCGATATCTTAATGGATGATATTGTTGTATCAGCTTCGCGATGGAAGGAGAAAAAGCGTGATGTTCCTTACATGATGGATGTCATTCCGCTTAATGACCCAAAAAATTTTACTGCGCAATCCTCTGCCGACATTTTAACGAATACGGGCAATGTTATGGTGCAAAAAAGTCAGGGTGGAGGCGGAAGCCCTATTATCAGAGGTTTTGAAGCGAATAGATTGCTTTTGGTTGTTGACGGGGTACGAATGAATAATGCCATATACCGCAGCGGCCACCTGCAAAATTCGATGACCCTGGATAATGGCGGACTGGAGCGTGTAGAAGTTATTTATGGCCCATCTTCTGTTATATATGGCTCCGATGCTTTGGGAGGAGTTATTCATTACTATACCTTTAATCCGCAACTCTCGGGCAGTAAAAGGGCAATATTTAAAATGAATGCTTCCACTCAGTTTGCTTCGGCTAACCAATCAAATATTCATAATGTGAGTTTTAATGTAGGGTTTAAAAGAATAGCTTTTCGTACCAGTTACACCCAAAGTAATTTTGGCGATATCCGAATGGGAAAACATCGAAACCCTTTTACGGGCGATGCCGGAAAGGTTTACACCAATACGGTGGTTTTAGATGGAAAAGATTCTGTGGTAGATAATAGAAACCCAGATGTCCAGCTTAAAACCAGCTATAAGCAATATGATTTGACTCAGAAAGTACTGGTTGCTTTAACAAAAAACCTCGAATTGGTGGGGAATATTCAGTATTCAACCTCTTCAAATATTGACAGGTTCGACGAGCTGACGAATAAAACGGATGGAATTCCAAATTATGCGACCTGGTATTATGGGCCACAGAACAGGTTTTTCTCCTCGTTGCGACTTCTTTCCACTTCCGAAAACCGCTTTTATTCGAATTTTACTACCACCGTTGCTTATCAAAATATAGACGAAGACCGAATCAATCGGAAGTTTAAACGAAACAATGAGCTTCATCAGGAAGAAGATGTAGATGTTTACTCGTTAAATATGGATTTTCTGAAATTTATTTCATCGCGAAACCGGTTAAATTATGGGGTGGAAGTAAATTACAACGATGTAAATTCCAAAGGGTTTAACAAAGATATTCGCAACGATTTAATAACGGATGCCTTAAGTCGTTATCCTGATAAAGGCAGCAATATTTTTTCCATGTCTGCCTATACAGGTTATAAGTGGACACCCTCAACCCGATATATTCTTTCAGCAGGGCTTCGCTATTCGCAAACCGAAATTTCTTCGAAATTTAGCGATGCCTATGACATGATGCCTTTTTCGAAAGTCAATATTTCAGCAGGAGCGCTTACGGGAAGTGGAAGTGTGATTTATCATCCGCATAGCGATTGGCAAGTATCCACCTCTTTTTCAACTGGTTTCAGAGCACCTAATGTAGACGATTACGGCAAAGTTAGGGCAAAAGATCAGGAGGTTACGTTACCCAATAATCAGTTGAAGCCCGAATATGCCTATAATGTTGAAATTGGTACGCAAAAAACATTTGCAGGCAGTTTCTCAATAGGTGGAAACTTTTTCTATACATACATTACAAATGCTATCGTAAATTCTTATGGAAGTATTGATGGAAAAGACTCGCTTCTTTATAATGGCGATATGTACCGCATTATCATTAATAAAAACAGTAATCGGGCTTATATAAGAGGCTTCAATTTCTTTTTGAAATATAATTTATCTGAAAAGGCCCGGTTTACAAGTAACATTAACTATACCAAGGGGCACGACATTTCAAATGATGTTCCGTTAGCCCATATTCCTCCAATTTTTGGAGGTTCGTCGGTATCGTATAAATTCAAATTTTTAGTAACAGAAATATCTTGCAACTACCATGGCTGGAAAAAGGTAAAAGACTATTCTCCCTTTGGGGAAGATAATTTGCCCGATGCAACCGAATATGGCTCTCCGGCATGGTTAGTTGCGAATTTCCGTTCAACTTTGAGTTTGGGAAAGATAATCCAATTACAACTTGCCGTCGAAAATATTTTCGATTCGTATTACAGGGTGTTTGCATCTGGAGTGAGTGCTCCCGGCCGCAATTTTATTATAACTTTGAAGGCAACTATATAATTCCATGGAAAGAATAGACCCAAAAATAGAAGAAAGCTGGAAAGCAGTGTTAGCTGAAGAGTTTGACCAGCCATATTTTAGTGAGTTGCGAGACTTTCTGGTTTCGGAAAGGCAGCAATATACTATTTACCCTCCTGGTCATCTGATTTTTAATGCATTCGATAAAACTCCGTTTAGCAAGGTGAAAGTAGTTATTCTAGGTCAGGATCCATATCATGGACCGGGGCAGGCTCATGGATTATGCTTTTCGGTACCTCAGGGTGTTCCTCCCCCTCCTTCTCTCGTAAATATTTTTAAAGAAATTGCTACCGATATGAAAATACCAGTGGCAAAACATGGGAACCTCGAAAAATGGGCTGAACAAGGAGTACTATTGCTAAATGCAACACTTACCGTGCGGGCCAATCAAGCAGGTTCGCACCAAAAAAAAGGGTGGGAACAGTTTACCGATAAGGTTATTCAGCTACTCTCGCAACAAAAAGTAGGATTGGTGTTTATCCTTTGGGGAAGATATGCGCAAGCTAAGGAGGTATTAATCGATACTCATAAACATTTTGTGTTAAAGGGGCCCCATCCTTCGCCACTGTCGGCGTACGCAGGTTTTTTCGGGTGCAAGCACTTCTCGAAAACCAATGAGCTGCTTCGCGACCAATTGTTAACTGAAATTGACTGGCAGCTATAAAAGGAGTTCAGTTACCTAAAGCAGAATGAATTTTCTACTTTTAGTTTCATTAAAGATAACTACCTATGAAGAGACCCATAACTTTAATTGCATTAAGTATTTTATTAGTATTCTCTACTTTTGCAGCCCCAAAAATTTCCTTTTTTGTTGAATTAAAAGGGCCTGAATTTCAGAAATTATTTGCCGACACAACGCTTGTTTCTCAATTGGTAAAAATGAAAGCCTCGTTACGCGTCGGGTTACTCGATTTTTCGCCTGAGCGCGCTCAAACAATTCAGAAACTTAATCAGGCCGGAATTCCTGTAATTGCATGGTTGCTGCTATCTGAAGAGGAAGGATATTGGTTTCATATGAATAATGGAGATAAGGCTGCCCAGCGATATGCCGATTTTAAAAAATGGACGGCTGAAAATAGTTTGAAGTGGGAGCGAATGGGTATTGACCTGGAACTCGACTTCAACGATGCCCGACTGATGGTTAAACATCCGTTTAAACTAGCTTGGAAAGCTTATAAACGATTGTACGATAATAAATCACTCCAAAAAGGAAGGGAAATTTACCAAAAGCTTATAGCCCAAGTGCAGACAGATGGATACGATGTTGAAAGTTATGTAATTCCGTTTATTTACGATGAGCGAATTGCCAAAACTACTTCTTTTCAAAAACTGTTGGGGTTGGTTGATATCCAAACCCCTAACGAAATACCAATGCTGTATACCAGTGCCATGGGAAAGCCATCTATTATACCGGCGTATCATCAAAAGGGGCAACCTGTAGCCTTGGGTATTACAGGAGGCGGTGTTGTGATTGAAGGCATGCGTCCAAGGTTTATGACTTGGGAAGAACTGTCGCGCGATTTGCTTATTTCAAATCAATATTCATCCGAAGCAATCATTTTCTGCCTTGAAGCAACTTGGGAAAACGGATGGTTGTCCAAAATACAGACGATGGATTATACCCAAACTCCACCCAATCTTTCTTTGGAATTAAAGGAACAGGAAAAATCCCGCAAGGCAATGCAACGCATCCTTGTAGTACTCGACCACCCATTTTGGATGACTGTAGGCTTATTGATTCTTTTTGCTGCTATGATATTTGTGATCGTAAAACTTATAAAACTTTTATATTCTGTTGTTAAGGGCAAAAAAATAAGCTGAATCAACACTAAATGAGTATTGAATAACTTGCTTAGATTTGAACCGCAAGGCAAATAGAAAGTGCAATTTTGGCAGCTATTCTCATTGAAGAGTGATAGAAAGTTATAAGAAGTTAGAAATTATCGACGGTGAAGGAGTTTTTTGAGTTTTTAAATCTTTGCCAAATCAGACTTGCATAAGATTATTGGATGGATTGGAAGAGTGCTGTAGGGATTAAAAAATCCGGGTTTTCGGTTCAGCGAATTCAGAACTTAGGATGTTTTTTCAAATATCAAAAAGTAAGGCATGAGGGGATTATTACATATTTGTAAATCTGATCTATTATAAAAATGGTTAAGAAGGTAGGTGGTTATTGATTTGGCGTTAGTATTGTTAAAAAAAGGATAGCATGACAAGTATTCATTGGAGACGATGTGATTATAGGATTGAAAGTTTGAAAATTACAGTTTTGGGTCTTGAAGAATCAGTTCAACAATTAAGGAAGAAATTGGATAAATCTGAATGGTATGACGGTTTTTGGCTATTAGAGGAATTAGAACCAATTTATGGGTTAATGTTTATTGCTCTTCAGAATTACATTAACAGTAGCATATATGATAGATTTGAAAGTTTAGATAAACAATATTTAAAATATAGAATTGGGAATCAAATAAAAGAAACAGGGAGAACTGATATTGAATTAATTATTTCAATTGCCAATTATTATAAACACAGAGACTATCCTGGAGATTTTAAGAAGGAGACTCTTAAAATTTTGGTTGATTTTAATCTTCAATTCGATAAAGAGGGAGATATTAAAGATTCTCCAATTTTTAAAGCTTTAGAAATGTTTTCTGAAAATTGGGATACAAATTTATTGATTAAAGCCGTTGAAGTTTGGAGAGAAAAACTTTGGACAATAATAGAGTAAAACTCTAACCGTCATATGCAATATTAAAGAATCCGAGATAGTCATTATGTTAAAAATTCTATCATGAGTTTTTTGGTTTGAGAACAAAAGCCTGTTAAAATGAATAGAATTTCGTCGTATATAAAGTTTTGATTTTTGCCACTTAGAATTGCTCTCGCTTAATTCTTCATATTTCTTTTACTCCTTGATACCAAATTTCCCTAATTAAAATAGCCAAATTTTCGCTAAATTCGTATGAGTCGAAAAGTAATTGAAATTTATGGGTTGGTATCTGCGGGTAATTTGTAAGTTAGTTTTACTATTCATCTTTAGTCTTGTTGGTGTTGCCATTCGAGCAATAGATTTAAAAGAATATTCGAACTATACCTACGAAAAGGGGCTTTCCAATAATTATGTTACATTCTTGTTTCAAGATAAAGACAAATTTATCTGGATAGGAACCAGCGATGGCTTAAACTTTTTCGATGGGAATAATTTTAAAGTATATAGAAATAAAGGAAACGATTCAACCAGTCTTTCAGATAATGCTATATCATGTATTTTTCAGGATAGCAAAAATAAAATTTGGATAGGAACCACAAGAGGAGGGATTTCAATATATAATCCCAAAACTGATGGGTTTATTCGAATGAATGATGTTTACAACAAAGGGAAACTTACGAATGGTTTTATTACCGGAATTGCCGAAGACAAGCTTGGGTTTATTTGGATTTCTACCATTTGGGGCTTAAACAGGTATAATCCTTCAAATGGTAGTATTGTCAATTTTTATTCAAAATATTTCGAGGCAATATTAATTAAAATCGCTCAAGCTAATAAAACAGTTGTCCCTCTTAATTTCATTGACAAACTTAAAAGGATAAAGAATGAAAGGGGGCTTTATTTAAAATCGGATGTTTATGCAATGTGCTACTCGGAATATGGTTTTGCCAAGGCCATAGAATTGATAGATTTTTTTACGAAGAATTCTGCCAGCACGCAGAATGAGAGTATTCTGGATAATAAGCTCAGAGCTGTTGAATCGGATGAACAAGGGAATATATGGTTAGGGTATGAATATGGCGGAATATCGAAAATAGATTGTCGCACATTAAAGTTTACTCATTATCTATCGGGTATAGATAGAAGTGTAAAGCAAAATAATGTGTTTTGTCTACTTCCTTTTCGCAACAAAGTATATGTGGGTAACCAAAGTGGAGAGTTGGAAGTTGTTGATATTCGCACGGGAAAATACACAATAGTTATGGCAAATGTTGGGAATATAAGTCAAATAAAAAAATTTGATAGTACCTCAGTTTGGATAGCTGCTCATCAAAATATTACTGTTTTAAATACAAGTAACAATAAGGTTAAGAACTTCTCCGATTTATTTCCTGAATATAAAAACATAGCAACTTTTGGTGGAGCGTCCTTATTGACCGATAGTCAGGGAAACAAATGGGTTGGTACTTATAACAAAGGATTCTTCTTAATGAATCAACCGAAAGGTTTTCACATGTTGAATAAATTGAATGCCATAGCAGATAATGAAGTACGACCAATTTTTGTAGATTCAAAAGACAGGATATGGATTGGTTATTTGAATCCATTAGTCGAAATATTTGATGCAAACTTTAATAAAATTAAAACTCTTACCAAAAGCAATAATGCTGGTCTAAGGGGGACTGAAATCTTCCAGTTCCGTGAAAACGAACAGCATAAAATGAATATATCTGGCCTCGAAAGTGGATTGCAGGAATATGATATTGAGAAAAACCAATTTGAGCATCAGGTTGTAGTCATGGATGGCTCCAAGGCAATTCCCCTGAATAATTTGACTAAAATTGTTAAATCGAAAGATGGAACGCTTTGGTTTGCCACTATGGGCGATGGTATTATAAAATATAACACTACTAAAAATGAGTATAAGATATGTAGGGCGAATTATGAGCAGTGGCGAAATAATCTTCCGTCCGATTGGCTGTTCGATTTAGCAATTGATAAAAGTGATATTTTATGGGTTGGTTCTACTAATGGTTTATGTAAGGTTGATCCCCGTACCGAAGCATTTTTTACATATAATAAGCTGAATAGCTCGATGCTTCACGATGTTATAAACTGTGTTTATGTGGATGACAGGGATAATATTTGGGTTGGGACGAAAGCAGGATTGTTTATTGTAGAAAATAAAACACAAAAGCAATTTAACCTCACAACCAATGAAGGATTGCCTAGTAATGAAATAAAATCTGTAATTCAGGATAAGAAGAATAAATTTTGGGTAAGCTCCAATATGGGGCTTGCTTCTTTTGAAGCGTACGAGAAGGAGAAATTAAGTATTCCTAAATGTATCTCCACTATACAGAGGTTTGATGTTTTTGATGGTTTATCGTCTAATGAGTTCTCTGATCGCTCAAGTGCGATTACAAGAAACGGTGTTTTATTATTTGGCAGTAATAATGGGATCACCAGGTTTCATCCCGACAGTTTATTCATTAACACTATCCCTCCGCCTGTTTTCTTTACAAAAGTGGAATTATTTTATAACACCATTAAAGTAAACTTTGCATACGACAAGAGGGTTGTTTTATCAAAGCCATTATATCTGACCGATACAATTCTCTTTGATTATCATCAGAACGTATTGACATTCGAATTTGAAGCACTGAATTATACTCAGCCTCATAAAAACCAATATAAATATCGACTTTCTGGTTTCAATGAGAATTGGCAATACTTAAAATATAAACATGAAGTTAACTACACAAACCTTAAGCCAGGGACTTATAAACTTACAGTTTGCGCTGCTAATAACGATGGGGTATGGAATAATGCTGGCAGGACATTAACAATTATTATTCTTCCTCCTTATTGGGACACTATTTGGTTTAGATTGCTTATTATTATTGGAATTGTTTCAATTATTATTGTTCTTTATAATGTTCGGGTTCGGAATATCCGGAGGGCAAACAAAGAATTGAGGGCAAGAGTTTCCGAAAGAACTATTGAAATAACTAAAAAGAATATAAGACTTCAGGAACAAGCGGAACAGCTCAACGCTACTAATTTATTACTTCAGGAAAGGCAGCAAAACATTGAAGAGCAATCGGAAGAACTGATGGTTCAGCGTGATGAGCTGGGAGAATTAAATGCCACGAAAGATAAGCTCTTTTCGATTTTGGCGCATGACTTGAAAAATCCATTTAATACAATAATTGGTTTTAGCGAGGTGATACTGGAAAATATAAATAAGTATCCCCTCGAAAGAATTGAAAAACAGGTCAGATATATCTACGATGCTTCTCGATTTACTTACAGTTTGCTTGAAAACTTACTTCAATGGTCGAGATCTCAAAGAGGGGTGATTGAATTTACTCCCGAAAAAGTCCGTATATCGGAGTGTATAAAAACTGATTTGAGAATACTCACACAACAAGCTGAAAGAAAGAATATTTTACTGAACCCAGAGATTGTTGGGGAGGAGCGGCTTGTAAAGGTCGATAAAAACATGATAAATGCTGTTATTCGCAATTTAACCAATAATGCCATAAAATATAGTTTTAAAGGGACAGCCATAAAACTTTTATTTGATTATAAGGAACAGGGAGTTCAAGTAACCATTACCGATAAGGGTATTGGAATGAGTGAAGAAAAACAGAAAATGATATTCACTATGGCAAATAACGTTTCAATGCCGGGAACTTCCGGTGAAAAGGGAACTGGTTTGGGATTGGTACTCTGTTCCGATTTTGTGAAAAAGCATGGAGGCATCCTTCAGGTTGAATCACGAGAAAACGAAGGCTCTTCCTTCTTCTTCACTATTCCGTATTGATTTTTTCGATTATAAAAAATCTGGACTAAACTGAATAAATAAATTTGGTTTGTTTAGCACGAGATTGGTAAACCGCATATTTCATGTGATTATTTTTGAATTATTCAAATATTTAATTGGAGAATAAGATAACGTGAAATAAAATATAAATGGAATAATCGCTCCAACCATTATACTCAATATAAATTCATATTTTAGGGCCCAACTTATTATCACTAGGAAAAATTAAAAAGACATGGACAACGAATACAAGCTTCTAGACGATGACCTTACGACAGCTTCAGAAAATAATCCTAAAATCTATTCCAAAAAAGCAATTTTGGGTTTTTCAATTTTTTTCTCTTCCATTTTTGGCGGTGTTCTTTTAATGCAAAACCTTAAAGATATTGGCAAAAGGAGAGAGGCTAATTTTATTTTATCATTATCCATCCTTTATACGCTATTAACTTTTTACATTCTAACTATACCCGATGAACCCAAAACATACCTGACATATTTATGTAATCTGGCGGGAGGATTTATGCTGTCGGAATATTTTTATAAAAAATATATTCCGGATGCTGACAATTGCGAGAAAAAGAAAATTTGGAAGCCATTGATAATTTCAATCTTAATAACAATACCTTTCTTCCTTGCTTTAATATATGGGCAGCAACTCTAATTTCATTAAAGCTCTTAAAATCAATTATTTTTTCAAGGTTTTTTAAAAGAACAAGATGTTGGGGATATTTGTTTTCGATAGAGAGATTAATTCAATTTGAATTAATCTCTGTAATAGCGATGTAAACTAATACATTACCCCATTATGGATCTAAATACTAAAAAATGTAAACCCTGCGAAGGAGGTATTTCTCCGTTAAGCCCTGAAGAGGTGGCTGGTTTGGTGAATCAAATTGCCGAGGGATGGAATGTGTTGGAAAATAGAAAAATTATAAAGGATTTTTCGTTCGTTAATTTCCTTCACACCATGGATTTTGTAAATAAAGTTGCTGCTATTGCCGAGGAGGAGGGACACCATCCCGATATGCTGGTGTCGTATGGGAAATTGAAGATAGAATTGTGGACACATTCCATCGGAGGGTTATCGGAAAATGATTTTATCCTGGCCGCTAAAATTGATCGTTTGTAATTAGCTGAAAAAGAACTGATGTGCCCTGATATTTTATTGTTTGACGGCGATTGTAATCTGTGCAATAATGCAGTACAATTTATTCTTAAAAGGAATACGGACATTTGTTTTGCATCCTTGCAGTCAACCACCGGTATCGAATTATTAATAAAGTATGAACTTGCAGCCGAAAGCTTAAATACCTTGGTATTTATTCAAAATAACTCAGCATACCTGAAGTCGGCTGCAGTTTTGAAAATTATTAAAAAGCTCAATGGGTTATGGCCGTTGCTATATGTGTTTGCTGTTGTGCCTTCGTTTATTAGTAATAAGTTGTACGATTTAATTGCCAATTACAGGTTTCAATGGTTTGGCAGGAGAAAGAATTGCATGCTTCCCGAAGGTTTTCCGAAAAGTAGATTTATTGAATAAACAGTTTAATTTCTGTCGAAATTCAAGTCCTAAAGTTAGGAAACTACTTCGAACTAATTTACTTTTGATTTAAACACTATAAACTTCTAAAGTATTCTTAATGAAGCACATTTATTCCCATTTACAAACAAACGCTTACTTTTCTGTTCAATCACTTGCGAGCTTTACAGCCGGGGCCGATTTCTCCAATCCTCACCAATGGTTCACTATTTTTATATTTAATACTTTAGAAGGCGGGTTGACCATTGATTTGAATAAAGTTCAAAGGAATTCCCCCAATGCAATATTTATAACTCCCGGTCAGCATTTTTCTATTACCAGCAATTCAGTATGTGAGGGATTTGCAATCTCGTTCAATAAAGAGTTTTATTGCATAGAATACCACGATAGTGAAGTTTCATGTAATGGGCTGTTGTTTTTGAATAATTTTTCGTTGGTTCAAATTCTATTGGATGAACAACAGCAAGCCATATATAATAATACAGTTAAGGAAATGGAAGGTGAGTTTTTGCAGAACGATCCTTTGCAAGCGGAGATGTTGAAAAATCTGCTAAAAAACTTGCTAATTCGTTCAAACAGGCTGTTTCGTATGCAAAATACTATGGATGGAGTTGACGATGCAAATATCGATTTTGCCCGAAAATTCAGTGAATTAGTCGAAAAAAATTATAAAGAAACCAAGCAGGTGGAAGACTATGCCGGTATGATGGGCATTGCATCGGCATCTCTTACAAAAAAGCTTCAGAAATTTGGGATAGAATCTCCATCGCGCATCATAAAAAACAGGGTTATTACTGAGGCAAAACGGCTTTTGTTATATACTGAAAAATCGGTAAAAGAAATTGCTTTTATAATTGGTTATGAAGATCAGCACTATTTTAGCCGTTTATTTACCAAAGAAGCAGGTATTTCACCCAGCGACTTTAAGAAAAACCTTCATAAAATATAATTGGTAAATTTGTCCATCACAAAGGAAAGTTCATCCATTTATAGAGCAACTTATAGTCTTTAAATTTGTTTCATAATTTATTAAAAGCTAATGATATGAAACGAATTACTAATAATCCAATTGTAGGTTATCTGTCCGTCATTAAATATTTGACATTGCTCTTTGCATTAACTTTTGTTATAAGCTCATGCGATAAAGAGGAAGAAATGAAGGCTCCTTTACTGGAAGGCGAGGCTCCTGATTTTTCTCTTAGCTCTTTAGATGGTAAGCAGGTTAAGCTTGCCGATTACAGCAATAAAGTAGTGGTGCTTTTCTTTTTTGGAAACAACTGCCCCTCATGCAAAGCTGCTTCACCTAATGTTGAAAGTATGCTGGTGGCTCCATTTGCTGGCAGGTCTGATTATCAGATTTTGGGACTTGATCAATGGAATGGTAATTCGTCAGCTGTGCAGGCATTTAAAACTATAACAGGAGTATCTTTCCCTTTGCTTCTAAATGCTTCGGCGGTGGCATCTGACTATAAAACAACCTACGACAGGCTCGTAGTAATTGATAAATCAGGAAATATTGTATTCTCGGGAACTCAAGGGGTATCTGCAGATATTGCTGTAGTAAAACAAAAGGTTGAAATGCTTTTGGGCGCACAATCAATTACACCTATTGATACAAGTGTGGTTAAAGGAGTAAATGCACCTGATTTTACATTAAATTCAATTTTGGGAAGCTCAATAAAATTATCCAGCTACAGTAAAAAGGTAGTCGTATTATTTTTTCTCGGAAACAACTGCCCTGCCTGCAAATCTGCTGCTCCCAGTGTTGAAAGTAAATTAGTGACACCTTTTGCGCTTCGTACCGATTATCAGGTTTTGGGGCTGGACCAATGGGATGGAAACCAAACATCGTTAGAAGTATTTAAAACGGTAACAGGAGTATCGTTCCCCTTACTTCTAAATGCTTCAGCAGTTGCCTCCAGTTATAAAACTACCTACGACCGACTTGTTGTAATCGATAAAGAAGGAACTATTGCATTTAATGGTTCTCAGGGAGCAGCAGCTGATATTGAAGCCGTAAAACAAAAAGTTGAACTATTACTTTCCAAATAATAGCTCACTATTATTTCATTGATAGTGTTACTAATTTATTCTTCATAAAAATGAAAACTATACTTATGCTTTGCGCAATATTGGCATCAATTGGCTTAAATGCCCAAACAGTTAAAAATTTTGAGTTAAAAGATATTGAAAATTCAACCCGAACATTTGCCGATTTAAAGGGTGAGAAACTTACCGTTATCGACTTTTGGGCAACTTGGTGTAAACCCTGCAATAAAGCCATTCCCGAACTTAATAAAATCTACGAAAGCTATAAAGAAAAGGGTGTTGAAATAATTGGAATTAATTGCGATGGTCCGCGAAGTGTTTCAAAGGTTGCACCTTTAAGTAAAACATTGCAGATAAAATATCCTGTTTTAATCGACATCAACTCAGATATAAAAAACGAGCTAAACCTAATGGCTTTTCCAACCTTAATACTTGTGAACCCTGAAGGGAAAATTGTTTGGATTCACGAAGGTTATGTTACCGGCGATAGCCAAATTATTATTGCGGAGATTGAGAAGCATTTAAATTAAAAGTATATATGAGATCCACCAACAAAATAATTCTGTTAGTATCATTTTTTCTATCGCTACATGCAGCATTAAAGTCTCAGATAAATGGCAATAATCTGCTGGAGTATCAATTTGGAGAATTGCCAGGCGATTCTGCTGCAATTTCAACTGTTTATGATAGAGCAAATTTAAATTATACTTACCAAAATTTTAAGGGTGGTGTTACTTTAGAGCAATTTCATTCGCCGATTGAAAAACGGAATTATACAAAACTATCGCAATATTTATTACAATACAATTCCGAAATGCTGGATGTTAAAATCGGTAATTTTTACGAAACCATTGGTCGCGGACTTCTGCTGAGGTCTTACGAAATACCGGGTGCAGTTCTCGAAGATTTAAGCTATCGCTCCCGTCACTATTTTCATCGCGACATAGCTGGATTCACTACAAAGTTTCATCATAAAAACTTCTCTACAAAACTTATTTATGGTAAACCATTAAACTATGTTTTTCCGCCTTCTCAAAGCGATAGTTACAGAAGGCCGGATATTATCGAAGCTATATACTCAGAATATTCTTTTAAGAAACAAACAATTGGCGCATCGGTGCTTCGACTTACAAACAGTAGTAAAAGTGCTGTTTATAGCATGGTAACTGCTTCGGGCAATCTTTCACCGGTAATTTCGTACTATACCGAAATGGCTAAAAATATCAGCAATTTTGGCTTGGCTGATTTTTCGAGTCAGGCTCCCTACGCTTTATATGTTGGAATCAATCTTTCCTTCAATAATCTGGGGATAAGTGCAGAGGCTAAAAGCTATAATAATTTCCTTATCGGTGCAGGTGTGAACGAACCTCCGGCATTGGTGAAGGAACATACCTACAAGGTTCTTAACCGCAGTACCCATGTGCTTCAACCGCTAAACGAAAAAGGATATCAAATTGAAGTTTTTTATACGTTTCCCGATCTTTCAACCTTAACGTTGAACAACACAATAGCGATTAATAATTTTGGAAAGAAATTTATATTCCATGAATATTTTGCAGAGTACGATTTTGTATGGCGCGATATGCACGATGTGAAAATTTTTGCTGATTATGCTGAAGATCCTTTCAAGCTCGAAGAGCAACGCATTTCTGCCGGAGCATATTTTGAATGGAAAATTCTGCAAACCTCTTCCCTTAAAACCGATTATGAGTTCCAAACCTATAACCGACTGGAGAAGAAGGTGCAAAATCATGTTTTATCGTTAGGTTATACTTACAAATCAAAATTGGTATTTAATATTACAAGTGAATTAAGCGATGACGCTTTTATTACCAACAATAAAACAAAAACCTGGGTCGGCTCAACTATAAAGTATAAAATTAATCCCGAGAATAGTGTTCAGTTGTTTTTGGGGCAACGAAGAGGAGGTTCTGCATGCAATGCCGGGGTTTGTTACGAAGTGCTGGACTTTAAAGGAATAGAATTACGTTTGACTAGCCGGTTTTAGTAGGAGTGATTAATTTGCCTGAATTGCAGTTTTGATAATTTTAAGTAATTGAAACGCAACTTTACAGATTCTGAACCATCTACTTTAAAACCAAAATTTATGGTAAGATATTTTTTGCCATTCGTTTTACTAATTTTCATTGTTGGATGCCATAAGGATAGCGTAAATAATGCCGATCGTTATTACTCAGCCGAGATTGTTGATTTTGACTTAAATTGCTCAAACTGTATACTAAAATTTGCACAGGATAATGCTACTATTAAAGACCTAATTGGTGAAAGCAATAATAACTACTACCATGCCATTAACCTGGATAAGGATACATTTAAAATTGGTCAAAAATTAAATGTCAAACTCAGAAAAGCAAATGAAGATGAGTTAACAGCTTGTATTAATCTCTACCCGTCTTTTGATTATTTAAATGTTTATATTTTAAATTACCAAGCAGGTAATTAAGAAAAAAATTGCTTACCAATTAAGGAACCAGAAGGTTCAAATGCTTTCTCCCAAAAAATATTTCAACCCAAATGAGTTATTCACTTTCTATTAACATCTCCTTTTTATCACCCTTTTTCGACCTACCTTTGTAAAATTAGTTTAATAGTAAGTGCTTAATAATAAATACAATATTCTGTATTTGTTTAATTACTTGTTATTTACGATATATTACTTACGACATTATAGAATGAAATTCAGCCACCTGCATGTTCACACCCAGTTCTCCCTTCTCGACGGAGCTGCCGATATAAAGCAATTGTATAAAAAGGCTATGGGAGATGGTATGCCGGCATTAGCAATTACCGACCATGGCAATATGTACGGCGCTTTCGAGTTTGTGGCCGAAGCATATAAGCATAAACTCAATCCCGATGATAAAAACGATAACCGACTGAAAGTTAAACCTATTGTCGGTTGCGAATTTTACCTGGTCGAAAACAGGTTTAAACGTCAATTTACCCGCGACGAGAAAGACTCTCGCTACCATCAGGTTTTACTGGCAAAAAACGCTGTGGGGTATCATAATCTGGTTAAATTATCGTCCCTTGGCTATACCGAAGGAATGTACGGGAAATATCCCCGCATCGATAAACAATTAATTGAAAAATATCACGAAGGTCTTATTGCCACCACTTGTTGTCTGGGTGCTTCCGTGCCAAAAGCAATAATGAAACTGGGAGCCGAGGAGGCAGAAAAAGAATTTAAATGGTGGCTCAATATCTTTGGCGAAGATTATTACATTGAATTGCAGCGCCATGGGATGGAAGACCAGGAAAAGGTAAACGAAGTATTAAAACTTTGGGCTGTTAAGTACAATGTGAAGTTAATAGCTACCAACGATTCACATTATGTAGATGTGAAAGATTATAATGCCCACGATATTTTATTATGCATCAATACCGGTGAAAAGAAAAGTACCCCTAAGCTTTCGGAGTATTCGGACGATGATGAGATAAACCAAAAGAATAAACGCTTCGCATTTTATAACGACCAGTTTTATTTTAAGACTACCGACGAAATGACCCGTTTATTTGGAGAAGTTCCGCAGGCTATCGACAATACAAACGAAATTGTTGATAAGATCGAACTTCTCGATCTCAAACGCGACATTATGTTGCCGAATTTTCCTATTCCTCCTGAGTTTCTGACACAAATTCAGTATTTGCGTCATCTTACCATGGAAGGGGCGCATAAACGTTATGTCGATATGACCCCGGAGGTGGAGGAACGCATAAATTTCGAGCTCGGTGTAATCGAAACTATGGGATTTGCCGGTTACTTCCTTATAGTTATGGATTTTATAAAGGCAGGTCGCGAGCTGGGTGTTTTTATTGGTCCGGGACGTGGTTCTGCTGCTGGTTCTGCTGTGGCATTTTGCATCGGGATTACCAATATCGACCCAATTAAATATAATTTACTGTTTGAGCGGTTTCTGAATCCCGATCGTAAGAGCATGCCCGATATCGATACGGATTTCGACGACGAAGGCCGTCAAAAAGTAATCGATTATGTGGTTCAAAAGTATGGCCGCAATCAGGTAGCTCAAATTGTCACCTATGGCACCATGGCTGCCAAAATGAGTATTAAGGATGTTGCCAGGGTACTCGATCTGCCACTTAACGAAAGCCTGGAACTCACAAAGCTGGTTCCTGAAAAACCCGGTATTGAGCTAGAACGAATCTTCGAAGCACCTTTAACCGGCTCGGACGATAGCCTTGCTGAAAAAGAAGGCCTTTCTCCCGACGATATGGTTGGTATAAAACGTCTGCGGGAAATAATAAGAGGGAGCGACTTACAGGCAGAAGTGCTTAAAGAAGCACGTTTACTGGAAGGGTCTGTTCGAAATACCGGTGTACATGCAGCGGGAATTATTATTGCCCCTTGCGATCTTTCCGATTTAATACCGGTTTGTACTGCTAAAGATTCGGATCTGCTGGTTACCCAATTTCAGGGCAAAGTAATCGAAGATGCAGGAGTTATTAAGATGGACTTCCTGGGTCTGAAAACATTGAGCATTATAAAAGGGGCACTCGAACTCATCCGGCAAAACCATGGTATTGTTATAGATATTGACCTTATTCCGCTCGACGACCTTAAAACATTTGAACTTTATCAGAAAGGTGAAACGAATGCTACTTTCCAGTTTGAGTCGCCGGGGATGCAAAAATATCTGCGGGAGCTGAAACCCGATAAATTCGACGACCTTATTGCCATGAATGCCCTCTATCGGCCAGGGCCAATTGAATACATCCCTAACTTTATTGCCCGTAAACATGGCAGGGAAGCGGTTGCTTACGATTTAGCCGAGATGGAAGAATACCTGAAAGATACGTATGGAATTACCGTGTATCAGGAGCAGGTGATGTTACTCTCGCAAAAACTTGGAGGATTTACCAAAGGCGAGGCCGATGTATTACGAAAAGCCATGGGGAAAAAGCAAAAATCGGTGCTCGACAAGATGAAGTCGAAGTTTATGGATGGTTGCCAGAAACATGGTTTCGAGCCTAAAACCTGTGAGAAAATCTGGACCGACTGGGAAGCTTTTGCGTCGTATGCTTTTAATAAATCGCACTCTACCTGTTACGCCTTTGTTGCTTTTCAAACGGCTTACCTTAAAGCTCATTATCCTGCCGAATATATGGCGTCGGTGCTAAATAATGCCAGCAGTATTGAGAAAATTACCTTCTTTATGGACGAATGTAAGCGGATGGGAATGCAGGTGTTAGGTCCTGATGTTAACGAAAGTAACCTGGCATTTACCGTAAACAAA
>Ga0316608_1000056_pt1 | contig 62462 bp, 55 predicted proteins | sample MIS2016152B_MG_FD_207673 | JGI IMG/M metagenome (GOLD analysis project Ga0316608, IMG submission 207673) | Microbial mat bacterial communities from Middle Island sinkhole, Lake Huron, Michigan, United States - MIS.2016.152B | ecosystem: Environmental > Aquatic > Freshwater > Lake > Sediment... | reverse complement strand
TTATCAGTGGTTTAATTGCTTATCAATTTTTGCCAAAGAAACCTTCAATTCAATGCGATGTTATTGATAGAAATAAACTCGTTCCTGTTTGTTAATTTTTCTTATATCGAACTCACGTTAATTTACATTCATTGTTCTATTGTGGAAAAACAATCAATAGCCCCGCCATAAATGGCAGGGCTATTGATTTGGTGCGTTGATTTTGCATTTGACATAATTTTTGTATTCGTTTTTCAATTGTGAAAAACAATCATAAAATTCAAACCATGATCATGGAATCCATCATTAGACCATGCATTTATGCATGGTCTAATGATGGATAATGCATGCATTCATAAATGGATAATCATTATTCCACAATCCATGTACTTCCACTATTCATTAAATCGTCCATGCATCGGATTTTCGATTTTGATTGAATATCTTCAATTTGCTTTACAACCAATTCATTGTAAACAGGCATTTCAACCGCTCTGATTACACCCAAAGCAACGGGCAGTTCAGGATAATTCATCCGCACTAAACATAAATGAATTGTAGGGTCTGGATCTTTGGTATCGTGTACCAAAATATCGTTGATTCCAATGCCATCTTGACCTAAGGTAACCACTTTGAGTTTCTTGCCTTCCAGAACCAAACCTTTGTCGGAGTTTTTTCCAAAAACCATCGGCTTACCATGATTCAGTATGATCTGACGATCTTCTTTTGTAGCTTTATCTGTAATGGCAGCATAAGCATCATCGTTAAAAATAACACAATTCTGAAGTGCTTCAACCACAGATGTTCCTTTGTGCTTTGCAGCTTCAATAAGAACCTCGGAGGTTAGTTTCACATTATTATCAATTGTGCGTGCGAAAAAAGAACCTTGCGAACCAATTGTCAGTTCTCCTGGATTAAATGGTCTTTCAATTGTGCCATAAGGTGAAGTTTTTGTAACCTGACCAAAATTTGAGGTAGGTGAAAATTGTCCTTTGGTCAAACCATAAATTTGATTGTTGAAAAGAATCAAATTAAGATCAATATTCCTACGAATCAAGTGAATGAAATGATTTCCACCTATGGCCATTGCATCGCCATCTCCCGTAATTTCCCAAACACTGAGAGAAGGATTTGCAACTTTTACACCCGATGCTATTGCAGCCGCACGACCATGGATGCCATGAAAACCATATGTATTGATATAATAAGGAAAACGAGATGAACATCCGATTCCGGAAATAAAAGCATAATCTTCGTGTTTGATTCCCAGTTCAGGCAAAGCTTTTGTCACAGAGCTAAATATGGCAGTATCGCCGCATCCGGGACACCATCTTATTTCCTGATCACTTTTAAAATCTTTTGCAGTTAATACTTGTTCTTCTGCCATGATATGATGAATTATTTAAATCGTTTGAATATAAATACTATAATTTTGAAACTTCTTCCACTTTTTTTGTTAGCTCAGCAACTGTGAATGGTAACCCCATTACTTTATTGAACTGAAGGAAGTTAATACTTGGGTAATTCATTCTTAAATAAGATGCAAATTGCCCCATATTGAGTTCGCACACAAGAATTCTTTTGTATTTTGAAAATACTTCCAATGTATTGGCAGGTAATGGGAAAATATAATTGAATTGGGCTAATGCAACAGGTTTACCTTCTGCCTCAAGATTTCTTAGTACGGTTCTTAAATGACCATGCGTGCTCCCCCAACCTACAAGCAGAATGTCGCTTTCTGTATTCCCTTCAATGATAAGATCAGGTACTTTTATTTTGAGTAATTTTTCCATTCTCAGATTCACCATAACCTGGTGGTTTTCGGGAACATAAGAAACAGTTCCGGTCTTATCCATTTTCTCGAGTCCACCTACGCGATGCTCAAGACCTTTCATCCCTGGAACAGCCCACTTTCGGACTAAAGTTTCTGGATTTCGAAGATAGGGTAAAAAAGGTGCATCTTCGGGTTTAGCAAAAGGTGCAGAAATTTCAGGAAGATCAGCCATTTGCGGAATTTTCCAGGCTTCAGAACCATTGGCAATAAATCCATCGGTAAGCAATATCACAGGAGTCATGTGTTCTACTGCTATTTTGCATGCAATGTAGGCAAATTCAAAACAATTAGAAGGCGTGCTTGCAGCCAAAACCACAACAGGGCATTCACCATTTCTTCCATATAAAGCCTGAAGAAGATCGGCTTGCTCTGTCTTTGTGGGCAAACCAGTTGATGGGCCGCCTCTTTGAACATTTACAATAACCAAAGGCAATTCAGTCATCATGGCCAAACCAATGGCTTCGGCTTTCAATGCCAATCCCGGGCCTGAAGTTGTTGTGACTGCTAAATTGCCAGCGAAACTAGCACCAATTGCAGTACAAATACCAGCGATTTCATCTTCGCACTGCATGACTCTTACACCCAAATCTTTTCTTGCCGAAAGCTCCTGTAAAATTTCGGTAGCAGGCGTTATTGGATATGAGCCACAAAAAAGCTGTAATTTTGCTTTTTCTGCTGCCGCAATCAGCCCCCAAGCTGTAGCCAAATTTCCGTTAAGATTTCGGTATTTTCCTTTTTCAATCTTTGCAGGACTAACCCTGAACGAGGGCATATATTGAAGATTTTCAGCATAATTATATCCAGCGTGTAATGCAATTTTATTGGCTTCTACGATGGCCGGATTTTTTTTGAATTTTTCGTCAAAATATTTTTCTGTAAAATTCAATGGATGATTGAACAGCCAATAGACAATGCCAAGAGAAAAAATATTTTTCGAACGAATAATACTTTTATTATCTAAACCAAGATCCTTCAATGCTTCCTTGGTAAGTGAAGTAATCGGTACTTCAATAATATTGTAATCCCCCGATTTTAATTTGGCCAAAGGATTTTCTGTATAACCCGCTTTTTCAAAGTTTTTGTCATTGAAACTATCTATATCGACAATGATTGTACCACCAGACTTGACCCACCGGAGATTTGCTTTCAGAGATGCGGGGTTCATGGCCAACAATACATCGGCATAATCGCCCGGTGTATGGATTTTGTTACTTCCAAAATTTAATTGGAAACCGGATACGCCCCCAACTGTTCCTTGAGGAGCTCTGATTTCGGCTGGGTAATCTGGAAATGTAGAAATATCATTTCCCACCAATGCCGAAGTGTCCGAAAACAATGTGCCTGTGAGCTGCATTCCATCTCCCGAATCTCCCGAGAAACGAATCACCACTTCGTCAAGCTCAACTACGTGTGTTACTTTTGTCATATTTGCAAATCCCTATTCAGCGAATTATCGCTTAATTGTTAATAATCTGATAATTATAAACTCTTTTCGAAGGACAAAATTAGGATTATTCTGATGAAAAAAAAACAATATATGTACTCAATTTTGCAAGAAAACAAGATTTATTTGATTTTATCCTTAATATAGTGAATTATTTCTTCAGCAACATTCACATTTGTACAGGATTCCAATCCTTCAAAACCGGGACAAGAATTCACTTCGCAAATCATATATTCATCTTTGTTAAACAATAAATCAATGCCACAAATATCTAGTTGAAAGATTGACTTTATTTTCATTGATAAGTCTATAATTGTTTGAGTTAAAGGATATGCTTGAGTTTTACCTCCTCGTGAATAATTTGCTTTGAAACTTCCGTCTGAAGCAGTTCTTTGCATGGCTGCCAGAACCTTATCGCCAACCACAAAAACGCGAATATCCCTTCCATGACTATCGGCAATAAACTGCTGAAGAATGAAACCTGTATCATTGTGGCTTTCATTCATAAATGATATAAAATCAGCAAGTTGTTCTTTGCTATGACATAAAATTACCCCACTTCCCTTTGAGCCTGAAATCGTTTTTAATACCAATGGAAATCCAATTTTTTCTTGTACAAAATTTATGTCCATTTGTTTGGTTACAAGCATAGTACAAGGAAAAGGCAAACCTGCTTTCAATAATATTTGGGCAGAATGTAGCTTATCTTTTACTTTTTCAATAGAATCGGGCTTATTAAAAACAGGAATCCCTAGACTTTGCATGTGCCTAAGCAAGGATAATCCATTGTATTGAATTCCGGAACCCATTCTTGATAATAGAAAATCCGGCGGCAACACAGGCTCTTTCCCAAGAAATGTACGCTTTTCCTGATTTATTGAAACGATGGTATTAAATTGATTGGGACTTAAAATTTGTATGGCAATTCCTTCTGAGATCGCAGTTTCATATAGCCGTCTAAGTGAATACTTTTCAAGAGGTTGAATATTATCTGTATTTTTTATTATAATCCAGCCAGTCATTTTAGTATAATTTTTACATTTGTATCTAAATATCTCTGAGGTTCTTTTCGCATTGATGACTTCAAATTTGTTCCAAAAATACTTTTGAATTTCGATAATTACACAATAAAAAAGTAGAAATATACCTTGTAAAAGAGAAAAAAAAAATTGTATATTTATCACGAATTTATAAACAAGCAGATAACATGAAAAGGAAAATACGATTTTTGCCTTATTTCTATGCAATTTTATTTTTATTCTTTGTAACATCCTGTCAAAGAAAGGATAAACCAAAAGAACTTGGAGAAAAACTGCCAATTGTTCAGAAAGAATTGGATGATACCATTTCAGGAAACATCGTATATACCAAATACAAGCTCCCCTTGCCGGTAGAGCTTTATAATTTCATGAAGGAAGAAAAAATGAGATTCCGAAAAGAATTTATAAATAAAACTGAAAACAGCAGAAAATACCTGACCAGCGTGGCATTATCGGTTAATTTTGGTATTTATGCCTCTGATCTAGCCTACTGCATTGTATTCGAACAAAATCAGGAGGCTGTAAACTATTTCAATTTGACAAAAGAAATTGCAGATAAACTCCATATTGCGCAAGGTTATGATCAGGCAATCATCGAAAGAATGCATTCAAATTTATACAATAAAGATTCATTGAATCAAATAGCCTCAACTTCCTATTGGAATGCCTGTAATTTTCTCGAAGCCAATAGTGAAATTAACATTCTCCCTTTTATTGTTGCCGGGGGCTGGGTCGAAAGCATTCATCTGGCTATACAAACAGCAGAAAAGGGTAAAATGAATCCACGAATTGTGAATGAAATTGCTGATCAGGGTGAATCTTTAAAAAGTCTTATAAAATACCTTTTTGATGTTATGATGGATAGCAATACTTTTGAAGTAAATCAGGATATCCAAGATCTGGGTTCAAAACTGAACGATCTGAAAGTACTTTACGATGACTTAAAAAACAATACGAAAGAAAAAATAAGTCAATCTCAATTTGAGAAAATCAGCAAAAAAATTGGCGACATAAGAGCTTTCTACACAAAATGATACAACAATCAGGAATGATCCTGAGATGGTATTTAATTCTTATGATTGCATAAAAGCCTTTTATGTTGTAATTTTGTCTTTGGGTCAAAATGAAATTTCAATATCACATCCTTTGAGAATGCTTGTATTTTTTGGAAGGCATTTTCTTCTCAATTATTATTAATTTTCAATTTATTATGTTTTCAGGAATCGTAGAAGATACAGGCATTGTAACAAAAATAGAAAAAGAACAGGACAACGTGCATATCAGCATGAAATGCAAATTTACCTCTGAACTGAACATTGATCAAAGTGTTTCACATAATGGTGTTTGCCTAACTGTAGTAAAAAGACAAGGCGATGAATATACAGTAACAGCCATTAAGGAAACGCTTGACAAATCCAACTTGGGATTGCTTAAACCCGGCGATGAAGTAAATCTGGAACGCAGTATGAAAAGCGATGGCAGACTTGATGGTCATATCGTTCAAGGTCATGTAGATCAAACTGCTACCTGTGTTGAAGTAAGCGAAGCCAATGGAAGTTGGTACTACACCTTTCAATATGACCCAACAAAAGGAAATCTGACTGTAGAAAAAGGTTCTGTTTCGGTAAATGGTGTAAGTCTCACCGTTGTCAATTCAAAAGATGATCGTTTTTCAGTGGCCATTATACCTTATACTCATCAAGTAACAAATTTCAAACAATTCAAAGCGGGAACAGTCGTAAACATTGAGTTTGATATTATTGGAAAATATATAGCCAAAATATTGAAGCAACAATTAGGCAAAGTATAATCTGGAAAGAATTTCATGAAAACCTTGCTGATTATTTATCCTCATTTTCCACCTTCCAATCTGGCCGGAGTACACCGCGCTCGTCTTATCGCAAATTTTTTGCATGAATATGGATGGAAAGCGATTGTTTTGACTGTTGCCCCTGAATATTACGAAGAAGCTCTGGATTGGGACTTATGCAAAGCGATAAGACCTGAGGTAGAAGTCATTCATGTAAAAGCAAGCAAACCAATGAAAATAAGATTCTTTGGCGATATTGCTCTGCGTGCATTCAAGAGCTTAATTCGTAAAGCAGTTGAGATAAGTAAAGAAAAGAAAATTGATTTTATCTGGGCTCCTATTCCCTCTTATTATAATGCTGTTATTGCCAGAAGAGTTCATGATAAAACTCACATCCCATATTCAATTGATTATATAGATCCTTGGGTAAACGGTTTTGTCAATTTCAATAAAGTTTTTTCAAGAGCATGGCTTAGCAATCAAATTGCAAAGATTTTAGAACCCTACTCCGTGAAAAAAACCAGCTTTATTAGCGGTGTATCAACGCCTTACTATGAAGGTGTTTTGGATCGAAATTTTAAATTCAAGCCCGTTTTGCATGCTGGCATGCCCTACGGATTTGATCTGGAGGACTATAAAATTCAAATTGAAAATATTGTGTTTCCCTGGGCTAAAGATCTTAACCAAATTCCGTTAGTTTATGCTGGAGCCTTCCTTCCTAAATCACATTTATTCATACAATTACTTTTTAAAAATATAGCTCTGCTCCTTCGGCAAAATAAGATTCCGGCAAATATTCATTTATATTTCTTGGGCACAACATTTTATTCCGGCAAAACGATCCAGGATTATGCTATCGAATATGGAATTCAAAATCATGTAACCGAAATTCATGAACGTTACCCTTACTTGCATATCTTGAATTTTCTTTCGGCATCTTCCGGTGTCATGATTGTAGGTAGTACAGAAAAACATTATACAGCATCCAAAACATTTCAGGCATTGCTGTCTCAAAAGCCTGTTTTTGCAATTCTTCATGCAGAAAGTACTGCTGTTGAAATACTTCGTTCATGCAATGCAGATCAATATTTGGTTCACTACGAAGAAAATAGTTCAAGTAAATCATTCGAAGAACAAATTCTCGTCAAGTTCGAATCATTTCTCAATGGAAATTCATGGAATCCCAAGTTGAATGCATTGGATAAGTATTCAGCAAGAAAATCGGCATGGATTTTGGTCGAAATGTTGGAATTGTCATTAATGAATAGACAATGAGGCTCAAAATTTGGTAGTAATGCGAATTAAGGGTTGAAAACTTCCTTTTAACTGAAAGGAACGCAAAGAAGGTTAAGTTATTGGTTATCAAAGACCCACCTCTTAATCCCCTCCCAAGAGGGGAAATTAGCATTGAACATGACTTACAGGATAATAAATATTGTTTCAAGAAGAAATGCATATTATAAAGAATAAAACATTGATTAGCAGCATCCCCCTCTTGGGAGGGGGTTAGGGGGTGGGTCTTATAAACCATATTAATAAATTAGCACATTTAAGTATGAAATATTTAGCATTCGCTTTATTGATTCTTTCTATCACCTTTTCATGTAAAGAAAATGAGCAGAAAGAAGATGGAAATTGCCCAGATCAGGCTCAAATTATAGATAGTATAAAGGATGGGGAAAAGCTATATCTACTTACATCCCAAGGTGATATATGGTTAAATCAGGGTAGTGGATGTTCTTTTTATGATCAGTATTTTGAACCAGATTTTTTATCAAAAAACTATCTTATAGACGGAAACAATATATTTCATCTTTGGGAAGGCGGACAAAAAATCAACATCAAGAAAACGCTTGCAGACGATTTTGAAAATTACCAACAATACACAGATATATTCATTTCGGGTGTTGAAGATACCGCAAAAAATTGGATGGATATGGTTTTACTTAGTCCTGCATTTCCTACGATTGATGCTTATGTTAGCCTAAGAAAATGCATAATGAACCATACCTGCAATTTTGTCGATAATCGAATTGATTTATCAGCAGATCCAGTAAATTCAGCCAATAAAGCCATTAAATTTTTCAGCATAGCCCCAACCTCATCCATGATTACAGCAAAATCGTCCATTGAAAACACTTTGCTTTTTGCAGATCGTGGTGATGAGGTAAATTATGAAGCGAGGTATTATATTAGTAAAGGTATGCCAGAAACAATTTTAGATTTGGAAAATAAATGGTTTGATGAATCACCCGGTATCCGGCTCATGTTATTGAACGATGATTATCTTGTGGCAGAATTGAAATATGGTCTCAAGCCTCTATACAGGCAAATTGGTACTACCAACATAGGATTTCCAAAGAACCAGTGGGTCAAGCTCAAAGTATATTTTCTATTAGACTGCAACAGTAATGGGATTGTAAAAGTATGGCAAAATGATGTTCTTATTATAGATCAAAAAGGACAAACCTTACCGACTTCGAATTCCATTCAGACCAATATAGAAATTGGAATTACAGCTTGCGATCAGGAAACTGAAATGTATATGGATGATGTGAAAGTTTCGGTCATTAAGCATTAGATTTGTATTGATAGGTATCAGTCAGCTACAACCCTTTTTCCCTTGCTACAGAAATCAGATATTTTATACCAGAAAATTCAAAAGAATCCTTTATCTTTGTATATGACATGACTGGTTTACAACTGAAAGAATATCAGATTTCAAACAAAGGTGATGGATCTATCCAAATCAACGGATCTGAACTCAAACCCGGCATGTACCTTTATAGCCTTATCATAGACAAAAAGGAAATTGATACCAAAAGAATGATATTAACTAAAAACTAAACATGATGAAAACGAAAATCTTAATATTGACAATTATATTGTCAGTAGCATTTAAAGCCAATGCACAATTAATCCCTATCTACTCGGCCAATTTTGATGTAAATGACTTATTCTGTCTGAACAAAGATACCGTTTTTGCATGTGGAAATAAGGGTCAGGTATTGAAAACATTTAATGGTGGCGATACATGGCAAAAAGATAGCTTACCTACAGAGTTCGATCTACAATCAGTCATTGTTCAAAAGACTGGAGTTGGTTACGTTTCCGGTGAATCGGGCACATTGTTTAAAACCAGTAATTTTGGACTTAATTGGAGTCAGGTTACAACTAATATCAGGAGCAATTTAAATAATATGAAATTTTACAATGATAGCTGTGGATTTGCATGTAATGTGTCTGGTTCAAGCGGAGAAATCATCTACAAAACAGAGAACAGTGGAGAAAATTGGGACGTGTTAGAAGAAATTGAATATATAAATAGCATTACATGTTTTGGGAAAGATACTTTGTATGCAGGTACATTTTGGGGCTTATATTATTCTTATGATAGTGGAATAAATTGGGATATATATGGTTCTGTCGTTTATGGTCAATCTTGGTTAAATGATTCTACAGGATTTATAACCGATGGCGAAGTGATTTTAAAAACGGTAGATGCAGGCAAAACTTTTTCTGATGGAGAATACTCTGATGCCTTTCTAATTGATGCCGTAAATGACACAATAATCTATGGGAGCAATTTCGGATGCTTGGGCCGGTTATACTTTTATAAAACAATGGACGGAGGACAAACATGGGATAATAATTCAGAGACGGTTTCGGAGTGGGGATTTGCTCCCTATAAAATGAACTTTGTAAACAAGGATACTGGATACGTATTATTTGATAAAATTTATAAAACGACAAATGGTAGTATTTATACCTGCAAAAATTGTACAACCATAGGTATAATGAAAAATTTGAATCAGACGAATATTACTATCTCGCCTAACCCAATGGAATATAATACCTTAATTACCTTACCCTCAATGGGTACTATAGGACATTACAGATTATATAACAATTATGGGCAAGTTGTTGAAGAAAATACAATTTCTTCAACATCATTTCAAATTCAGCGAGGTAACAAACCCTCTGGTATTTATATTTTAAATATCTCAGATATCAATGGCAATTTAATTACAAACCAAAAACTATTAATAAAATAAATTACAATTAATTAGCATATTAGCATTATTAAATTAGCACATTAAGTTATAAAACCCTTAACACCATCAAACCATCCCTAATCGGAAATATCACATTTTCTACTCTGGGATCGGCATGAACATATTGGTTAAATTCTAAAATGCCCTTTGTAAATTTATCACTCGGATCAAGGGGCTGAATTACTTTTCCGTACCATAAAACATTGTCTGCAATGATAAAACCACCCTTTTTCATTTTAGGCAATATTATTTCAAAATAATCGATGTATTGTGACTTATCACCATCAATAAATGCCATTTCAAATTCAATGTTCATTTTGGGAATGATCTTCAATGCATCGCCAATCAGAAAATCAATTTTATTATTCAATCCGGATTTATCAATATAGCCTCTTGTAAAAGATTCTAACTCATCATTGATATCTATGCTAATAATTTTAGCATTTTCATGTAAACAATGGGCAATGCTGATGGCTGAATATCCAGTATAAGTGCCGATTTCAATAACATTCTGCGGTTTTATCATAGAGGTTATCATACCCAAAATTTTACCTTGCAAATGCCCGGATAACATGTGAGGAAGCATAATTTTCACATGCGTATCCCTAAAAAGTTCCTTCAAAAGAGGATCTTCCGCTGCGGTATGATCCAGAATATATTTGTCAATGGGATTCATAAATTAGGCATATATTAAAGACGACAATTGCTTCTCATCAAATACGACCTGCGCTATCTCAATAATTTGATTTGCATCAATTCGGTTTATGCTCTCATAGGCTTCTTCAAGAGAATCCATCTTATTGAAATGCAAAAAACTCTTAGCAATCCCCAAAACAAGATTTTCTTTACTTTCGTGCGAAATGGCAATTTGACCTTTCATTTGCTTTTTTGCAATTGCAAGCTGTTGAACACTAAGTTTTTCATTCTGAAGTTTTTTCAATTCCTTCATAACAATAGAAAAGCTTTTTTCAAGCAGCTTCTTGTCAGTGCCAAAATATACAGAAAATAAGCCCGTATCCGTAAATGGAACGTAGGAAGATTCAACATTATAGGCACATCCATATTTTTCACGCAGAATCATATTCAACCTACAGTTTAATCCTGGCCCTCCCAAAATATTATTCAATAAGAACATGGCTGTTCGGCGTTGATCCGTTAAACCAAAAATCTTATTACCCATAATACAGTGAGCTTGATAAGTGGATCTTTCTATTTTTTTTGTGGCTGGTGTATATTGCTGAGGTATGATTCTTTCAAAATTACGCAAATTCTGAGGGATTGATGAAAAATACTTTTCGGCCAAATACCTTATGTTTTTTCTTTTGGGTAAATATCCAAAATAAACCAAAACAATTTGATCTGTATTGTATTTGCCTTTGTAAAATGTTAGCAGGTCTTTTTGGTTAACTTTTTTCAATGTTTTCTTAGAACCCAGTATATTGAAACCCAAGGGATGATCCTGAAAAATACATTCGTCAAATTCATCAAAAATCAATTCTGCTGGGCTGTCTTTGTAAGAATTTATTTCATCAAGAATCACATCTCGCTCTTTGATTATTTCTTTTTCAGGAAAAATCGAATTGAAAATTATATCGCTAATCAGATCGAAAGCTTTTTCATAATCATCACGCAATAAGGTTGCGTGTACGCAGGTATCCTCTTTGGAAGTATAGGCATTGATATCTCCACCGGAATTTTCTATCTTATTGATTATTTGATGCGCTTTTCGTTTTACAGTCCCCTTGAACAACATGTGCTCCACAAAATGCGCATAACCTTGTTCACTATTCGCTTCATCGCGCGTGCCCGTATTGGCGATTAAAACGCAATAACTTATAGGTGAATCAAAATTTTTATGAACGAATCGAATACCATTATCTAAACTAAAAAATTCAAAATCCATGCACAACTCCGCTTCTTAATCATATTAAATTATTCTGCAAAAGTACAAATTATTTGAATTTATTTCCTATATTCTGGGATGAAAATATGTCCATAACTCATATTGCCGCAATTCACTCAAAAAAAATTCATTTTGATCTTCTATAAATAAGTATTTACAATTCGGTCATTGTGGAAAAAATAGATTTAGTTCAAATAAACTCAATATTTTTCATCTTCGACATATCAAAGTCTTTTTGGTACTTTGCCAAAGTTTTTTTCTTTGGCAAAGTGCTTGACCATCCATTTTGAGAAAAACGATCTTTCTCAATACACCATTCTCATTGGTTTTGGTGTTTGAACTATCATTTCATGATTGGGCGCACCAGGGGGAACCATGGGTAATACATTGTGTTCACTCTGAATGGGTACATTGATCAGCCATGGTGATTTATCTGAAAGCGCACGATTGAGGTATCCTATCGGATCCTTGGCATACTGTAAATCGATACTCTTGATACCGAATGCCCTGCCAATGGCTGCAAAATCAGGATCTGTAATAAATTTTGAAGCAATAAAATTTTGATTATAAAACAATTCCTGCTGCTGACGCACTAAGCCCAAATGCTTATTGTTCATCAAAATGATTTTTACATTTAGCCTTAAATCGGCCAATGTAGCTAATTCCTGAATATTCATCAGAATGGAACCATCTCCTGAAAAGCAAATCACGGTTTTATCAGGTTGTGCCAGTGCTGCTCCAATAGCCGCAGGTAAGCCAAAGCCCATCGTGCCCAAACCACCCGAGGTAAGTAAACTTCTGGGACTTGAAAAGGGGTATATTTGTGCTACCCACATTTGATGCTGACCAACATCGGTGGTGATGATTGTGTTTGCAGGAACTAAATTTGCAACCGTGCGGATCAAATTAAAAGGATGAAAAACATCTTCATGATTGGGCAATGAAAGTGGAAAGCTTTTCCGCAAATTCCTAAGGTTTTCAATCCACTCTATCCTTTGATTTTGTTCAATCAGGGGTAAAAGCTTTTCTAATATCGGTTTTACATCTGAGATTAATCCCAGGTGGGATGTTTTCAGCTTATTGATTTCAGATTTGTCTATATCCACATGTATAACATTGGCATTGGGACAAAACTGTTTCAGATTGCCGGTAGCTCTATCATCAAATCGAACCCCAAGTGCTATTAACAAATCGGTCTGACTGATCAAATAATTCGTGTAAGGCGCACCATGCATACCCAACATACCGATGAATAGTTCATTGTTTGGGTCTATTGCGCCTAATCCCATCAAGGTAGAAGTGATAGGAATGGAATTTATTTGAGCTATTCTTGCAACAAGTTCACAGGCATTTCCATAAACAACGCCACCGCCGATATACAAAATGGGTCTTTGGGCAGCATGAATCATTTCGGCCATTTTCATTATATGTTCATCATGTACCTCATAGCTTTGAGGTTCAAAAAACATGCTGGGCCAAGCCTCAAATTCTACGATCTGATTTTGAACATCTTTTGGAACATCTACAACCACAGGGCCTGGTCTGCCCGATTCTGCAATGCGAAATGCCTCGGGAATTATATGCAGTAAATCGCTGGCTTTGGAAACCAAATAATTATGTTTAGTAATAGGCAAAGTTAGCCCATAAGTATCTATTTCCTGAAAAGCATCTGTACCAATCAGTGCAGTAGAAACCTGTCCCGTAATGCATACTACAGGGATAGAATCGAGTTTGGCATCGGCAATGGCTGTGATTACATTGGTGGCTCCAGGTCCGGATGTTGCAAAGCAAACGGCAGTTTTGCCCGATGTTCGCGCCATACCTTGCGCAATGAAGCCTCCTGCTTGTTCGTGCCTTACCAATACATGTTTTATTTTACTTTTGTACAAGGCATTATACAAAGGTAGGTTTGCACCACCGGGAATACCTGCAATAATTTCTATTCCACGTTTTTCTAATAATTGAATGATGATTTCGGCTCCAGATAATTTGATCATGACTTTAAAATTTTATGTTATACTACAGAATGTTCAAAAAAAAAAAAGCCTCCAGGTAGAATCTACCGGAGGCTTTGTGTGAATATTGTAATTTATAAAATATCACCAACGGCAGAGCAGATCATGGTTCACCACCACAACGACCACGGTTAGGACAAGTACTGTATATTTAAAAAAGTTCGACATCATTTCCATATTTATAAAACAAAACAAATTAAAAAAAGAAAAGTTTGAATATTGAATTTTTTCTAAACAAAAAATCCTCTTACGAATTTGAGTCGCAAGAGGATTCTATATTTTTTGAATGATCTTTTCGACTTTAACACAATCTTCCCACCACCACGAGCAATGTGACAGAGGTTTGAAAATCTATGTTAAAAGAGGTCTTCATCAATTTTAATTTTTTCGATTTTGATCGCACAAATTTAAAACAAGATTATGAGAATCCAAATATTTTTAAAACAATTTTTCAAAACCGAAATGAAATATTTATCGAGCTATTATTATGTTGTTGATTATAATTATTTTAATTGTTCATCAAAAATATTTCCCTTCTATTCATAGATTGTGAAGCTAAAGCTCATCAAGTGAGCTTGTGAAATGCCTTCCATTTTATTTAAAACTTAAACTAAATAGAGGGTTATAATTGTCTGGTATTCAATTTTTTTGACTATACAATACAATTCAACTGTCAATATTGTTTTATTGGCTGTAAGCGGAAAAGTTGTATATACTTACAACAAAGAAGTCACAGAAGGCAATTACATCCTTTCTTTAAACATCGATAATTTGCAAGATGGTTTGTATATTGTAAAAGTGCAAAATGGTAACTTAATTTATAACGAAAAAATTGATAATTCGCAAATAATTTTGAATGATAAGAAATTAATTATTATTCAGTATTATTTTATATTAAAAAACAGCTTGTCAAGAATTTGACAGGCAGTTTTGTTTTTTTGGGCAGTATATTATTTTTTTATTATTTTTGACTTATAGCAAAAAAAAACATATTTTTTCAATTAATATTATTAGGTTTTGATTGCACTACAAGTTGAAGAGAAATGAGAAAGCTTTCGTATTGCTTCGTCCCGCAAAAAACAACTCGACAATTAGGGATTTTTTCTTTAAGAATATTGGCAAAACGGAAAAGAAAGCATCACATCACCAATACTTTCAGATCGGCTTAAGCATCTGGGGGCTTATTGCTTTTTCTTCGCATTTTTGTTTAGTTCTTTGAGCTTTACATATTTTGTAAACGTTGCATGTGCAGAATTCGCTGAAATGACAAAACCATAATAACCATCCAATATGCCCGCTTTGATAAAATAATCTCTGACAAATTTCCATATCGTTTTGACCAGAATTCCTCCTACACTAATTGATTTCCCTCGTTTGAAACTCTCCGCTGCACCGATGGTCGTGAATTTATTATATTGATTTAAATGATCATCAATTGTATAATATGAATAATGCAGCAAGTCGCCTTTCAGATGATGACTTTTGCATCCCTGGTTGAGTTCAAATTTATCATGTGGATTGACGCCAGTCCATTTGCCTTTATTTCTATCCCAAAGTCTGAGTTTTACATCCGGATACCAACCACAATGCTTGATCCATTTTCCACAATAATTTGTTAGGCGATTGAACGAATAACCATCTTCTATAAATTGCATTTTGATTTGCTTGATAGAATCCTTTAATTCTTCGGAAAGGGCTTCGTCTGCATCAAGCGATAACACATGATCAAATTTTGCCTGTCCTTTTGCCCAGTTTTTTTGCTGGATATGACCTTCGAAGGCATGTTCCATAAAGGTAACGCCTTTTTCAAGGCAAATTTGCTTTGTTTTGTCTTTGGAGTAGGAATCAACAACAAGTATTTCATCTACAACATCCTGCAAGGAATCTATGCAACGAGAAATATTTCTTTCTTCATTGAAAGTAATAATTACAGCCGAAATTTTTACTGAACTCATAAATCATGATGGATTTGAAATTTGCTCCGGTTCTTTCTTGAAACACCAAACAAAAATAGAATAAAAAAGTGCAAAAAATGTTACACCCACTTGAGATTCCAGCGTATCCTCATTGATAAATGAAATAAGTGCGATGAGTATTGTGGTTACAAATAAAATATCGGAATATTTTTTTTCAATCCAAGGTGGAGCAAACAAACCAAACAAAATGGCGCAAAACCCAACTATACCAAAGGTTAGTAAGAATGTAAGATATTGATTATGGGAGCGCAATCGATGATTCACATCGAGCCTGCTGTTTGTCGATTCATAATATTTTTTAAATTCATCAGCAACATCACCAGTTCCAACGCCAAAAATGGGATTATTCTTAAAAATATTGAAGCCGGCTTTTGCAAATTCAATCCTTTGTGTTATAGAATGGGCGCTTGGATTGCCACCTTTTAAGTAAACATCGATTTGCCATATCGTTTGATAAACAACAGGGTAAAGGCTGTATTTATTTTCAAAAATATGGTTGGAAAGTCCTTTTTCCACATTCTGGATATCCTTTTCCGTCATTTTTGAAAAGCCGGCGGAATCCTTTCTCAAACCCTTGGAGGTCATATATCTGAAAAGAGTATATTTTAGAGGTTGTTTTCTAATATCCAAACCATCATATTGATAGGGACTTCTTTTATTCCATTCCTGAGCAAGCTCTTCTTCGCAAATATAAGTATATGCGTATCTCCCATTTTCCAATGTGACCTCTGCCGTATTGTGAGAATAGAGGTTTCCATTGGCAGTATGGGTTTGCAAATTCTGATAAGAGGAAGCATCAATGGTATAGAATTTTTCAATAACTTTTACCAAATAAACGGCAATAAGTATTGGGATAAAAATTGCCATGAAAATAAAAATCCTTCTGATAAGTTTATTGGGCTGAGACAATAAAAACAAAACAAAGAAAACAAGTCCAATCAAAAACAAAACCACCACACCTGTAATGGAACGAAGAATAATCAAAAAGAAGATAAACCAAACACTTACGAGGATGTATGTTATTCTTTCGTGTTTGAAAAAGCGGATTGTATTTTTGTAGGCGTAATATAATAAAGCGAACAATGAAATATTGATCAAAAGTGCAAAACGGACATGAGATTGAAAAATGGAAATTTGCTTATTATCTGTATAATGATAAGGGGTCAGGCCGAAAAAAACAGTAGCGCAAATCAGCGTCGAAACCAAAACAGCAAAACTAAACGCAATCATTAAAAATTTTAATTGTTTTTGCGTGAAAGAGGGAGCAGAGGCAATCATGATTGGGAAAACAAGCATAGGTAATTTGATGCGAAGATCTTTGATCGCATAAGAAAGGTTATCGGAATAAAACATTCCAATAATATGAACAAAATAGATGATGAAGAAAATCCAAAAACTATTGCAGTGCTTTAATCTATTCCATTTATTGATAATTCGTTCGCCAAAGAGCCATCCAACTCCCATGAGGAATTCAAAAGAGGTTACCATAAATTTGGAAAAGGGCAGAAAAGCCAACGTAAGGCAAATACCGATATAAAACCAAGGCAAGCGTCCAATTTTTTGAAGTATCTCTTTCAATGGAAAAATCATTTAACAATTTCAGAAATCAAAAGGGCAGCTTTTTCGGATGCACCTTTGTTGCCAAGTTTATTCCTCAATTCAATCATATCCTCCATCGTTTTTTTTCTGATTTCAGGATTAAAAATCAATTCATTGATTTTAGATACAAGGTTTTTTGCATTTAGTTCTTCTTGCAATAACTCAGTAACAATCAATCGATCCATAATTAGATTGACAATGGAAATAAACTTTACATTCACAATTCTTTTAGCGATGGCAAAGGTAAATTTTCCTGTTTTATAACAAACAACTTCGGGAGTTTTAAATAAAGCTGTTTCGAGGGTTGCTGTTCCAGATGTTACCAAGGCAGCTTGAGATGCCTGAAGAATATTATAGGTTTGATCAAATATTACTTTGACAGAATTTTGCGCCATCAAATCCAAATATAAACTTAGATCAATGGAAGGCGCTCCTGCAATAATAAATTGAAAATCATTAAAATGAGGAACAACTTGCAAAAAAATGGGTAGCATTTTTACGATTTCCTGTTTCCTACTTCCAGGCAGTAGTGCGATGATAGGCTTTTCTGGAAGATTATGCTCTTTCATCCAACTATTTTGATCAAAAGAACCGAAGTTTTGTAACTCGTCCAATAAAGGATGCCCAACGTAATGTGCTGTAATGTTGTGCTTGGCATAAAAGGCTTTTTCAAACGGAAAAATAACGATCATCCGATCAATATATTTTCGTATAATTTTCACCCTTGATTCTTTCCATGCCCAAAGTTGAGGAGAAATATAATAGACAGTTTTAAAACCATTTTGTTTTGCAAATTTTGCAATTCGAAGATTGAATCCCGGGTAATCCACAAAAATAATTACATCGGGTTTGTATTCTGCAATATCTTTTTTGCAAAAATCAATATTACGAAAAATTGTACGAAGATTTTTGAGAACTTCAACAAAGCCCATAATGGCTAAATCTCTGATATGCTTAACCACCTGAGCGCCTTGCTCTTGCATTCTATCCCCACCCCAACATCTCACAGTGGCCTCATTGTCAAGTTTTTTAATTTCTTTGACAAGATTTGAACCATGTAAATCGCCGGATGCTTCTCCAGTAATAATGTAGTACTTCACTTGAAAGCTTATTTTATTTTTAAATTACAGTTCAGTCATTAGTGCTTTGGATGCAGAGATTTAGCAAGCGATTCCCTCATTGTTGTGTCAGCTTCGGTATTTTTCATTTGATGATAATCGTGGACACTCAAATTTCCATCTAAGAATGCCGCTGCCATGGCTTTTTGTACTTCGATTTCGCTTTCGATAAATTTCACACGGGCTTCTTCTGCTTTAGCCTTCATTTCCTGCTCTTTGGCTAGCGACTCCATGCGTTTGGCTTCTGCTTTGGCTTTTGTTTCGCCTGCTTTTTCAATAGCCAGTTCAACATGAATATTCTTTCCTACCTTAATATCCGAAATATCAACCGAAAGAACCTCATAAGCTGTGTCTTTGAACAAAGCTTTATCATGCAATACAGATTCTGCCGCTAAAAATGGGCTTTTCAGTAGTTGAAGATGGCTTTCAAAATTACCTATACGGGTTACGATTCCTTCATCAACGATGGCAATAACAGTATCAATACCAGCACATTGTATTATTCTGTGAATCAATGCTCGAAGGGTAACTTTGCATTTCATTTTTAATTGTACACCATCCTGTGCATAAGCTTGTATTTCACCTGTTTCGACAACTTTATACTTTATCGAAGAATTTACTACATCTAATATATCATAGCCTGCATGGTCTATGGCTGCAGCAGAATCAAACGTTAAGTGAATTTTAGAGTTTTCATCTAAACCCTCATCTGCGTGTTCAGCAGCAATCAATGCTTCGACGGTTTTTTCCACATTTCCGCCAGATAAATAATGGGCAACCAATTTATTGTATGGAATATCAATTCCGCCTTCTTTGGCCATAATCATGGAATGAACAATTTTTTCGGCAGGAACATGTTTGTACTTCATGATCAAAATATGAAAGAGTGCAATTTTTACATGTGAAAGCTTTGCTCTAATCCACAATACGAAGCCCATTATATACAAAACGGTTACTGTGAGCATCAAAATGGTCATCAGAATGCCTATAAAAATCCACATGCCTGTATCCTGCGGCGGATTCTCAACAATCTCTTCATCTTGGGCAAAAATGACCAGCGATTGTAAAAACAAGATGATGAATACAAAATATTTTTTTATCATATTTTATCAAAATTAATGATGGGGAGGTGGCGTTTTCTGATGCTCTTCTTGTGTAGGATTGCTTTCATCCACGTTATCCTTTTTTTCTTTGTAAATTTGCTTTTTCAAATATTCATTCACATTTACAGTACCCGATCTTATTGCATCTGCAAAAGCTTGCTCAACATTGGCCTCGGCATCTTTGAGTTTTGCCTCTGCTTCTATTTTCATCGTTTCCGCTTTTATTTTAGAATGCTCTATTTTGTGGTGAGTTAGAGGATCTTGACCCATTTGAATATCGGAAACAAAAATGGAAATGATCTCAAAATAGCTCATTGAATTGAATTCTTCTTCATGCTGAAGCGTTTCCGTAATGTGTTTGGAAATTTCATCCAAGTGATGATATACATCGTGATAATCTTGATATTTTCCGGTCTCTGCAATCAATGCCTGACTTACTCTCGAAAGCAGGGTTTCTTTTTTTGAACCATTAAATATTCTTGAAATTTTTGTTTTCACCGTAATTTTTGGAAGCATGAACAATTCCATGCCATCTTTGGCTATACATCGCACGGGATGTTCCGGAACAATGACCTGTGGATTCACCGAATCCATAACCATTTGAACTACCATGTGTTTGCGGTCAAAATCAATTCGATCAACGGCGGCAGCAAAATCAAATCCTAATTGAGCTCCCAAAGTTTTGGCATTGTTCATGGCAATTACCACGTCCAGCGGATCGCCGCCCACCAGAAAATGATTGATAAGTTTTTCTTCTACATTTTCAATTTGTAAAGCATCTCGACCAATTTTTATTGCGTCCAGAAGCCTGCCCACATCCCCGCCTGCCAAGAAATATTTGAAAAGTTTATCCTTATCTATTTCAACTTTAGCCTGCTTAGCTTTTATAAAAGCGGAAACAATTTTTTTTATGTCGGCATGCGCATAGAAATATTCTTCAAGATCGGTTTTCGTAAGTGAAATTCCTGCTTTCTCAGATTTAATCAGACAATCAACAAAAACGTTCACATCCCCTTTGAGCATGGCATGATCGAGCAATTCTTGTATGGTCAGTTTAAGCCCTGCATGTTGTGCTTTGATCAATACATTCAGAAAAGCTTCCATGTCTTGACCGCTGTGGTGGATTTCCAATGTATCTTCCTGCGAAATTTTTAATCCAGATTTAAGATGCTGACCTTTTTCTTTGAGTTTAAGCTCCTTTTCTGTAAGTAATAATCCTGCTTTATTGGCTTTTATGAGTATATTGATTACCTGCGTGATAAATTTGGGATCTTTTCCAATTTTTGAAGTTGCCAGTTGATTCAAATCCAAATCAACACCCACCAATTTGGCTCTCGCAATTCCGATTACAAATTCCACCATGTCGATATTGGAATCGTAACAATTTTCAAGTAATTCTTTGGAAATTCCCTTCAATTCAAAATTCTTGGCTTCGATCAGCGCACTCACATATTGGTCTGGATCGCCGCCGTGCAGAGTAAACCCAATCAAATTGTGCAGTGACACTTGGTAGCTTACTGTTCCCCGCGCTAAAGGTTCTTCAAAGAGTTCGTCGTTCTTATCCTTAGCATCTTCTTGATCTTTATCTGTATCCTTGGGGGGGATTATTTTATCGTCAACCTTTTTTGTCTTTTGTACATTTTTGGTATTCTCCTCAGCATTTTCAATTTGTTCCAATTTGTCAATGACTTCGAGCTTAGCCTTTTTGGCTTTAACCAAGGATTCTACCAGTTGTTTTCTTTGTTCTGCTGCGAGATCGAGTACAAGGGAACTAACATCCTTAACCGAAAGCGAAATACCCCCTTCTTTTGCTTTTATCATGAGTTTTATGGCGGCCTTCACGTCCACGCCTTCACCATACCAATTGTATAAATCGAAAAACGAAAGTTTGATCTTATGCCTTGAAGCATTTGTCCACTCTTCGAAGGGAATGACTTTTCTAATATACCTTTGTCCTAAATACAATATAATTAGAAAGATGACGAAAATAATGATGAAATAGATGAAATTGGCTGCCAGAAAGTCTGCTGGGGAGGCGGTTTCCTGCATTAAATCAATATTTTGGGCTTTTGCGATTTTTGAAATCAACAAGAAAAGTAAAGAGAAGAATATTTGCCAATTTTTTTTCATAAATTATGAATTAATGAATGCTTGCTTTTAGCCCTCTTCTTGAAAGCCCCGAATGCATTGGTTTTAAGTATTCCACATCTCCTTTTCTTACTTCGCATTTTCCTTTGAAGTGAACAAGGAAAGTAATTTGTTCGGCCTGCTCATAAGGTAAATCACAAATTTCAACAAGACTCTGGATTACAAATGCAAATGTGTGATAGTCATCGTCATACAATACGAGTGTTTTTTCGAAACTGTTTGTTCCGTCTATATCCGTTTCTTTTGTTTTCTCTTTTATAACTTCTTTTTCCATACGAAAATCCATTTTTTCATACAGCAAAAATAGCTAAATTTAATTTTTCTTTTGAGATATTTTTATCACTTCATCCAAAGGTTTTCTGACGCCGTCAATGTAACCTACTACAAAAGCATCTTTTATGGCATATTTCGAGATAATTTTTTGGCATTCTTTGTTGGCAAGTTTATAGTTGTCATAAATGCCGGCCATGTACTTATAACCATCCGAATTTCTCTCTAAATACAAAGGAGTTAAATACTTAACATCCTTACCCACAGCAGGTTTATCGAAGTATCCTATTTGAATCAGAAACACAATGCCCTTGATTTGTTTCACATCAATGGCGCTTACTGCATCAATTTTATTTTGAATTACGAACTTATCATCATCCTTGTTATCTATTTCTTTCTTCTCGTCATTGATTGTATTTACATAACCTTTGTCTATCAGTTTATTAGCCTGATCGATAGAAAGCTGATTTCCATTTTTGTCGAAAGCATGAATTTTGGGGTAAGCAAAACCTTTATTTTTTGCAAGTTTCAGCCCTGCTTCTGCCTGATGGTAATAGGAATATTCGCCATAGTAATAACCTGTTTTGCCAGATGTATTTTTTTGACTATATACAGGGTATAAGCCTTTAAAATCAAACTTTTTAAGTTCATCGGCTGCTTCGAAAAGCTGAACTTTAAAAACAACACCTACCTTGTTTTCCTTATATACAATTTTGCCTGTTTTTTTTGTTGAAACTACTTTCTTTTCGTTCACCACTTTGGATTCTTTCTTTTGATTGTTTGTCAAAATTACATTCTCGGTACAAGTTATAGTGATAGAATCCTTGAAGCATTCTGCAAATTGATCTTTCAGATTGAATTGCTTGGTAAGTAGATATACTTCTTTCAATTTTACTTCCAAAAGAAGAGCACAAATCATTACGCTTCTTCGGGCATCATAGGAAAAGAAAAAGGCAGAATCTAATTTAGATTTGGCCAGATTAAACTCATTCTGCATACTATCTGATAGCTCTATAATTCTGCTTTGTAATGCTTTGCAGCGAGAATCCCATTCTAAATTCAAATAAGTGAAATTATCGTTGTAATTGATGTATGAATTATAGAAATCGCGGTCATATTCACGGCATTTATCTTTCACAATAGAAACATTCCGAGCTGAATATCTGGCGGTGTCGTCCCGCATGCGATCGATTTCAATATCTAACTGATCCATGGCAGACTTTTTATCTTTCTCATTTTTAAATCGATTGATAAACTTTGGATCATTTTTTAGTTTTCTCTTCTCTTCAATTTTTTTAAGGTTGTAATAGATCATTGTGTCATTGGCTACAACTTTTTCTGCCCAAGATGTTTCTAATTCACCCATTTCGCTAATTCTTTTGATGCGGGAAATGAATTTATGATTTTCATTTTTTATATGGGTAAGTTCCTTATTATCTTTCTCTTCAGAATCCTTTAAGCCTTTTTTTGATACCCCATTTAAAGCAAGGTACATGTCGATAAATTTTTTCAGCGCATAAATTTGTAGCGTATCTATACGTTGATTTTCCTTTAAACTTGCTTCGGTATTTTCTCCTTTGTTTGCTTCTTTGTATCTGTCGGCATTTCTGGCTTCTCCTACTGCAGCATCTTCATAATAGACTGCTTCTTCCAATAAATTTTTGCTACCTTTTTTCCGTGCATTGAATCTTTGTTCTTCCCTATATGCGAGCATAATGGAAATCAACTGCTTTTGTTTTTCATAGAGTGGCGGATAAAGTTGTGCCAAAACGTTGAAGGATTGCTTTTCAAGCTTATTCAATTGTTTTAAATCTTTTTTTGTTTTTGGATTTATTGTATCGATTTTCATTTTTTTAATCTTCTTGTAATCATCCCATGCCAAAACGAGTTTTTGGTGATTTACATCAATTTCCCTTTTTAAGGTGAATATAGTCAAAGAATCTTTCTGATTAAAAATTTTATAACCTATCAATTGTTCAAAAACTTGCGAATAAGCATTGCAAGTGATGATGAATGCTAAAAAGAAAAAAATAAACCTTCGCTGCATATCTCGATTTTTATTTGAAGTCATTTTAATAATGATTTTATTCTATTTGAGTTTCAATTCTGTTACTTGGAAAAAGTTTTGTATCCAAACGATCAATGGAAATGGAATAATTACTGCCTTCGTTATTGGAAGAGGAGCGTGTTTTTATACCAGAAAATTGAACATTTTTGTAAACTTTTTTGAATTCAATGGCCTCTTTGGGGTTTATGAACAAGCGAGCATTCATGGTTTCTACTTTTTCATTGGTTTTGGCAACCACATAAAGGATCATATCAAAGTAGGGATCATCGGCATTCCTTGCATATTCACTCATTGATTGAATCTTAAGTCCAATTCTTTTACTTTCTATTGCACCCTTTCTCGACTTGCTTATGGAGTCCACGTAGAGCTTTTTGTCCAACTCAAATCTTTTTGAATATTGAGCAATGAGCTTATTTCGTTCAGCTTCCCTTCGAACATGAAAATCCTTGTCGCTCTCGTACCATTCCGGTTTTTGAAGGATTTTTTTTGTTTTCATTTCTGCGTCCACTTTTTTCAGGTAGAATCTTCTGATGATGATACTATCTAAACACCAATGCCTTATTTCTCTGTCATCGCTTACCGAATATAGATAATTTCCATCCTGGGTGAAGGTCAAATCGTTGATATCTTTGGAATGAGCACGAATGCTTTCCCACTTTCTGAGGCGATCTTTTTCAATGTACCAAATGGTGATAAAATTACTTGATGCCGTAGCAATCCAACCAGAATTAGCCGAAACGGCAAAGGAATTTATAGATTGCCCTGTATCCAATCTTTGGCAAAGCACTTTTCCTGATTCGAAATCCCTCAAACAGATTGTGTTATCAGAACTACTACTCAGTAAATAGGAAACTCCGTTTACTTTAGCAATGGCAAGCTTGCTGATCCATTTAATATGTCCACGACCAGAAAAGCGGGCGTCAACGCCCAACTGATTGCTCCATTTAAGAATCTGATTATCGCCTCCACCAGTAAACAGATCAATACCAAAGGTATCAATACAAATTGAGTTTACACTCCATTTATGTTCGATGCTTACTTTCTCTCTTTTACCGTCTTTGATTGTCCATTTCTTCAAGGAATTATCGGCATGCCCCGAATATATTATCTCACCATCCGGACTATAACAAAGCGAATGTACTTTGGAAGGAAACTCGGTAAATTCTTTTGCCTCTATTTTTTCGCGACCTTGTAAATTATTTTCTATATAAAATTGTGAGTATTTTTTTGTCATCAGTTTTTTCACCAATTTTTCATTTTCCCAATCCCAGAGACCAATCAATTTATTGTCGGAGGCTGTGGCCAAATACTTGCCATCGGGGCTGAATACAAGGTCGTTTATAGCAAGCTTGTAGTTACCTTCCGCAACAGGGTATTCCGTGGATTTTAATTCAATGGCTTTTCCGCTCAATAAATCCCACACACAGATACTCCCATCGTTACCGCCAGTGGCCAGATACTTTGAATCTGGCGAAATATCCAAACACAAAATGGGGTTTTTATGGGTTTTGTTATCCAGAATGTTCAGAGGTTTGGCGATCTGCCCAAAAATCATTGAACTCCCAAGCACCATTAAAAAAATGAATGTTGATAAATGAATTAATCGCATTGTCGTATATTATGATTATAAGCCTTTTACATCATTTATACCTCATTGATGTGATTAAAAAAATCACGATATGTTGAAGGTATAAATTTCTGCTAGTGAAATTGCTTTTCATCCAAAAAGCAGACACTTTATTAGAACACACAAATATAAGCACATAATACAAATTTTACACTAAATATTACAGGAAAATTTTACATTTAAGTTTGAAATCAAAGGAATTATTTGGAAATCATTCAGAATTATTGTTGAAAACGAGATGTTTGATTTATATTACAGTATTGAATTACTGAGTATTGATATTTTTTCATTCTAATTGGTGTTTGTTAATATGTTTTTCTTTGTTTCTATTCCATTGAATGTAAGAAATATTACCTTTGCCCATAATATTTCAAAATCTGAAATTCTGAAATTTTGCTCTAAGAAGTCCATCAACAAATTATATGATTGATTGTTTGGATTTTTACAAACCACTAATTTCAGAAACTTATGGATAAATTAGAAGTTGGCGATAAAGTACCTGATGTATTTCATGACTTTATTCAATTATCGGACAAAAAAGTAGTATTGTATTTTTATCCCAAAGATAATACGCCCGGATGCACACAAGAGGCTTGTAATTTGAGAGACAATTATCTTGTTTTGGTGGAAAAAGGCTATGAAGTTTACGGGGTTAGTCCTGATACAGAAAAGTCACATCAAAGTTTTTCGCAAAAATACTCACTGCCTTTCAAGCTCATTGCTGATCCTGAGAAAAAACTTATACTTGGATTCAATGCCTGGGGCGAAAAAAAGATGTATGGTAAAAGTTATGAAGGAATTCTCCGCAAAACTTTTGTGATTGGATCAGACGGAAATATCCTGAAAATCATTGATAAAGTTGATACAAAAGATCATACTTCTCAGATTTTGGATTAGAACAGCTATCAATAATCGTAATATATAATGGCAAAAGAGAAAGAAAAGGATGTGGCAACTTTAAGGTCTGAAAAATTAAAGGCCCTGCAAAGTACAATTGAAAAAATAGACAAAGATTTTGGAAAAGGAACGATCATGAAAATGGGCGATAGACCCGTTGAAGATATTCCTTGTATTTCATCCGGTTCCATTGCTTTGGATTCGGCTTTGGGCATAGGAGGATATCCCAAAGGAAGAGTTATTGAAATATTTGGCCCTGAATCCTCAGGAAAAACCACGCTGGCCATTCATGCCATGGCCGAAGCTCAAAAATGTGGTGGATTGGCCGCTTTCATTGATGCAGAGCATGCCTTCGACCGTTTTTATGCAGAGGGCTTGGGTGTTGACATGGAAAACCTCCTGATCTCCCAGCCCGATAATGGAGAACAAGCTCTGGAAATTGCAGATCATTTGATTCGCTCAGGAGCTTTGGACATTATTGTCATCGATTCGGTGGCCGCTTTGACCCCAAAAGCCGAAATAGAAGGAGAAATGGGTGACTCAAAAATGGGACTTCAGGCAAGGTTAATGTCGCAGGCACTGAGAAAGCTAACAGCAACAATCAGCAAGACAAATACCTGTGTGATTTTTATAAATCAATTGCGCGATAAAATTGGTGTGATGTTTGGTAACCCAGAAACTACCACAGGAGGAAATGCTCTGAAATTTTATTCTTCCGTGCGAGTCGATATAAGAAAAATCGGACAGATCAAAGAAGGTGAAGAAGTGAAAGGAAGCCGTACTCGCGTTAAAATTGTGAAAAACAAAATTGCTCCACCCTTTAGAAAAGCAGAGTTCGACATCATTTATGGTGAGGGAATTTCGAAGTCTGGCGAAATTATTGATTTGGCCGTAGAGCTAAATTTGGTAAAGAAAAGCGGATCTTGGTTTAGTTATGGTGAAACAAAATTAGGACAGGGACGCGAAAGTGTAAAGCAATTGATAAAAGACAACCCGGAGTTATCTGCGGAATTAGAATTTAAAATCAGAGAAATGCTTTCTACCAGCAAGTTGCTTGTGGGTAGCCCAGAGGAATAGAATTTTTTGCTTTGATTTAATATAATTGTAATTAATTGATTAGTAACTTTTCCAAAGTTAAAACTTTGGAAAAGTTTTTGGATTTGAAGACATATTAAAAAATCGTAAATTTGAATCTCTACCACTGTAAAATAAATAAATGCCATTAACTTCATGTAAGAGGTCATTGGTGTTCTCATCCTGAATGAAAAAAATTGGGTTCTATATCCTCTGCATCAAAGCTGTTTGCTTCAAATTTTGTTTCGGAAATATCACAAACTTCAATTTCTAAATCAAAATAGACTTTTGCCAATTGTGCATAAGGAGAAAAATCAATGCCGACAGCATTTATATTTAATTTCCAAGCTCGTCTGATAAAAAACCCAGCCCCACAACCAAAATCCAAAATTTTTATATCTTTTTTACCCAAATGATTGAGAATTTTATGAATCATAGAGTCATAATAGGCCATTGTAAAATCTGATTCGGATTGTAAATATTTGTAAAAAACTTTTCGTCATAAACATTGAAATCGGAAACAGCTTTTGAACTGGCATCGGCAAAAACAAATTTACATTGATTACACCTTATAATGTTATAGCCGTTTACAAAATGTAATATTTTGCCCGAATCATTGGTGCAAAGGGGCAATCACGGAATTCTATATTAAACATAGTATCGGATTTTAACTCGTCTGAAGATTATTTTGTATTCAGTCAAAGAAAGTTCATTATTTTGATAAAACAATTTTTTTCAATTTTATACAGGTTTCTACTTCGAATCGAGTAAAAACTCTGAAATTTGTGATTGAGTAAATCGGGGTTTCATATTCGAAAAAAATAAGATCTGTGTGCCTCTGTTTTATTAAACACATTATGCACATAAGGAAAAACCGAGGCACATAGGAAAATACTCTATGTGTGGTTTGTTTTTTTTCCTTACTTCTTCCGTTTTCTTTGATAAAAAATATAAAATCCTTATATTTGCATATTAATATAGATGAATAGCAATGTACTTAGCACCTTTAAATTACGACAGATACTTTAAAAAGGTTTTCAAAGACACCCTGATTGCCAAACGCTTTCTGGAAGATTTTTTCGATATCACGATTGAAGAAATTGAGCTGCTAACTCAGAAACATAAAATTACAGACGATGCCGTTGCCGTAGAATTTGATTTTCGCTGTAAAATAAATGGAAACTACGTTATTATAGATATGCAGCAATGGTTCAAACCCGATATTGTGAATCGCTTTTATGTTTACCATTGTATCAATACTGCATTGCAATTAGAGGAAATGCCCGTTAAAAGCATATTTATCAATGAAGATGTAACCAAAGAAATAAAGGATTATTCTCTATTACAGCCTGTTGTTACACTCATTTGGATGGTTGAGGATACTTTAGGCTATACTGATGATTATGTTGGTTATAACATGACTCCAGAAATGGTATCTGACTTTATCACCAATGATAAATTGTGGCTTGAAAAAGATATTCAAAAATTAATTGCCGAAAGAGAAATTGCTCTAAAACAATTGAATAATAACACAAAAAATTTGAGCTTCTTAAAAAAGAATCGTTTAATATGGGCATTCCAGAAAAATATAGTTAAGAATAAGAAATTTTCCAAATACAAACCATGGTTCGAATTGGCCGAGAAGACCCGCAATAAATTGAATGAAAAGGCCGATTTTTTGCAATTCGAGCAAGACAAAATATTTGCGGAAATAATACGAAGAATTTGTAAGGATGCCCTAACGGTCGAAGATATTAATTACATAGAAAATCGTGATAATTTCTGGGACGGAGTAAGCAGGTATGAAATAGGATTAAGAAAAGAACTGATGGTGGAGGTAATAATGCAAGTCAAAGAAGAAGTAAGAGAGGAAATCAAAGAGGAAGTCAGGGAAGAAGTCAGGGAGGAAGTCAAAGAAGAAGTCAAAGAAGAAGTCAGGGAAGAAGTCAAAGAAGAAGTCAGGGAAGAAGTCAAAGAAGAAGTATTAAATGAATTAAAGATTGAAATAGTTAAAAGTGCCATTGATGGCGGTTTATCAAATGAACTTATTCAACAGTTAACAAAATTACCACTAAATGAAATTGAAAGAATTAGGAAGGAACAAAAAAAATAACTTGGAAAAAATAGAATGACAGATATTTTAGAAATTCAAAAAACCCTCCATAGTGAAGTACATCGATACCATGCTGATGTTATCAAAAGTATTTTATCAGATCGTTAAAAAGTATGTGAAAGACTCGATTTTGGAGATAGGGGCAGGGAGCGGTGTGTTTATCAATCACTTGAAAGGGAAAAAGTTCATCGATGTTCCAGGTATTGATCTTTTGCCAAAGCATGAAGATGTTCATTATGGAGATGTTACCAGCTTAACCATTAACAATGAAAGTTTTGACACTATTTTTGCTACTGAAGTGGTGGAACATCTAACAGATGAGCAACTTCCATTAGCAATAAAAAGTATATTCCGGATTTTAAAGCCCAAAGGTCATTTCGTATTTTCAGTTCCCTTTCAAGAAGATTTCAGAATCAATCACATTGTTTGCCCTAATTGCCAGCATGAGTTTCATCGATATGGACATTATCAGGTATTTACTCATCAGCGAGTTCAAGAACTCCTAAATGAATATGGGTTTAAGGTTGTCTTCTGTAAAATTTATGCATTGGGTGCGATGGCAAAAATCCCGTTGGGGCGCTTTTTTAACTTCATTTTCAAAAAAATAAATTTTGAATCGGTAGCAAAAACCATGGTCGTAGTTTGTAAGAAAAAATAATAGGGAATTGTGACTAAAAAAATAAAATGATTTTGATTACCTATTTGATACTTAATTTAATGATGATGAATTATTTTTATTAATCTGTCAACGAAAGTTTATTTTTGAAAGTTACAACTTCAAAGTCCAGACCAGATTTCCATTCAGTTGATTCAGACAACATAAAACGCCGTAAATGTTAAAGATCAATTTATCCCGGTACAAAAAAATTATATCGCATTCTGTTTCATTGCGTATGTATTTTTCATTGGCCAGGTTTTTTGAATGCTGCTGCCATTGAACTTGCCCGTCAAAGTTTACACAGGTGATAATAAAATCACTTTCATCTGTAGTTTCATAACTAAGAATAAATACTAATTTGATATAACCAGAAACTTCTTTGAATGAACCATTAAGGAAAAGAAACTCTCCATTTGCTTTCTTTGCTGAATTTTGAATTCTTGATATATTTTGAGTTCCTTCTTTGACTTGCAGTGAAATAATGGATTTTGATTGATCTTTTGCAGGATAAACCTCCGTTGAACTAAAGTTGTATTGTTTTAATTCTTCCGGTAATTTTATTTCATTTTCCAGATTTTCTAAAAGCTTTCCTGAGAATGGTTCGAAATAGTAGATCATTCCATTTTTAACATTGATCAAAAGAACATCCTGATTGCTTTTGTTTATTTGCTTGATCGTATAGCTTATGTTGCTTATTCCACTGGAAAACAGATTGAAATTCCTCTCAAAGGACTCTTTGTTATATTTTATCGAATCGTTTTGGGTGAGGACATTTCTGATTATATAATTGTCATTCTTCTTATAGAGTAATAACCTGTTGCGAAAGCTTATGATGTCGGAACTATTGCCTATATACTTTCGGTCAATTTTCTTTCCTTTGTCTAAATCAATAACATGCAAGCGATATGCACTCTCCATGTCCTCCCCACGTTCATAATATTCGAGCAAAGATGCAATATTTTTAGATATTAGGATTTTTTTAAACCCACCCGCATATCCAAAATGTGTAAACATGAGAAATAAGGGAGATATAGCGACCGTATAACAAGATACTTTGTAAATGTAATTGTAAATTTTCTTTTTGAAAGGATTGAGAAACGCTAAAGTAGTAGCCCCAAGCAAAAACACCATGATGATCCCGGTCAAAAGCCATGAAGAAGAAACAAGGTAATCCAATATTTTTGTCATTGTTTCCAAAATTCAAAATTCTTTAACAAATGTAGGAACAAATCAGAAATTAGGAATTAGGAATCAAGTATTAAACGAATTCTAAAGATTAAACATATTCCAATGCTGTTTAGTCAGCAAATAAACAAATAACCAATATGTTATTCTTAATAATTTATTTCCATAACGAAACTACCTGAAAGTAAAATCAGGAATTAGGAATTTATTTCAAATTATTCCTAATTCCTAATTCTCTAATTAAACTACAGCAGTTTTAACTAAATCTGCAGCTTCTTGCAGCGTGATCGCTGATTGAACTTTCAATCCAGAATTATCGATTAATTTTTTTGCTTCAATAGCGTTGGTTCCTTGCAAGCGAACAATCACCGGAATATGAATTTGTCCGATAGATTTGTATGCATCAACAACACCTTGAGCTACGCGGTCGCAGCGAACAATTCCGCCAAAAATGTTAACCAAAATAGCTTTAACGCTTGCATCCTGAAGAATGATTCTGAATCCTGCTTCTACAGTTTGAGCGTTTGCGGTACCACCTACGTCCAAGAAATTGGCGGGGTTTCCACCACTCAGTTTTATGATGTCCATGGTAGCCATTGCAAGTCCCGCTCCGTTTACCATACAACCTACATTACCATCGAGCTTGATAAAATTCAAATCATGTTTGGCTGCTTCAACTTCCGTAGGATCTTGTTCATACACATCAAACATTTCGGCGTAATCAGTATGTCTGAAAAGTGCGTTGTCGTCAATCGAAACTTTTGCATCGGCGGCTAAAATTCTATCGTCTGAGGTTTTGAAAACGGGATTGATTTCAACAAGAGATGCATCACTATTCACATAAGCATTGTAAACATTGGTGACAAAAATTGTCATTTCCTTAAATGCTTTGCCCGACAAACCCAAATTAAAAGCAACTTTACGAGCCTGAAATGCCTGTATTCCAACAGCAGGATCGATCTCCTCCTTAAAAATAAGGTGAGGAGTTTCAGCAGCAACTTTTTCAATGTCCATACCTCCTTCAGTAGAATACATAATCATGTTTCGACCTATTGCACGATTGAGTAAAATGCTCAAATAAAATTCTTTGATAGGACTGGGGCCATCATAAAAAATACTCTGCTCAATCAATAATTTTCTAACGAGTTTGCCTTTGGGGCCAGTTTGGTGAGTAACCAAAGTCATCCCAAGAATTTGACGAGCAAATTGATCTACATCATCCAATGATTTTGCGATTTTTACCCCACCACCTTTGCCTCTACCTCCGGCGTGAATTTGTGCTTTTACTGCCCAAGTCGTAACCCCTGTGCTTTTTTGAATGCTTAGAGCCGCTTCGATTGCTTTTGAAGCATCTTCGATCATGATTCCTTCGGGAACAGGCACATTATATTTTTTCAAAATAGATTTTGCCTGAAATTCGTGTAAGTTCATTGTCGCTTATTTTATTCGCAATTAATTTATTTCTCGAAGCAAAAGTAAATTTTTTCATTCATCAACAAAACTTTCTAAAAAAAATTCATTCCTGAAAAAACACAACTTCTTTATTTTCCTTATCCATGGATGATTTTTGAAATAAAGAATCAACGAAATCCATATCTCACAATGAAAAAACAAAAAAAATCCTATATTTGTAGAAAGTCATTTTGCCTTGAAAAATGAGATAAACCTTAATGTCAAATAATTATGAAGAAGCCTATTTTGCTAACAAGCCTGTTTTTTTTCTGCATTTTTGCTTTTGGGCAAACTATTCAGTTGTATAAAGAAAATCCTCATTATTTTCAATACAAAGAAAAGCCCATCCTACTCATTACGTCTGGGGAGCATTATGGAGCGGTGATCAACCTAGACTTTGACTATGTGAAGTATTTAAATACACTACAATCCGAAGGTTTGAACTTAACAAGATTATTTACAGGAATCTATGTTGAAGAGCCCAATGGATTTGGAATTCAAAACAACACACTTACACCCAAAACAGGGAAAATGCTTATTCCTTATATGCGGGGATTCGAAGAGGGTTATCCTCTGGGTGGAAATAAATTTGATCTCATGGTGTGGGATGGGACTTATTTCAATCGTTTAAGAAATTTTATTACCGAAGCTCAAAAAAGAGATATAATTGTCGAAGTTGTATTGTTTTCCTCATGTTACGGAGCGTATAATTTGCATCCTTATAACTCGGTCAATAATATCAATTCCACAACGCCCATAGAAGCAAAAGATTTACATACTTTGAATAACGGAAATGTACTTCAATTTCAGGAAAAATTTGTTCGGAAATTTGTAAAGGAATTAAATCCCTTTGATAATGTGTATTTTGAAATTCAAAACGAACCTTATGCAGATAATGCAGTAAGAACCCATACGATCCATTCGTATATTTCTGCTGATGAAATGAAAGACAAAGGACAATTCTGGAAAAATGCTGTTGAAGTAGCTTCCTCCGAAAACCTTTCATGGCAAAAGAAAATGGCTGAAATTATAAAAGATGAAGAATTGAAAATAAATAAAAAGAAGCACCTCATAGCGCAAAACTACTCCAATTTCAGATATCCACTTGAATCAATTGACAGGAATGTATCTGTTTTGAATTTTCACTATGCTCTTCCTGAAGCTGTTGCCTGGAATTATCATTTCAATAAACCAATATCTTTTGATGAATCTGGCTTTGCTGGCAAAGAAGATGCTACATATCGTAAACAAGCTTGGAATTTTATTTTGTCGGGTGGCAGTGTTATCAATTTTCTGGATTATTCTTTTGTGACAGGCAAAGAAGATGGAACTGAAAATCAAAATGTTGCACCGGGTGGTGGAAGTACTGCCCTAAGAGCTTCCTTGAAAACTTTGAAGAATTTTATGGAAGGGTTTACACTTGCCAAGTTGATTCCGGATTATACCTCAATAGCCAGTTCTCCCGGGTCTATTCATAAATGTATGTCAAATCAAAGTACAGAATTTGCCATTTATCTTGAAGGAGGAAAGACAGCAGAAGTTAATATCAGTCTGGCCGTTGGGAAGTATTCTTTGGAATGGATCAACACTCAAAATGCCAACATAGAAAAAAGCGAAACCATAGATCATCCGGGAAAAGTTGCAAAAGTTGTAGGACCTGCATATCAGGAAGATATAGCTTTGAGAATTAAGAAAGTATTGTAAATATAAATAGAGGCTATTGAATAGGCAAACTTTTCCAAAGTTTTTAAACTTTGGAAAAGTTGTTTATCAATTAATTACAATTTATTATAACTAAATGTCAAGAATCGTACACCATCCAAATTTATCAGGCAATTCTCCATATTGTATGGCACGCAAATGATTATAAAGTTTCAGGCAAACAGGACCTGCCTGATCATTCTGGCAATACACATAATCTTTATCATTTATATAGTCAAAAATCCGTCGAACAGGGGAAATAACCGCAGCGGTACCACATGCGCCAACTTCATCAAAATCACCCAATTCGTCAACAGAAACAAGTCTTTGTTCAATGTCCATTCCTAAATCTTCGGCAATAGCCATAAGACTTTTGTTTGTAATTGAAGGGAGAATCGATTCAGATTTGGGTGTTATATAGGCATTCTGTTTGATCGCAAAGAAATTTGCGGGTCCACATTCATCTATATATTTCTTTTCTTTGGGATCCAAATATAGCACCATTGAATAGCCTTGATTCTTAGCTTGTTCGCCAATTCTTAAACTGGCTGCATAATTACCGCCTACTTTGATGTTTCCGGTTCCTTGGGGTGCTGCTCTGTCATAAACCCGGCTTAGTAAAACATCAGTAGGTTTGAATCCCTCCTTAAAGTATGGACCAACCGGGGTAGCAAATACCATAAATAAATACTCTGTGGCGGGTTTAACTCCGACCTGTGGACCAGAACCAATAAGCAATGGCCGAATGTATAACGAAGCTCCCGATTCAAACGGTGGAATATACTTTTCATTGAGGATCACAACCTGTTTAACCGCCTCAATGAATATCTCATCAGGTACTTCGGCTAAAAGAATCCCTTTTGCCGATTCTTGCATCCTTTTTGCATTCTCTTCAACCCGAAATATTCTCACCTTACCGTCTTTGCCTCTAAACGCCTTGAGCCCTTCAAAAGCTTCTTGCCCGTAATGCAGGCTGGTAGCAGCAATGTGTAAAACGATTTGCTCCGAAGAAGATATTTCGAGTTGTCCCCACTTTCCATCCCGATAATAACATCTAATATTATAATCTGTTTTAAAATAGCCAAATGGTAAATCCTTCCAATCTTGCATTTCCATATAAATCCTTCAATGTAAATATTTGTTCAAGAATAATTCTATAATTATGATCTATAAATCCTCTAAAGGAAAATCAGGGTTTCCATCCAACTCATTTTCCAAACTATCTTCGAATTTTTTTGCTTCTTCTTCATTTTCAAAAATCAGCGAAGAGATTCTTTCGACCTGTTTTTGTTTATTAACTTCGCGCAAACTTAATGCAGTTTTTGTAAAAAACTGATGATTTGACAAAAATTTTACTTGAAGCTTATTCCAATCATTCAAAGATTTCAACTTGCCCTGAGCTTTCAGCTCCCTGTACAAGGTATTGGAAACAGGCACAAAATCGATTCGTCCCAAATAATCCAAATCTGAATCACAAATGATTTGTTGAAGTAAAGTTTGTGGTTTAGGTGGCAGCTTTGTAGCCATGATGATTTCACAAATTTTGTCTATCTGCTCGTTGGAGTAATTATAACCTGGTAGAATTTCTCTTGCCATGATAGTACCATGATATTCATGATTATCGTACTCTATCGTATGTCCTGCATCATGAAACAATCCCGCAGTTTTGAGCAAAAGAATTTCTTCATCATTCACGCCTTCGCCCCATCCTATTAACTCAACCTGTGTAGTAACGTCAACTGTATGTTTTACATTGTGATAGTATAAAAATTTGGGTAAACCTATTTCTAATTTTTCAAGAATAACTTCTTGCAAATCAGTAAATTGAACTAAACCAAATTTAGTCCAGAAATTTTGATTTGGTTCAAAACCCAAATCATCTTTGGTTAACTCGGGCCTAATTCCTTTAACAGAATAAATTTCCAAATCACCCATATACTTTACGGGCATCTTTCCAAAATACTCGCAAATAAAAAATTCTTTGACAAGTTCATAAGTCATTACAGAAATGACAATTTCCCCTGGTTTCCCGGCAGCCTCAAGCCGGGTTGCAATATTGACGGTATCCCCTTTTATATCATAGGAAGCTTTCTTTTTTCCTGTAATCATTGCAGTAACAGGACCCGTATGAACTCCCATACGAAGATCCCAAATTTTCATCTGTTGGTCTTCATGCTCAAGCAGGTACTTTTGCATTTGGTGAGCCGCAAGAACAACTTCCACCGGGTTTGTAATGTTTTTTTCGGGAATTCCGCCCGCAGCCATATAGGCATCTCCAATGGTTTTTATTTTCTCTATCTTATATTTTTTCACAATCGAGTCAAATGCAAAGAAAAGACTATCAAGATTATCGATCATTGATTGTGAATCCGAATTATCAGAAATTTTTCCAAAGCCCTGAATATCTGCAAAAAGAACCGTTACCATTTTGAATTTTTTACTGATAACTTCCTCAATCTTTTCGTCTTTATGAGCTTCGGTTTTAACCAATACAGCAGAGGCGATCACTTTCTTTAATTCCTCGTTATCTTGGGCAAGTTTTTCAGTCTGCTTATTAAGCTTTTTGACCTCCGAAGTCAATTCAGTATTTTGCTTTACTAATTTAGCAATTCTTTTTACAAGTTCGTCGGTATGCAAGGTATCCATTTACTGCCGTTTTAAAATTATTCATTTCGTATAAATATATACCATTTATAGAATATTTAAACTATATTTAAATGAAAATATTTCAAAAGCATTGGATTATTTTCAAAAACAATTATAATTCAAATGTTTAAATTTATAAAAAAATTGTGTCTGAATTGTCAAAAGCAATTTCAACCAAAATTCAAATAAAAAATATAAGCTGCCCCATTCGAGTCGAACACTTTTTATGAAATATTGTTTAAGTTAAGATTATCGGAATGTTAAAATAGTTGAAAATTACTTTTGTTTATATTTTTATAAAAATTAAGAATTATTCAAATTCTTGTTAAGTACTGAACTTATATCCAAATAAGTGATTTTAAAAATGAATATAAATTTTCTGGAATTATTTAATTATTTTGAATTCAAATTTTTTTATTAGAAAAAATAGTTATATATTGGTGGCAAGTTTTCTTAGGAGCAAAAATATAATGTAAACAATAAAATAAAAAATTACTATGGAAGAGAAAGAAATACAACGTACCATTCTCGTGCCTTGGGATTTTACTCAAGTCGCTGAATATGCGCTGGAACATGCTGTTAAGTTTGCTGAAATGTCTTCGGCAACTGTAGTCCTGATTCATGTGGTAAAAAAGGAAAAAGAAATTGAACCAGCTCTTTCAAAGCTTAAAGTGGTTGTTGAAGATTGTCAAAAGAAATTTGGAGTCAAACCAGAGCTAATTGTAAGAGAAGGTAATATTTTCACCACAATTACCGAAGCCGCTGGCGAAAGCGATGCAGAGTTAGTAATCATGGGAACGCATGGTATCAAAGGAATGCAAAAATTCACAGGCAGTTGGGCTTTGAAAGTAATAGCAGGTACAAAAGCGCCATTTTTGGTGGTTCAGGACAGACCTAAATCTAAAGAATTCAAAAATATTGTTTTCCCAATCCACTTCCGTACAGAGGATAAAGAAAAACTTGCATGGGCTTACTATTTGTCTAAACTTTATAAGACAAAGATTCATATTTGCAAGCCCGATGTTTCTGATGAATTAATTCTTAAGAAAACTACGCAAAATTTGATCTTTGCAAAAAAGTACCTTGATGAACGTGGTATCGATTACGAAATAACAACTGTAGAAGGTGTTGACTCAATGGCCGAAGCTACAATTAAGTTCGCAAAACAAATCGAAACAGACCTTATTTTGATTGTAACTACCAAAGAGCCTACTCTTCAAGATTTCATTTTGGGTGCCGATGAGCAAAAAATCATTGCAAATAATGCAAAAATTCCCGTTATGTGTGTTAATCCTAACCCAAGCCTCAGGAAAAAAACTGGATTTGGAGGTTAGTACTTCAATTATTTCAGAAAAACTACCTGTTCGTAAATCTTTTGCAAGCAGGTAGTTTTTATTTGGTAAATACATACCTTATGCACTAATGCTTTGTCATAAATATACTCCCTATTTTCTTCCCCTACTTTTTTCAATGAACTTTATCAAATTCATCATTTCAAAAAATTTTGGTGTGTATTCCTTTTTCAAAATTGTGACAGCAATAACCATTTTTCAATTTTAAATTTTTAATTTAGCGCTGGAAAATTTGAAACAGGTTATGCTTGTTTCTTTTAGTTAATGAATAGATATACTGGAAAATATAAGATTGATTGAACAATATTTTCAAACGAAAAATATCCAAAATGCTCGAACTAATTTTCGCTACAAATAATCAGAATAAACTTATCGAGGTTCAAAAAATTCTTGGAACCAGTATTATTATTAAAAATCTGAGTGATTTATCATTTTACGAAGATATTCCTGAAACGATGCCAACCATTGAAGGAAATGCATCGCAAAAATCTCATTTTATTTTCGATAAATATCATAAAGATTGTTTTGCAGATGATACCGGATTAGAGGTAGATGCTCTGGAAGGGCATCCAGGTGTGCATTCCGCCAGATATGCAGGCGAAGAAAGAAATTTTGAAAAAAATATTGACAAGTTACTTGAAGAATTAAAAGACTCATCGAATAGAAATGCTCACTTCAAAACGATCATTTCATTAATTTTGGATGGTAAAGAATACCTCTTCGAAGGTATCATTGAAGGGGAAATCATAAAAGAAAGAAGAGGAACAAATGGATTTGGTTACGATTCAGTTTTTCTCCCAAAAGGATATAATGATACTTTTGCAGAAATGAGCATGGAATTGAAAAATACCCTGAGTCATAGATATTTAGCTATTAACAAAATGAAACTTTTTTTAGACAGTATTAAAAAATAATTCTATGTTTAAAAGCCTGTTAATTATAAGCTTAACTTTTGGGTTTTCTTATCTATTTGGACAAATAAAATTGAATGAGTGGAGGGAACATTTCCCTTATCACAAAGTGTATTCAATGGTTGAAGCTGGTGATTTGATTTTTGCAACCTGTGAGATTTCTATGTATTCGATTCATAAAGAGGACTTGACAATTCAAAAATACAGCGAAATTAATGGTATGTCCGATATAAAATGCAGGTGTTTGGCCTACGACGAAGAGCTCAAAACTTTGGTCATAGGTTATGAAAATGCCAACATGGATTTAATGATCGAAGGAACATTTTACAATTTCCCTGAAATATTGGAAAGTCAGGCTCTTGCTTTCAAAAGAATAAACAATATTATTTTACGAAATCACAAAGCTTATATTTCTACGAATTTTGGCATTGTAGTTTTTGACATGCTACGAAAGGAGTTTTCTGAGACCTATAAAATCGGCCCCAATGGTGCCGAAATTTTCGTCAATCAGGTTGCATTTCTGAAAGATTCCATTTATGCAGCAACCACAGAAGGTATTTATTCTGCTTCACTTTCATCTTCTAATTTGCAAAATTTTGCCTACTGGAAAAAAATTCAAAAAATTGATTTTCCCGAGGCCAATTATGAATCTTTGGTTCAAATTGGCGAAAATCTAATTGCTTGTTATAATTCACCCTTCGAACACTCGGATCGACTTTACAAGTTTGAATCCAATACATGGAGTGTGATGGAAGATGAAGGTGTAAACTATAAATTTCTTAATATCAGTAGGAACAAGTTTTTAGTAGGATCTAATCTATATCAGCTTAAGATATTTGACCAATATTTGAAGCTGGAAAGCAATTTCACTTGGTTTGGATCTCTTGATGCTAATCTTGTATTACTTGACGGGAATGATGTAAAGTGGATTTCAGAGGGTAGTTATGGTTTATTTAAAAAAACCCTTGAAGGCGAGTACATCAATGTTTCACCAAATTCACCATTTAATCACCTTGTTTCTGATATTGATATTGTTAATAATCAAGTCTATATGGTTCAAGGGGGTAGGGATAATGTTTATACTCCACTTTATCAGTTGGGCATTGTTTCGAACTTCAAGGACAATCACTGGGAATCTCAATACTTTTGGGGTTATCAGGATTTTAACAAAATTGCAATCAATCCAAGAAAAACAAATCAAGCATTTGTGGCCTCAATAGGTCAGGGAGTTAAAGAATTTCTTGATTCAAGCTTATCGAAGACGTTCATGCCGACCAATTCCAGTCTTCAGGGTATTGGTAGTCAGAAGGATATTGTTCGGATTTCAGATGTCAAATATGATAAAGATAATAATTTATGGGTAAGCAATATTGGTGTCGATCATGTTTTTTCTGTTCTTACACCAGATAGTCAATGGATTGGAATTCCTATTTGGAATAAAATAGGCAAACCTTCTTGGGTAGGTTCCTTTATGATTGATGACGCTGATAATAAATGGACTATAAAGGATAAAGGTATTTTTATTTTCAACGAGAATAATACCTTAGAGAAAACTACTGATGATCGTGTCAAAGTATTAGACAACCTCATTGCTCCCGATGGTAGTACAATATCGGAGAAAATATATTCTTTAGCTCAGGATCAGGATGGATATATTTGGTTAGGAACAGAATCAGGTCCTGTTGTGTGTTATTCACCTCAAGGAGTTTTTGATGCCCCCATCTATTTTGAAAAATGTACAACTTTTGTTGCCTCAGATACTGCAATTCTTTTGGAAAATGAGTATATTACTGCAATAAAGGTAGATGGAGCGAATCGAAAATGGCTGGGAACTAAAACCAGTGGTGCCTTTCTGGTTTCTGCTGATGGTTCTCAACAAATATTGAATTTCAATACCGAAAACAGCCCTTTGCCCTCAAATTTTGTTGCAGATATAGAGATAGACCCAAAAACAGGTGAAGTATTTTTTGGAACTGGAGATGGTCTGATTTCCTATATGGGAAATGCAATCGAAGGTTATGAAGTTATAAATGAAATTCAAGTGTTTCCCAACCCTGTTAAACCAAATTATCAGGGATTTATTACAATAAAAGGACTAATAACAAAATCCAATATTAAAATTTCAGATATGGCTGGAAATTTAGTATTTGAAACAACCTCATTAGGCGGACAAGCCGTTTGGGATGGAAAAAATTTTTCAGGTGAAAAATTAAGTCCCGGCATATACCTGATTTTTTGTGCAAGTGCTGATGGAAAAGAATCAAAGTCGGCCAAAATTCTCATTCTGAATTAATTTATGCTCGTTTCCACGAAAGCAATCGTACTGCATGCTGTGCCTTTCTCGGATAACAGCCTCATTATTAATTTCTACACGGAAGAATTCGGAAAATTGACGTGCATCTTGAAAGCAGTAAGAAGCAAAAATTTCAAAAACAAATTAGTCTCAATTCAAGCACTATTCATTCTCAACCTAGTTATTTACTATAGAAAAAATAGAGAAATTCATATCATAAAAGATTTTGAGCCAAGCATCAACATTCAAAGTATCCCATTTGAAATTACAAAAAGTTCTATCGCTATTTTTCTTGCAGAAGTAGTTCATCGAACAATCAAAGAGCACGAGAAAAATCTTGAATTATTCAATTTTCTGTTTCACTCGATTGAATATTTAGATTTGATGCCCATTCAACCTTCTTCTTTTCATCTTCTGTTTTTGCTGCGATTTGCAAAATTTCTAGGGATATATCCAATGAATAATTATAGCGAATCAATGCCATTTTTCAATCTTGAAATGGGGCAATTTAACCATATTTTTATCCATGAAAGCAACACAATGAATAGAGAAATGAGCCAAAAACTACACGAGTTGATGAAAATTATGGAATTTGAGTCTACAAAGCTTATATTTAATTCCAACACGGACAAAAATGTTATGATTCGCAGTCTTGTGGATTACTTTAAAATGCATTTGGATGGTATAGGCAATATAAAATCGTTGGATGTTTTAAGTCAGGTTTTTTCTTCTTGATGAATTAATGAGACTGGTTGCTTTGCAACTTTCTTCTCATTTAGCCGGATATAAAGTACCCAAAATAGAAAAATGAAAAAATAGACAACATAAGCAAAAATATCATGATGATTGTATTTTCGGTAAGCTGATGGATCCAAATAGATTATAGCTAAAAGAATACTGATTCTTAATGTATTCAGAAAGTAAATAAAAAGAAGCCCCGAAGGAATAATGTACAACTTGAATCGGTTAGAACCTGGGAAAGCCAAGATAAACCCAGCAAATAGTCCCATCAGATTTCTACCTAAGCAACCCTTATCAAGATGAACAAAAGCTTTATCAGAAATCGAAATTGTTTTGGCTGTTGTATTTACAATAGCATCAAAATTCGCCAATTTCAGAAAGAAAGCAGAAACATGAAGCAAGCAATCTGTCAAAACACTGGTAGCAACCGAATAGAATTCCTGAATGAAGGGAACATATCTGAGCAATTTATAAAATATAAACCATAGACCCAACAATGCCATAGCCCTGATTATAAATTTAATCCAAACTGGTAATAATAAACAGGATGACTTAATTCTTTTCAAGTGCAAAGAAAAAAAATGGAAACAACATCAACTATAAAAAACGGTTAGACATAAACTCGGATAGAATTTTACTTTTGTTTTCCATTCTTTTTATCATGCAAACGTTTTGCTCCATAAGCCATACCAGCTACGAGTAAAAAACCCAAGCCTCCGTCTATCGGAATATCTTCAACTGGTGGCGGCGGCGGCGGCTGCCCTATTACAGATGATAGAAAAACCGGACAGAAAAATACTAGCAGAAATAGGATCAATACAGTATATAATTTTTTCATCATAAATATAATTTTTGCGTCAACGAAGATACGTAAAAAATTTTTATTTAGAAAATTTGATTTGGAAATATTTCAAGAGAAATACAAGATATTGAATATCTGAAAAATATAACAAAGCATCATTTCAAATCACTTTTTAAAAGTACAAAAATAATGCCTTTTGCTTACATAGCAAAAAGAATTTCATATCAGATATTTCTAAATTCTTCAATTCAATACCTTAAAAGCCTTTAAATTAGGTTTAAATCCATCTAAAATAGGAATATTGAAAAGTCAATTATAAATCATATTTTTGTAAGGTTTCCAAATGAATGTCAAAGTAAGGTGAACCTTCGTTCCTATCATTATTCTTGCACTTTTCAGGAGGTTTTCTTGTTTTATCATATTAGAATTTTTATGAACGTGAAAAATATTTCTCCAATTGCCGATACGCCCCTGATGCGCCAATATGCGCAAATTAAGACCAAACACCCAGATGCAATCTTGCTATTTCGGGTTGGAGATTTTTATGAAACTTTTTCCACAGATGCCATAAAAGCCTCAGCAATTTTGGGCATCACTCTCACAAAAAGAGCAAATGGTTCAGCAAGTTTTGTCGAATTGGCCGGATTTCCATTTCATGCTTTGGATACCTACTTGCCAAAATTGGTCAGGGCAGGGCAACGCGTAGCGATTTGCGAACAATTGGAAGATCCTAAGCTGACAAAGAAAATAGTAAAAAGAGGGATTACCGAAATGGTGACTCCAGGGGTAGTCATGAATGAAAATATTCTCCAAAACAGAGAAAGTAATTATCTGGCTTGCATTCATTTGGTGCCTAAACATGAAAATATTCAAGGTATTGCGCTGATGGATTTCTCCACCGGTGAATTCTTGGTTTCGCAAGGAAATTTGCAATATATTGAAAAGGTTATCAGTGCCTTCAATCCTAAGGAAATCCTTTTTGAAAGAAGCCAGAAACAATATTTTGAATCTCAATTGGGAAGTAAAATTTATTCTTATCCTTTGGAAGATTGGATGTTTTCGGAGCAGACCTGTTATGAAAGACTTCTGAAACAATTTGATGCCGCTTCGCTGAAAGGTTTTGGTATTCAAAATTATGCACAGGGCATTATTGCGGCAGGTGCTATATTGAATTATATGGATTTGATCCATCAGGAAAAAATCGGTCACATAACCTCCATCGCCAGAATTGAGGATGATGATTTTGTTTGGATTGATAAATTTTCATTCAGAAATCTTGAAATTTTTCAAAGCAATCACGAGAATTCCAAATGCTTTATTGATGTTATAGATCGCTCTTCTAGTCCGATGGGAGCGCGTATGCTGAGAAGGTGGGTTGCATTTCCGTCCAAAAATTTAGAATTAGTCAATTCAAGATTGGAAATGGTGGATTTTCTTTTCAAATCAGAAGAAATAAGAGAAAACTGCATTGAGTTGCTGAAGCAAATGGGGGATATGGAGCGCATGGCATCAAAAATTGCTCTCTCTAAAATTGCACCCAGAGAATGTGTGGCTTTAAAGCACATGCTTTCTATTCTCGATCCAATAAAAAAACTCTTCGAAAATTCTGAATGCAATGATCTTAAAAAATTAGTTTCATCTCTGGATTTATGCATAGATTTGAGAGAAAAAATTGCCAGGGAAATTCTTGAAAACGCACCTGCACAACTTTCAAAAGGAAATGTAATTGCGCCCGGAGTTTCTGATGAATTAGATGAAATTAAAAATCTTTTAGCGACAAGTAAAGAATACCTCGAAAAACTTGAGCAAAAAATGTCATTAGAAACAGGTATTTCATCATTAAGAATTGATTTCAACGCCGTTTTTGGGTATTATTTCGAAGTAAGAAATATGCATAAACACAAAGTACCCAAGGAATGGACTCGAAAACAAACCCTTGCAAATGCAGAAAGGTATATCAACCAGGAGCTAAAGGAGTACGAAACAAAAATATTTGGAGCTCAGGATAGAATTTCTCAAATAGAATCAAAAATATTTGAGGAATTACTTAGCTTCATGCAAGACTATATTGCAAGGATACAAGCAAATTCATTCATCATTGGTCAGTTGGATTGTTTGCTGTCTTTTGCAAAAGTTTCGTTGGAAAATGATTATTGTAAACCTCTGGTGAGCAATCAAAATTTGATCGATATAAAACAAGGTCGGCATCCGGTAATCGAAAAACTTTTACCGGAGGGTGAAAGTTACATCGCCAATGATGTTTTTCTTGACCAAAAAACACAGCAAATCATAATCATAACAGGGCCCAATATGTCGGGAAAATCGGCGCTGCTAAGACAAACTGCATTGATTGTTTTGATGGCGCAAACTGGTTGTTTTGTACCCGCTCAGGAAGCTCATATCGGTCTGGTTGACAAGATATTTACAAGAGTTGGCGCTTCCGACAATATTGCACAGGGAGAATCTACCTTTATGGTGGAAATGAGCGAAGCGGCTTCAATTTTAAACAATGTTTCAGATAGAAGTCTAATCCTTTTCGATGAATTAGGAAGAGGAACAAGTACCTATGATGGAATCTCCATTGCTTGGGCAATTATTGAGCATATTCATGAAAATCCAAAAGCAAAAGCAAAAACTCTTTTTGCTACTCACTATCATGAATTAAACGATCTCGAAAATGATTTTCACCGAATTAAAAATTACAATGTTTCTGTGAAAGAAGTCAACAACAAAGTGATATTCATTCGAAAATTAGTCCAAGGAGGAAGTGAGCACAGTTTTGGTATTCATGTGGCAAGAATGGCTGGCATGCCCAAGAGTATTGTTTCCAGATCTGAGGAAATATTGAAACAATTAGAAAGTATTCACGAAGAGCATCCTTCATCTAAACCTCAGGGTATGGGGCACCACAGGGAAGGATACCAATTAAGTATCTTCCAGTTGGATGATCCTGTATTGAAACAAATCCGGGATGAAATTAAAAAAGTGGATATAAATTCCCTTACTCCTATTGAAGCCCTCAACAAATTAAGCGAAATAAAAAAAATGATCGGTTTATAATTTTTTAAAGAACTATTGAAATGAAGAGTTTATGGATTATCCTGCTTTGCCTCGTTTTTACTCAAATATTTGGGCAAACCATTATCAAAAACGGGCAACATGTAGCAGGAAAGTGGACAAGAAAGAATTGTCCTTACATTATTGAGGGAGAGGCCATTGTTCCTAAAGATGAAAAATTAATCATTCAGGCCGGAACGATTGTACGTTTCAAAACCGGAGAAAACAGAGATTACAATAAAGAGGGTTATAACCTCGGATTTTTAAGAGTTTTGGGTCAAATTGAAGCCTTGGGAACTCAGGAAAAAAGGATTATTTTTACCCGAGACCAAGATGAAGGTTTTTGGGGAAATATTTTTATTCAGTCCGATAGTACGTTAAATAATGTTTTTGAATTTTGTCTTTTTGAATATGCCTTTTACTCCCGTTTTCTGGTGACGGATTCAAGCTACGACGGCAATGCTACCGGTGCATTGTCTTTTTATGGAGCTCATGGATATGCGCAAAATTGTTTATTTGCCAACAATGGATGGAATGGACTTAATGCAAAGAAAAAATCGAAAGTAAAAGTTCAAGATTGTACATTTTCGAAAAACAAATATGCTATAGAAATCAACTCAAATGCCCAGATTGAGGTGATGAATTCAATCCTTTGGGACAACAAAAAAGATTTTTGGCAAACAACTTCCGGGAAGGTGAAATTTTCGGACTGTTTGCTACAGGATAAACTCCCCGAAGATTTTATTTCGGACAGTAATAACATTTTTGAAATGGATCCATACTTCAAAGACCCTGACAATAAGAACTTTAAATTATCTACCAACTCTCCCGCAAAGCGTAAAACAACCACAAAGAAGAATGTAGGAGCATTTACAAAAGATTAGAAAGTCGGACTTTGCTTGGGGTTCATTCTCCTTGCAAAATTCTTTCTTTGCTTTTATTGACAACAATTACGATTTCTCCTTTGATTGTTTTGCTTTCAAAGTGATGAATTACATCGACAACCGTTCCTCGTTTTTTCTCTTCAAACAGTTTGGTGAGTTCGCGGCAAACGCAAACTTGCGTATTTTCGCCAAAATAATCTTTGATGTCATTTAAGGTTTTTAACAAGCGAAAAGGGGATTCATAAAAGATGAGGGTACGGGTTTCGCTTGCCAATTGAGTGAGGCGAGTCTGCCGACCTTTTTTTTGTGGAAGAAATCCCTCAAAACAAAACCTCTCAGATGGAAAGCCAGAATTGACCAAAGCAGGAATCAAGGCAACAGGACCTGGCAGACATTCGACTTCCAATCCTTCTTCAAGGCAGGATTTCACTAAAAGGTAGCCGGGATCTGATATAGAAGGAGTTCCCGCATCTGAAATCATGGCAATATTTTTTCCCGTAGAAATCCATTGTGTGAATTCTTTAACCTTTTGATGTTCATTAAATTTATGAAAGGAAAGCATCGATTTTTCTATCTGATACTTTTTGAGCAGTATTGAGCTTGTTCGGGTGTCTTCGGCCAAAATCAAATCTACTTCTTTCAGAATTCTGAGCGCTCTCAATGTTATATCTTCAAGATTTCCAATAGGAGTAGGAACGACATACAATTTGCCCATCTTTTTTGTGTATTGTGTGAAATTTTTCTACGCAAAATTAAATAAGATATTTATTTTTGTATTCACATTTTGAATTGATTTTCATTACTTTTCAAATTTTTAACTTATGATAAAGTTATTTGCTATTCCTACCGGTAATTTTATGCTTGATGGAGGCGCCATGTTTGGTGTTGTTCCAAAGCTTATTTGGCAAAAATTCTATCCTGCCGATGAAAACAATATGCTCAATATTTGCATGAAAAGTCTTTTGATAGACGATGGTCAAAGGCGTGTTCTAATCGATACAGGAATCGGAGATAAACAAGATGCGAAATTCTTTAGCTATTATTACTTAAATGGTGAAGATTCTCTTCAAAAGTCATTGTCGGATAACAATTATTTTTACGAAGATATTACAGATGTTGTTCTGACTCATTTGCACTTTGATCATTGTGGAGGTGCTGTTCACAGAGATGCAGAAACAGGCAAGCTTATTCCTGCCTTCCCCAATGCCCAATATTGGATTAGTCAGTCGCATTGGGATTTAGCGATGAATCCAAACAAAAGAGAAGCCCCTTCCCTACTCCATGATAATTTTTTACCCTTACTTGAGCATAAGAAACTTCGGTTTATTGAGAATGATTTTCAATTAACTGCAAACATTCAACTAAGACTTTTTCATGGACATACCGAAGGACAAATTATTCCTTTTATTTTCAATGGTGAAAAAACATTAGTTTTTTGTGCTGATCTTATCCCTGCAATGTTTCAAATTCCACCGCATTATATTTGTGCTTATGATACACGCCCCCTACTCTCTATGGATGAAAAGGAAGCTTTTTTAAATGAAGCACTCGAAAAAAATTATATCTTATTTTTTGAACACGATTTATTGAATGAGTGTTGCACCCTTAAAAGCACCGCAAAAGGAATAAGGGAAGATAAGGTTGGTCTTTTGACTGATTTTTTCAATATGTAATGACAAGACATGTTTACAATTTGCCTTTCGGTTCATTTTCCAAAAAAATCTAAGTGAAAAAACTTTGTACAAAAATCCTCTGTTTCTTTTTTATAACCCTTGTTCTGACAAGTTGTGAGGAAGGAATTTATGTCCTTATATCGAAAAAACATACCTTAATGAAACACGATTGGGAGCAAAAATATATTGTAAATATTGAAAACAACACTTCGGTTGATTTACAAGAACTAAAATATAATTTTCATGCCGACGGAAAGATGCAAATTCAAACCCAAGATTCCATCATATATTTATCCACTTGGGAATTATTGGAAGATGAAAAATATCTTCGTTTAGGCAGCGAAACTTGTTTCATTGAATTTTTCAATTCAAAAATATTAACTTTGAGGTACGGGAAGTTGAAGAGATATTTATTTGCAAAATAATCTACTCAATAGACAAAGACGGCTGTAAGCTGACTGTTTCAGTTTGCTTTTCTACTTCCAATAACAAACTTCGTTTCACTCTTCTCAAACAAACCAAGGCAATGCCTAATCCGGGTATGATGTGCCAAATTCCCCACCAAGCAGCAATAAAGGCCATGCCCCCGTTACCATTAAATGTTTCTGGGTTGAAAATCAATGATAAGCCTAAGCCTGAATTCAATATACCAGTATAAAGCGACACCGATCTTCGGTCTTCTTTGGACAAGCGAAAAATATAGCTGACTGAAAAACCTGTTAAAAATCCGATTCCATTCTGAATCAAAACCATGATAAAGATATAGGGTATAAATTCTATAAATGATTTTACATTTGAAAGCAGAGCCATCAGTAAAAAACCGATGAAAAGTACCATGGATATTTTCTTTGCAGGTTTTATGATTTTTTCTTTTAATCGTGGAAGCAACTTTGCAAAAACCATCCCTAAAACCAATGGCAGACAGAAAAACCATAAAATATTGCTGATGATAGTCCAGGCATCCAAACTTATCGTATGCGTTATTCCACTTGCCTCTGTGTATAACCTGCTCCAGATTGCAAAATTAAATGGCGTTGTTATGATGGCCAATAATGTAGAAAAAGTTGTCATACAGACAGATAAGGGTACATTTCCTTTGGCTACAGAACAAAGAAAATTAGCCACATTTCCGCTGGGACAACAAGCAACTAAAATCATCCCCAAACCAATACTTGGAGCTGGTTGTAAAATCTTTACCAGAAGAAAGGAGAAAGCTGGGAACAGTAAAATTTGGGCTATGAGGCCAACCAAACTTGCTTTGGGTTTTAATAACACTTTTTTGAAATCATGAGGGTCAACTCCCAGAGCCACAACAAACATGACAATTGCAAGAACTGTATTGAGCGCAATATAGCCGGCTTGACTAAAATTTAACTGCAATCGCTCAAGAGCAAAATAATCTAAATCCATTTTATATGTTTTTCATCAAGCAGTCACCTGCTATTTCTATTTTTTGATTGGATTGAAATCCATTACTTTAGGTTATGGTACTTCCAATATTTGTGATGCAAAATACCACAAAACTTTTGTTCAGGATATGACTTTTATCATTCAATTTGGGAATTGAGCAAATTCAAGCAAAGAAAATGCCTGAAAATCATAATTTAGATTAATTCTAAAATCGCATTGATAACATTCTCGGCACTAATTTGTATTTGAACAATGTCAGCATCAAGCATATAGCAAGGGGAAGTCACCAATTTATTCTCTTTATCAATTACGATTTCAGTTTGGTTGGTTGCTGTGTGTACTCCCTTCATTTCTGATATTGAGTTGGCTGTCTTTTTTGAATTTCCAATAGTTACATTGGCGCCTTTGATAACTTTGGCTAATAAAACCGGTGCTATGCATAACGCTCCTATGGGTTTATGGCTTTGATGCATCTGGTTAATTGCGTCCTCAACCGAATCAACCACATCGCAATCAGCTCCCCGAAAAGCAAAGTTGCTTAGATTTTTGGCAGCACCAAATCCGCCTGGAAAAATTAAAGCATCAAAATCGGAGGATTGGAATTCTTCTAAAGGAATGATTTTTCCTCTGGCTATACGAGCCGATTCTGTAAATACGTTTCGTTTCTCTTCCGACTCCGTTCCTGTAAGATGGTTGACGACATGATATTGATTCATATCAGGTGCAAATAAGGTGTATTCTCCGCCCAGCTTTTTTATCGCATAAAGCGTCATCACAGCTTCTTGAATTTCGGTACCATCAAAAACACCACAACCTGAGAGCACAACAGCAAATTTTTTATTCATTTCTTAATTTTGGTTTTCATGAAACATTCAGTTTTCAAATATAATAAAATTTCAATTACATGAAGTTATTATTCTGATCATACTCTTCAAAGATTTTCACGTAAAATCCAGAAAACTTCATTAAGGCTCTTATTCTGATTTTGTTGTAATTATCTTTGTTTTTATTTTCATCTACAACTGCCCCACAATAAACCGATCATTCCCAAACAAATCTTGAATACATTGGGCATGAATGAATTTATGAACATACAGTAATTCAATCATTTCGTTGCCCAGAGCTTCATTGATTTCAAAATATACAAATCCTCCCTTCCGAAGGTGCTTTATAGCAAATTTTAGTATCGAATCGTAAAACTTCAGCGGATTTCTATCTTCAACAAAAAGTGCAATATGGGGTTCATGATTCAGAACATTGCCATGCATCAAACTTTTCTCCGAAATTTTTACGTATGGGGGATTGCTTACTATGATGTCAAATTTTTCATTTAGCTGAATTTCGTCCTCAAGAATATCCTGACAATAAAATTGAATATTCATATTGTGATTCATGGCATTTTTTTGGGCTACTTTCAATGCTTCTTCTGAAATATCTATGGCAAAAAGAGTTGAACCCTCAAGATGTTTTGCGAGCGAAATGGCTATGCATCCGCTACCTGTGCCAATGTCCATTATTTGTAGTTTTTGGCTTTTGTGGTTCTGAATAATCAAATTCACTAACTCTTCCGTTTCAGGTCTTGGTATTAGAACACTTGGGTCAACAAAAAATTGAAGTCCATAAAAATCTGATATACCTTTAACATATTGAATTGGTTCAAGGTTTGCCAACTTCAAGAGTGCAATGTTAAATTTATTTACTAGATCAATATTCGGCGCTAAATCAAGCGAAACCATTGCTTTTGATTTTTCTAACCCAAAGATAAATTCAACAAGCTCAAAAAACAAACTTTCTATTTCCTTATTTGGGTAGAATGTTTCCAGCCTTGTTTTAAATCGTATTTTTAATTCAAACAGATTCATGGCATTATTTTATTGTGTTTCCAATTGCAATCAAAACAACACCCAGTATGATGGCAATTAGTACAAAGGCTTTTGATTTCAAATTTTTTTCCTTAAAAATCAATGCGCCAAAAGAGAAAGATACGACAACATTGCTTCTGCGGATTATGGAAACCAAAGCAATAAGTGCGCCGGGCAATGATAAGGCGTAAAAATAAACAAAATCAGTTATAGTCAGCGTAATTCCAATGAGGGGAATAGTCCATTTCCAAACAAAAGGCGTTAATTTTTTGCGCATAGGAAGCCACAGAACAAGGAACACAACCAAATAAATAATCGCTAGATAAACTGAAAACCAAGCCTGCATGGCAATTCGTGAATAATGACTCACAAGGTATTTGTCGAATAGTGCGGCGCAACTACCCAGTAAAGTGCCAATGAAAACGAATAGAACCCAACGATTCGTTTTGAAAATGATGCCTTCTTTTTTTCCTGCAAGCGAAAACAAATAGTAGCAAATAAAGATGAGAATCATACCAAGCCATTGCAAAAGGTTCATCCTTTCGCCCAGTATGGTTATGGCTCCAATCAGAGTCCACAAAGGAGCAGAAGCTCTTATGGGGGAGGCTATGGTTATGGGTAAATTTTTAAATGCATAATAGATAAAAAACCACGACAGTCCAACAATCAGCGATTTTAGGAAAAACAACAAATGCTCATGCAGCCCAATGGCGGGTATATAGAAGAATGACTGGCTATTCGCACATGAAAAAGATGAATAAATAAGCGAAGGGAGAAATATGCATGCTCCTGTAAGAGTAGAAATCAACAAAACAGGTACGACCGCATTCTGATTGACAGAATGTTTCTTTATAATATCGTAAATCCCCAATAGTACTGAAGATATAGCAGCAAAAAGCACCCACATACCCGTTTTTTTTAAGGCTGCAAAGCAAAGAATTTATTTCTGGAAAAGAAAATATAATTTAGTGTTTAAATGGGGCAGGCATTCGATAACTTAATAACAAAAGCTGATGGCGATAACTCCAATATGTTTTCCATTGCTTTGGTCATAGCTTGCATGACTGTTTTGTACTCTCCAGACAGGTAACTGCTCATTTTACCTGTTTCAAAGAGTATATCTTTTGTTTGTTCCATTTGCTCAACAAATAATTCAATGGGTTTATTGAATTTTTCTTCCAAGGGATATAAGCTTATTTCTACAGAAATTTCCATCTTATTTTGTTTTTTGTACAATACCAAGCATAAATGCGGGTTCTACTGTAAATTGTTCCGGTTTTCCGTCCAGTAATTCAAGTTCTTGGGATAAATAAACGCCAAAATCGATTTCTGCTTTGCCGAATACTTCTAATTTCTCTTTAAATTCCTGAGGTTTATAAAGTTTAGCTTTTCTAAATGTTTCGTCATGCTCTTTGTTTTTCCCTATTTCTGATAATGAGTTCAGGCAGGCAAGAATCAACCACCCCTGCGGTTTTAATACCCTGTATATTTCAAGTAAAACCTGCTCCGAATCATGCACAAATTCCAGCATAGTGATAGAAGCAATCACCGAAAAACTTTCTGTATCAAAAGGAATATTTTGGGAATCAAATTTTACAAATTCTGCTTGCAAATGCTTTTTGCGGGCTACGGAAAGCATTGCTTCAGAAATATCAGAAGCTGTAAGCTTAAATCCTTGTTCAACGAAAAATTCAGTCCAGTAGCCTGTTCCACAACCAAGTTCAAGCATTGGCTTGCGAGGTATTTTGATTAAATGCTTTTGCAGCAAATTTTTTTCTATGCGATCAACTTTCTGTCCAAACTCGCTCAGGTAATACTGATCGTAAGATTCAGCGATTTCTTCATTCAAAAATACATTCATTCTTCAATATTTTAGGCAAAGATAAATCAAAAAATGATGCGATTTAAAATTGCTATATAATTGCATTCGGTGATTTGAATATTTGAAAACTTTAGGAAAAGTCTTCATTCAAGATAATCATTTGTCTAAACAAATAAAAAGACTCTTTTTATTAAACCAAAACAATTTTATAACAAAAAAGCGAATTTTTATAAGCATTATCTTTTTCACCTTAAATATTAAGTACAAATATAATAAGATTGTTGAAAAATTGATGAAAAATATTCAAATTAAAACACTCTTTTAGCATTTTTAATTTAAATTCGCCAACAAAAAACCATTCCTCATCTTTGGACACTAAAAGTGCTGATTTTTATCTAATTAATTTAACAATATGAAACATTACACAATTGCATTAACGACTATATTATTCTTTTGCTTTTTGTTTTACGCAAATGGCCAGAACAATGGAAATTCCAATACTTTGCGCAAAAGCAAATACCCCAAAAGTAAATTGATCAAAACATTTGAATGGACTGGCGAACCACAGAAATATCAGGGAACGAATTCTGATATGCACTGGTTTACATGGGGAATCGATGATGCTATCTACATTGCTGATGATGATGGTAAAAATTTTCAAGGTATTGAAAATTATGCACATATTTTAAAGATTACTGGCACACCACCCAACCATAAAGTAGAAACAGTCACTGATTTCGAAAATTACGATTTCAGAGCAATGATTCCTAATAAATTGTTGCGCAGGTATGTAAACGGTATTTTAGCTGTGGACTCAATTTTATATGTCTGTTTATATGACTACGACTGGAATATACCCGGAAAAGTTTATAATTACGATGACATTTATAAACGAATCAAAGAGTATAACCCTTGGCATGATTTAGATTCACTGACTGGAACCAATTTAGGATTTATTGACAGCTATTCAAAAAATGCAGGAATAGCAGGAATAATCAAATCAAAGGACATGGGAAAAACCTGGGAAAACATACCTGGCTCCCATACACCGCAGTTTTTAGGTCCTAATTTTGCTGGCATGAGTTTCATTACATGGGGACCAGGATATACAAACGTGCCAAAAGAATTTGGAGATTATGTTTATGGTATTTCGAACAATGGAAGTTGGGAAACCGGTGACCATGTTTATATGGCAAGAGTTCACCGCGACAGCATTATTGTCAGAAAAGCATGGCAGTTTTTTAATGGAATGAAATTAAACAAACCTCAATGGACAGTGACTGAAGAAAATGCCAAGCCTATTTTCTCCGATAGTTTGCATGTCGGACATCCCACTATGACCTATAACAAGAATTTAAAACGCTATATATTGACGATTTACAGCGATACAGTTCCGCACAAAGAAAATGCAAGCATACAAGAAAGAAATCAATGGGATTTTGGCTCAGAATTGCAATTATATGAAAGTGCCACTCCGTTTGGGCCTTGGAGTATATTTTATAACGAAAAACCATGGGGCGGCAAATTACATTCTTGTTATTTAGGTCAAATTCCTGCAAAGTGGTTTTCACCTGATGGACTTTCCGGTTATATGATGTTTGCAGGAGACTACGTGAATCGTGCGGGTGAATATTATGGACTAATGATTCAGCCATTTAAAATTGTTTTGAATAAAAATTAACCACTAACCTTCAATCAAGGTACTTAACTGAAGATAGAATGCTGGAGCGAATTTTGAAGATAAAGGATCACTTATAATCTTTATTTTTTTGTTAAAAGAGCAGAAAATATTTAGGAATTATTGAATTAGGGATCAAGGTCATTCCGAACAACAACAGCTATGTTTGCAATTAAACTTTGGTGATTGGTTGATATTTAAACAAAGCTTCAGGAGTTCATAAACATTAATAATCAATATATTAACAAACATAGATGGCAGCTTAGTTGCGAAATCTAATATTCTTATAACATTTTGTCGGTCAATAGTGTTTCAAAATAATCTTTTAAGCTGTATTCAATCCACCGTGATTTTTTATACCTTTGTTATTTCGTTTAGGTTTCACCAAATTTTTGATAATACGCTTATTGGTAGTTACTTTGCTGTTTCTACTCATAAACGATTTGATTATGCTGATGGATGATATTTGCATATAGTTCTGTTTTTCTGGTTAATACTTACAAATTAATGATATTTCTCAAACAATCATTAGATTGCATCAAAAGCGTTCTTCTGATTTTCCGGGACGAAAATATTAAAGCACGGTTCAATACATATTTGACGATCTGTTTTAAGTTAAGGTTCAATAAATTAATTATATAACAATGATTATGACTCGAAAATTAATTGTTTGCTTCGTAGCGTTTATTTGTATAAGCGCTTCATTGTGGTCACAAACTAAATCCAATGCAGAGAAGATGGGCTATGCCCGTACTGGCAAGTACTGGGGGCCAAAAACATTTTACAGCTTTGCACCCGGAACTCCTAACAATAAAATGGCCAATAACAAAGAATCGGCCATGCGCGATCTGACAGGAATCTCTGAAACAGATTTTTTTACTGAAATTAAAAAACAAGGGTTTACTGAAGTTCCGAAAAAAGAAGTAAAAGTATGGTTTAATGAAAATAAAAGCAAAGACAAGAAATTTTATTACTCACCCGACAAAAGCTATATTCTTTCACCGGGCATCGTGAGCTTGAGCAGAAGTGTTGATCCCGCAACAGGATTTGGTGCTCGTGCTTCAGCCGACGTAATGCGATATGTGCTTATACCAGCTCAAGACAGCCTAAAAGTAATCGAGGCAATATGGCAGTTTTTACGCGACTTAAACGAAATGAAAGTAATTATGTCGAGTTTTGCAAGTACTTTTTCCAAAGCCAACCCCAAAGCCTTTCCGATAGAACAAGCTGGAGCATCGGGATGGACTTCGTTGCGAGCCGGCTCATTCGTTTTGAGACAAGTTGATGGAAAATTGACAGGCAACTGGGAACGCATCGAAGATATAGTTCGGAGAACGATTGGTAAACCCAAGTTTAACCTGCATGTGCTCGGCACTGAGATAGATTTTGGTTATAGTTTGCGTGTAAACCTTAAAAAGGAAGGATACGTATTATGCTATAATGCAGTGGCAATTCCTATGCGCGATTTAGAACCAGCAAACAATTGGACAGATGAACATAAAAAATTGGTGGAGGAATATAATTTGGGTCTAAAGGGAGACAAGGAGGCAGTAAACGTATATAAAAAAGCACCAATGCCACCTGTCTTGGAAGATTTAAATAAGTTGTTGCACATTAAATAAGCCTTGGTTCATGGTTTTAAATTCTATTATGTTGCATTTGCCAAAAATTTTTTACAAACCTGCAATCATAGCACTCTTCATTAGATCATGCATTTATGCAAGGCTAATGATGGCTAATCATGGATGAATTGTTCCGAAATCATTGCCCCGCCATAAATGGCAGGGCAATTGAATTTGCTCAAAACATGGCATTCATCATTAGGCCATGTATTTATGTTGGGAATGACTTAGGCGTGTTTCATCGCTTCAACTTTTACTTCATGATTATCGCAAACTCTTCCCGATGGATCCGTATTTTTTTGCCATTTTGGAATCCACTTCAAAACAGATTGTATGGCCGATGGATGTGGGAAATGTTTTTCGAAGATTGATCTGTAATAAAATGCTTCCTTTGTGTCGGGTGTATTGTGTGGAAACTTTTCGAAACGGGTTTCGAATTCGGCATCGCTCACAGCATTATTGGTATGCGAAATGATTCCATCTATCCAGTTATAGCCAACGCCATCTCCAAATTGTTCTTTTTGTCGCCACAAAATTTTATCGGGGATGTAGGGATTTTCTTTGTCGTCAAATGCTTTTCGGAGTATGTACTTTTCGATTTTACCATTAGCCTTGTCGGGACGCTTATCGTAAGCTGAAATTTGCATAGCCACGTCAAGAAAATATCGGTCGAGGAAGGGTACACGAGCTTCAAGTCCATGCGCCATCGTTGATTTGTCAGCTCTCAGACAGTCGGCAGTATGGAGTAAACCTACTCTGCGTACGGTTTCTCTGTGAAACTCCTCAAAAGACGGTGCGTTATGAAAATAAAGGTATCCACCAAAAATCTCGTCGGAACCTTCGCCCGAAAGAACTACTTTGATGCCCTTATCCGTAATGGCTTTGGATAAAAAATACATGGGGGTACTGGCTCTGATTGTCGTAACATCATAAGTTTCGAGATGCCAAATGATTTTTTCTATGGCTTTGATCCCTTCTTCTACCGAAAAATAAACTTCATGATGATTCGTACCAATATATTCTGCAACTTCCCTTGCGAAAACCAAATCTGGAGCTTGTGCGTTTAATCCCACAGAAAAAGAATGCAGTTCAGCGCTTCCGTTCAAAAGTCTTTTTGTTATAGCAGAGATCAAACTGGAATCTAATCCACCCGACAGTAGCACACCAAGAGGCACATCACTCATCAGTCTTTTTCTTGTTGATTCGATCAATGCTTCTTTCAGTTTTTTATAGTCCACCCTTTCCGTTTTCATGAAGGGGTCATGGTATTTGGGATTGTACCATTTTCTGAATCCTGTTTCGGGCGAATAATAATATCCGGGAGGAAATTGATCAAAAAAGATACATTGGTCTGCCATAGTTTTCATTTCGGAAGAAAACCAAATGTTGCCCTCTTCATCTTTTCCATAATAAAACGGTTTAACGCCGATAGGATCCCTTCCTGCTACAAATCTGTCACCATCTATAACGATGAAAGAAAAGTCACCATCCAGATGATTGCAAAAGTCATATCCAAACTTTTCATAAAGTGCCACAATTACTTCACTATCACAAGTTGTGTGAAAAGGATAATCAGCCAAAAGAGTATTTCTAAGATAATTGTGATTATAGATTTCGCCATTGTGAGCTACATAAGCGCTTGTAGTACCTTTAATCGGTTGACGCCCGGTTGTCAGGTCAATGATAGAAAGTCGCTCGTGTGTAATGACCGAACCTGTTGGATCTACATAGATACCACTTTCATCAGGTCCCCGGTGGCTCATACGCTTCGACAATGTTCCAATTTTGGCGCTTTCCGGTTTTCCAATTACTGCTAAAATTCCACACATAATGTATAAAAGTTAAAAAGTGTAATTATTTGTTGATTTTTTGTGTTAATTTGTAATTTTTCCTTTGCTGATTGTATAAAACTGTTTATATTTACATCGATGAATTTGATTCACATTTCTTTGATAATTATCTCATTTATTTGCATTTTCAAAATAATTATGAAGAAATATTGAAATAACAAATTATCATTTAATGCCTGACAAAATTATAAAATTGTAATCAAAATTCAAATATTTTATTACAAATTTTAAGTAATCGATTAAAAATTATATTTTTGTTATATTTAGCAAATTTAGCTTATAATTTGAAACATTTACCCTACTATTATGAATGAAAACTTACAAATTGATAGTTTAGATAAAAAAATACTACAATTGATTACGAAAAACGCAAGAATCCCGTTTTTAGAGGTTGCCAGAGAGTGTAATGTATCGGGAGCTGCCATTCATCAAAGAATTCAGAAATTAGTCAATATTGGAATTATTTCAGGCTCTGAATTCATTCTCGATCCTATAAAACTGGGTTATAATACTTGCGCCTTCATCGGTATTTTTCTTGAAAAAGCTAACCTTTACCATGAAGTTGTCAAAGAACTTGGAACCATACTCGAAATTGTAGAATGCCACTATACAACAGGCAATTATGCCATTTTCATCAAGATTCTGGCTAAAACAAATGAACACCTCAGAACCCTGATTGCCGACAGAATTCAGTCCATTCATGGTGTATCAAGCACCGAAACCTTTATTTCACTGGAAGAAAGAATAAAAAGGCAGGTTCCTATATTGTAAGAGCTTGACTTGAAACAAAAATTTACTTTCAAATTACTTCATAGATGCAAGAAAATGAACACATAGGATTTTTTGATTGTCCGCTATGTTCCCAAATTCAGGATACTGAACTTGCTTTGGCAAAAGTGGGGTCTGATAGCGAGAATACTTACTTGCCCCTTGAAATTAAGAAACTACAGCGATTCAAAAGAAATGAGCAGGATGTGGCTGACAGCCCAAAAGTTCTTCAATGTCCGCATTGCTATACCTTTTATTTATATCAATCTTCCTATGAATACCTGATCAATGGCAGCGAAGTGGAAGAAAGCCTGAAAAGATTGACACCGACAGAGTCAGTAGAATATATTCTACCTGTGGAATATGAAGCAAGAATCCGCTATTTTCATTCTTATCTCACAGATCCTGATGAGAGAAAGAAAAGCTATTCCCTCTGTTGCATGTGTTTTCATTATTTGTATTCGGATCAAATCAGCAAAATCATATCTTTGCTAGAACAGCAGGATTCCACTTGCCTTCATGCCATTGTTAATGCCTTATACAAAGCACCAATAGAACTTCTCAATTCTAACAAAGAACCATGGTTACCCCTAATTAGGAAGCAAATCTTGGCTTCCAAAGGCATCCTTCGTGAAAAGTTTTTCCATTTATACACAAGAATAAAAAACGAGCAAAGTTTCACCTTGTGTTACTACAAAAAGAGCCACATTTTTGGAAAGGCTGTGAAAGAGGGAAATTCAATTCTCATGCTTTTGGAAGCGAAGCTTTTTCAAGGGCAGGAGTTTGATTCTATGGAACTGCTTTTTCCTGAAACTTATTCTGATGAAGAAAAAAAAACATTCACTTTTAATCAGAATTGCTTATGTGATTGTGGTTTTATGTGGACTATTCCGGTCAAAATGGTTGTGGGAGCAAAAGAAATGACTTCAAATTTGGAATGCACTTTAGAATTGGGGATTCCAGCGCCCCATGGCGGCATTTCTTATGAAAAACTTAAACTAATTTTAAAATCGGGTTACTTAAAACCGATTGAAACAAAATTGAAAAGTGAGCATTTTTCTGAAGCCCTATATGAAATTCAGCAAAAATTAGGTTCAAAAGCCTATCTTCGAATTTGTTATTTCTGTCAATATAGTGATTATCATGTTGCAGGCGGATCGCTTTGGGGTAGCATGTACTGTTTTCGAAATCAGAAACAGGATTATTTGCAAGCAATAACAAAAGAAGAATACATAAATGTTTTGAGAAATTGTAATGCAAGAACTTATGAAACAGATCTGTGCCCGGAATTTCTTTTAAGAGAAAAACCATGAAGCATTATAATTGATTCAAGTAAAAAAGGGGATAAACGTTTTAAGATCATTCCTAAATGTTTGGTCTAATGATATGTGCTTTGATTTGGGTTTTGATTTACGGAACAACTGAATCAGCGCAAACTATTATTTTTCATTTTTTCTAAAATATGTTTACAAACTTGCAATCAAGGCACGGGAGCGGGCTAGCGAAGATAACTGATCGCATAATTCCTTGTTGGCCGAAATAATTGACAGATCTATGCATCGTGTGTTTACATAATACGAAGGTACATTATTAAAAAACAATGATTTCAGAAAGAAACAAAGCGATCTGTCTGTTATTTTGGACAATTCTGAAAAACCCATGCTCTTATTATATTCTTGAATTTTTGGTTCTTTTGTTTCAAGCCAAAAGGACTGAGAAAATAAGATCTAAAAAATGAAAAATGTTGAATAGTCATTAAGTTATTGAGCATTTTTTTTTACACTACATTTTGTTCCGATCCTGTACCGGAAAAATATAGCATAAAAATGATTAACTCGTTTTTGTCCCGTTTTTTTTAAGGAATCTTTGTAATGTTTTGAGTATATTTACATTACAAGAAAAAAGTCGGGGCAGCAGGATTGAAACTTTATGCTTTTTTGAAAAAACAGAATTGATTATCAACGGTTTATATTTACGAAAATTCTATTTTTATTACAATTTTGTTGCAGCAAAATGCTGTTA
>Ga0316608_1000055_pt1 | contig 63832 bp, 48 predicted proteins | sample MIS2016152B_MG_FD_207673 | JGI IMG/M metagenome (GOLD analysis project Ga0316608, IMG submission 207673) | Microbial mat bacterial communities from Middle Island sinkhole, Lake Huron, Michigan, United States - MIS.2016.152B | ecosystem: Environmental > Aquatic > Freshwater > Lake > Sediment... | reverse complement strand
CCCTATACTTTATATGTTACTTTGGGTTATCTCATTTCATTTATTTTACGTCGCTAAAGTAAATAAAATGAAGATTATCTGCAATTTTATTTTTGATTATTTTAATCTGCCAAAGTAGAATTAATTAGCAAAATATTAAGGATGCCCTATATCCCCCATATTTCCGTATATTAATTACATTCCCAGATTCGAAAATCCAATATTGACCTTTGATCCCAATGAGTTTTCCTTCAATATATTGAGCTTTTTCAAGATCTACACTTTTTATTTTGTCGGGGTATGAAAGAACGGGATATTGCCATGTATAAATTTCGGATTCCTCTGTGAAATATTCGATTAAAGAACCTGAAACCAGATTTTGCGACTCCTGTTTTGCCTTGTTTAAATCAGGGTTCAACATAATCTTATTTTTCAGCATGGCTTGCCAATTTGTTTTGTCCGTAAATTGTACTTTTAATGCAACTTCGATGAGTCCGGATAAATACCGGTTCGGAGTTTGTGCTATAACTATAGCTGATGATGCTCCCTGATCTATCCATCGATTTGGAATTTGCGTGTGGCGTGTTACACCTACTTTAATTTCTGAGGATGCTGCCAAATATACATAATGATTTATCAAACAATGATTTTCGGACCATTTCATATCGCGTGAAATTCCCAAATGGGCACGGCATAATTCTGGTTTATAAACACATGTATCATTTTGTGGTAAAGTCAAAAAGCATGAGTAACAATATCCCTGATTGAATGATTTTTTTGTCTGCTTTCCACAACCGATGCAAAGAATCTTATTTTTGAATTCAATTCTGATAGGGTTACCAATGACCTTATTCATGTGGAGTTCCCCAGCATCGTGCATCAAATAATACTGAACAATGCCATCCAAAATATTTGTTGACATTTTAAGTAAAGTAATCGATATTTCCATAAAAGCAGATCTAATTTCTATTGATAAAGTTCCCTAAAATCATCTTTATAGACAAGATGTGAATTTCTCTGCAATTTTGTTACCAATTTTTGATGTTACCTGACAAATTGACCTGAATTTTTTTCCAGCTTTCATTGCCTAAACTTCTTTTGTTAATAATGCATTATCTTACTTACCTGTATATATGTTTTTTACGTATTAATTGCATGAAATCAAAATTCAAGTGGCATACGCTTTGAAATTGGCCTATCGAATGTTTAACATTAAAGATTTGTAAAATTATGACTAAAGGTAAAATTGGCGTAACAACTGAGAATATTTTTCCCATCATCAAAAAATTCTTATACTCAGATCATGAAATATTTTTGCGTGAACTTATTTCAAACGCTGTAGATGCAACAAAAAAGTTACAAGCCTTGGCTTTGGCGGGTGAATATAATCAAGAAATTAGCGATAACACCATCAAAATCAGTTTCGACAAAGATGCCAAAACCATCACAGTCTCCGACAGAGGTTTAGGAATGACAGCGGAGGAGGTTGACAAATACATCAATCAGGTAGCATTTTCAAGTGCTAATGAGTTCCTTGATAAATACAAAGACAAAATCGATGCAATCATAGGGCATTTTGGACTGGGATTTTACTCGTCCTTTATGGTTTCAGAAAGTGTTGAAATCCATACAAAATCATTCAGAGAAGGAGCCAAGGCAGTAAAATGGCATTGCGATGGAAGTCCTGAATATACCTTAGAAGAAGTTGAAAAAGAAACCATTGGAACAGATATTATTCTGCACATTGACAAAGAATCAGAGGAGTTTTTGGAAGAATCCCGAATTACTCAACTTTTAAATAAATATTGTAAATTCTTGGCAGTACCGATTTCTTTTGGTTTCGAAAAAGAGTGGAAAGACGGAAAATATATAGACACGGACAAGGTAAAAATAATCAATAATACCAAACCTGCCTGGACAAAAAAACCTTCTGAATTGACCGAAGAGGATTACAAAAAGTTCTATCGTGAATTGTATCCTGAACTTTTTGAAGATCCCTTATTTTACATCCACTTGAATGTTGATTATCCGTTCAATCTGACAGGTGTGTTATATTTCCCAAAAATTAGAAATCGCTTAGAAGTTCAAAAAAACAAAATCCAATTGTATTGCAATCAGGTATTTGTTTCTGATTCTGTTGAAGGTATCGTTCCCGAATTTCTTACTTTATTGCATGGCGTATTAGATTCGCCCGATATTCCTTTGAATGTATCAAGAAGCTATTTACAAAGCGATTCCAACGTGAAGAAAATAGCAAGTCATATAAACAAAAAAGTAGCTGATCGATTACAAGAAATATTCAAAAACGACCGTGTTGAATTTGAAAAAAAGTGGGATGATTTAAAAGTGTTCATGCAATATGGTATGATTTCGGACGAAAAATTCTACGAAAGAGCAGCCACTTTCTCCCTATTTAAAAATACCGATGGTAAGTATTTCACTTTCGATGAGTATGCAACATTAATCAAAGAAAATCAAACAAATAAAGACAACAAAACGGTTTATCTTTATACCACAAACCCCGATGAGCATTTCACATTCATTGAAAGCGCAAAATCGAAAGGTTATGACGTATTGCTTTTGGATGGATATTTGGATGTACACTTTATCAACACCGTGGAAAGCAAATTTAAAGATTCTGAATTCAAACGTATTGACTCAGATGTGATTGATAAATTGATCCAAAAAGGTGATAAAAAAGAAGTTGATTTGTCCATGGACGATCAAAAACAATTGATCTCAATTTTTGAAAGTATTTTCCCTGAAAAGAGCATGTATCATGTGAATTTCGAGAGTTTGGGAGAAAGAGAAATGCCAGCCATCATAACCCAGGCTGAATTTTTCAGACGTATGAAAGATATGTCGGCTCTCACCGGAGGCGGTGGTATGTATGGCAATTTACCCGATCATTTTAACTTAGCTGTAAATGCCGATCATCCTGTTGTTAAGCAAATTCTTTCCGATTCTAAAGAAAAAATAGGAAAAACCATCAATGTGCTAAAACAAGAAGTTGAACCACTGAAAAAGGAAATAGAAACCATAGAAGCTTCACATAAAGACAAGAAAGAGGAAGAAATTCCTACCATTGAAAAAGATCAGTTGACAGAGCTTGAAAACAAAGTGAAGGAAATCGAAGATAAAATTGATGTGGAACTTACCAATTATGGAAAAGATAACAAATTGGTGAAACAATTGTTTGACTTGGCTTTGCTCTCCAATGGTATGCTCAAAGGTGAAGCACTTACCAAATTTGTAAAGCGAAGTGTAGATCTAATTCACTCGTACTAAGCCAATAATTGAAATAATTATGTAAATGAATGGGGATTAGCACTCCCCATTTTTTGTTACATCTTCGTCCAATTGAATGCACCAAAATTTGTACAATTCATGTAATTCACAGAACTCGTGATTTTGACATAATGAAGATACTTGGATAAATAAGTAATAGTACAAATTTGATTGTATATTATTGAATTAATTGTTTAACAAAACCCTCAAGGTTTTTAAAACCTTGAGGGTTTCTGCACAACCTATCATTTTGTAATGCTTTACAATTAATTTTGGACGCTTACTTAAAACTTCCAAATTAAGAATCAATTTTGTATCATTAAATTTAGAACTATTGAAAGGCATGTATAAATAACAGGAGTTTACCAAAATCTATTTCGCAAAACATTACTGTTGTTTTTGGTAATGATCTTATTGTAAATTGAAAAGTATTTTTCTTCTAACTTTTTTCTTGATAAAAAAGTTACAAAAAATCAAGAATATAATAACGGCATGAGTTTTTCAGAATTGTCCAAAATAACTGACAGATTTGCTTTGTATCTTTCTGAAGCCATTGTTTTTACATAATATGCCTTCGTATTATGTAAACAATCGATGCATAGATCTGTCAATTATTTCGTCCAACAAGGAATTACGAGATCCATTATCTTCGTCAGCCCGCTCCACCGACATACCTTCGATTGAGTGCCCTGATTGTTAGTTTGTAAGCATAATTTTGAAAAATACAACAAAATAGTTTGCGTTGTTTCTGGAGTTCTGAATTTATAAGAAATGATTCTTATTTTGCGATATTCTTTTGAAAAATGAAAAGTTAAATCATATAATCACGAGTTCTGAATTCATGGACAAAAAAAAACAGATCCGCGAAATTAAGTTAGATCAAAATCCGCGTTCACTAAAACAAGAATTCAAAATCTCTTACCGGAGTGCATCTGAATTTAAGCTTTCCATGGTCTTCACTATGAACTTCAAAGTTTATAGACTGCTTGTCAAAGGTAATTTTTTTCATTTCCTCGGGAGATACAAAAAAATCTAATTGTTCGTAAATTTCCTCGTTTTCTATTCTTTTACCGGCTAATCGCCAGTAGCCATTTATATAAAATCCCTGAAAAACAGAAATAACACTATTCGTTTCCAATAACCATTTCTTTTCATTTTCTACTTTAATGAGGTAATTTCTAACCTCTTGCTCTAAATTGAGGTAATACATCAGATCATTTGCCGTATAAGTAGGATTCTCGAGGTGCTCTTCAATAATGCATTTTAACACATCGTAGTTCAGTTCGCCTACGATTTTGCATGTTTTAAGAATTGTTTCATTACCTTTCATTTTGTAGTCTTCCAAAACTTCCTGAATATCTTGATCTGTTAAGCTTCTAAACATAATGTGATATCTGATTCTGGATGTACGATTTCTCAGGAAACCATTGATTGAATCCTTTTCATTAGCGGTCAAGATTGTTACTATTTTGTTATCTAATGTGCCATCTAAAAGTGCAATCAATTTACTTTGCATTTCAAAAGAAGTATAAATTTTTTCGAACTCATCAATAAGCAAAATAAATTTGTTCGGAATGTTATTCAAAAAGTTATTCATATCCTCTTCAAAATACTGGTTTAAAATAACCACTGGCAAATTTGACTCATTGCATATAATTTTTGCAAGAATACTTTTGCCTGTACCTTTTAAACCACTTAGAAGTATGCCAAATTTATTGGTGTTCGCCACTTTTTGTAGGAACTTGTCGGCCAAATGCCTAACATTACCATACAATTTTTTGGGTACTTCGAATTTTTCAGATTGTAGCTTCAACAGAAAAAATTCTTTTGTGAATTCATTTTGTTCCAAAGTGTAGAACTTTGGCGACAATGTTTCCTCAAGTGTTACATTATCTTCCACTAACTTTATGTAGTTATTTACTTTTTGTATCTTCATCGTATTTTTAATTTTGACCTGATTCCCATATATTTTCGAATACTTTGTTTTATCAAATTTGACGCCAATAAACCATTTTAGCTTTGTAAGTATATTTTGGGAAAAAAAGCAATGGAAACTCAAATAGGAAAATTTTTAAAAATTCTTGTTCGAAAATTGTTTTTCAAACAAAGTTTGCTAATTTTGCAGCCCAATTTTTCGGTTGTTGAATCGTGTAATGAGGGTTTTTAAGAAATTACTAAACCTAAGTAGCACAAAATTATTTTATTATGGAAATTATTGATATTGCTGGCGAAATTCGCCACGACATGGGCAAAAAAGCAGCAAAAGCATGTAAAGCAAAAGGATTAGTTCCTTGTATTCTTTATGGTGGCGAAAAAGTTTTGGCTTTTGCCGTTGATAACACAATCTTCAGGTCTTTTGTTTATACCCCAAAAGTAGTGCTTTTGAATATCACTTTGGAAGGCAATGTTTATAAAGCGGTTATGAAAGACGTTCAGTATCACCCAATAACAGACAAAATCATTCACATCGATTTTCTTGAGATTTCAGAAAACAAGAAAGTGAATATTCAGATTCCTATCACAGTTACTGGTGTATCAAAAGGTGTGAAAGAGGGTGGAAAATTAGTTAAAAATCTGAGAAAATTAAAAGTGCGCGGTATTCCTTCAAGTTTACCTGATTCTTTGACTGTGGATGTGACAGAGTTAGAAATAGGTCAATCGTTAAGAGTTGCAACTCTTGTGTATCCCGGACTCGAAATTATAAATCCCAAGGAAACCCCTGTTATTACAATCAGGTCAACAAGAGCAGCAAAAGAGGGTGCTGAGGTTACCAAAGAAGGCGCTAAATAATATGAGCTAAAAATATTTTCTGAGCTGTTCCTTTTTTGGAACAGCTTTTTTTATTTTTTCAATGTGAATTATTATGAAATATCTTATCGCTGGACTAGGAAATATAGGTCAGGAATATGAAAATACAAGACACAATATTGGTTTTAGGGTTCTTGATTTTATTGCCGAAACAGAGAAACTTAGTTTTAAATCTGATCGCTATGCTGCGCAATGTGAAATGAAATTCAAAGGCAGAACTCTGATTCTGATAAAACCTTCGACATACATGAATCTGAGCGGAAAAGCCCTGAATTACTGGATGCAAAAAGAATCCATTTCAAGCGAAAATATTTTTGTTTTATGTGATGATTTGGCTTTACCTTTTGGAAGCATCAGAATAAAAGGAAAAGGTAGCGATGGCGGGCACAATGGCTTGAGCAACATCATAGAAATATTGAAAACGCAAGATTTTGCAAGACTGCGATTTGGAATCGGAAACCAATTTCACAAAGGCAAGCAGGTCGATTATGTTCTTGGCGAATGGAGCGATGAAGAAAACAAACTTCTTCCCGAAAGATATGAAAAAATGGCAGAAGCAGTTAAAAGCTTTGTAACCATAGGATTGGAAAGGAGTATGAATTTCTTCAATGGAAAATAACCGAACACAATTTCCTTAAGCTAATTTCAGTAGCATTGATCGGCTAAAGAAAACTTTGGGTTGGGCAATGCTTTTTAATCCAATTTTTTGAACCATTTCTAATAATGCATCAAAGTCTTTCTTTTTCACATGAAATTTGGGTTCAACAATCAGAATTTGTCCATCGGGTTTCAGTAATGATTTCAGTTCTGTTATCAGGCGTTTTGCATCGGGCACTTCATGTACCATATAAAAGGCCAAAACGAAGTCCACTTGCTCATTCAAACCAATGCTTTCACCCAAACATTTATGCAACACGATTCTTTCTGCAAGATCGCTTCCTATAACTTTTTTCCCGATAATTTCCAGCATTCCTTCCTGCATGTCTGCGGCGATTAATTTGCCTTTTCCGAGCAACATTTTTGCAATTGGTATGGAGAAAAAACCTGGACCACAGCCCACTTCTAAAACCGTTGCACCGGGTTGGATAAATGACTTCAATATCTTATAGGGATTTTGTAACCACAACCTCAATCGATTGTCTAACAATCCGGCTTTTTCTACAGCGCAAATGTGTTGTTTTTCACTCATGGTAAATTTTTCTAAAATAGTGACCTGTAATACATTCAAATAAACTGATTCTTTTGATATTCCTATGTTTGCTTGCGCTAATATATTTTTTTTTAAAGAAACTTCCTAAAAAACTTCAAAAAATAAAAAATGTTTGATACTTTCGTGTACGTTAACGATCGTAAATATTTTTTATAATTAATTAAAAATCTTATCAATAATGAAAAGGATATTCAAAAAATTTATCGTTTTTCCAATGTTCATAATGAGCATATCCAATGCTTTTTTGCTAATATCGTGCAATCAATCAAACAAATCTTGTGAATCATCGAATAAAGATTCGCTAAAAAATGCCTCCGCAAATTGCGCTTCGCTACCCACTATTTCAGAAGAAGAAATGAAAGAAGGATGGAAATTGCTTTTCGATGGCAAAACAACGAATGGATGGCGTGGCGCTCACAGCGATGCATTTCCGGCCAAAGGATGGGAAATAAAAGATGGAACTATGACTGTTCTACCTTCAGACGGAGGTGAAGCCACCAATGGAGGCGACATCGTAACGAATGAAGAATACAGCAACTTTGAACTAAAACTTGAAGTTAAGCTGACTGAAGGAGCCAACAGCGGCATCAAATATTTTGTTACGGAGGCAGAAGAAAAACATCCAGGTTCGGCACTTGGTCTGGAATTTCAGATTCTCGATGATGTAAAACATCCAGATGCGAAAAATGGCCGAGATGGAAATAGAACAATCGCTTCGCTTTATGATTTGATTACTGCCAAAAACAAACATCCGAAACCCATTGGTGAATGGAATGAAGTGAAAATTGTTTCCAAAAACCGTCATGTTGAACACTGGTTGAACGGCGAAAAAGTGGTAGAATATGAAAGAGGAAGCAAAGAATTCAACGAACTCATAAAAATAAGCAAATACAAAGATCGAAAAGATTTTGGGCTAGCAGATAAAGGTCACTTATTGCTTCAGGATCATGGGAATCATGTTTCATTTCGCAATATCAAAATCAGAACTTTATAAATTGTTCATTTTTTCATAACAAGAATAAAAAACTACAACATGACAGATTATTCAAGGAGAAAATTTTTTTCTTATGTAAGCGCAATAGGAGCTACTACTTTATTGAGCCATACAGCATTGGCGGTGTCTGATAAAACTGTACATATCAAAGAAGGAGGCTCATTCCCTTTTTCATTTGGTTTGGCAAGCTATTCTACAAGAAAATTTAGCTTAGAAAAAACCATCGAGTATGCAAAGAAATCTCAGATGGTCAATCTTTCTTTAAAAAGCATGCATCTGCCTTTGGAAAGTAGTGCTGAACAAATTTCAACTGCTCTGACCAAAATCAAAGAAGCTGGATGCGTGCTCAATTCAGTCGGAGTGGTTTATATGAATACAGAGGAAGAAATCGACAAAGCGTTTGCGTATGCCAAACTGGCTGGTGTGAAAACAATTATAAGCGTTCCTGATCCAGAATTACTTAAGAAAGCTGAAGAAAAAGCCATTGCTTATGACATTCGGGTTGCGATCCATAATCATGGTCCTGAGGATAAAAAATTTCCCAGTCCACAAAGTATTTATGATAAAGTAAAAACCATGGACAAAAGGATGGGAATATGCATGGATATAGGCCATACAGAACGTTTGGGATTAAATCCAGCATCCGAACTAAAAAAATACTTTGACCGTATGTTTGATATACACATCAAAGACGAAACTGCCTCCAATGCAGAAGGAAAAACCGTTGAAATAGGTCGAGGCGTGATTAAAATGAATGAATTTTTAAAGGCATGCGTCAAACTAAAATATGCCAATTGTCTTACTTTTGAATTTGAAAAAGATGAAGAAGATCCATTTCCAGGATTATCTGAATCTTTCGGTTTTGTTAAAGGCCTACTTTCTACAATCTAAAGATAATCTATTAATTAACTTAAAATATTATGAATAGCAGAAGAGATTTTATTCAAAAAGTTGCTTTAGGCTCAGCGGGGCTTGCCTTGGGCGTAGGAGCAATGACAAACAAAAGCTATGGAAATATTCTGGGCTCAAATTCTAAAATCAGAGTTGGGCTGGTGGGTTTTTCTGACAGGGCTAAATATTCTCTAATCCCGGCATTCATGGATCATGCAGATGCTTTAGGTATGGAAATAGTAGCGGTTTCGGATATATGGAAAAGAAGAAGAGAAGAGTGCAAAGCCTTCATGAAAGAGAAATTTGGAAAAGACATCATTGACGTGCGGAATAATGAAGAATTATATGATCGCAAAGACATTGATGCAGTAATCATAAGCACAGCAGATTTCCAACATGCGCTCCATGCCATAGAAGCCATGAAAGCCAACAAAGACGCTTATGTGGAAAAACCCTTTGCTGAAACCATGGATGATAACAATGCCGCTTTAAAGGCCGTTTTAGATGCAAAAAAAATTGTTCAGATTGGATCTCAAAGAAGAAGCGGACCTAATTATTTAGCAGCCAATGAATATATAAAATCCGGAAAATTTGGAAAAATAACGGCTGTCGAAATGACATGGAACGTTAACCAACCCGGCAGATGGCGCAGACCTGCATTGGTTAATGAAATCAAGAAGGAAGATGTAGATTGGAATCGCTTTATAAAAGCCAGACCTTATGTAGATTGGAATCCAAGATTTTACTTAGAATATCGCTTGTTCTGGCCGCTTTCATCTGGCATACCCGGACAGTGGATGTCGCACCAAATAGACACCGTGCATTGGTTTACAGGATACAATTTTCCAAGAAGCGTAGTGGCCAATGGTGGAATCTATATGTGGAATGATGGCCGCACAAATTTTGATACCATGACTGCAGTTTTCGATTATGGCCCTAAGGATGATCTTAAAAATGGTTTTCAGGTAATATATAGTTCCCGCATGAACAATTCTGCTGGAGAAACCAAGGAATGGTATTTCTCTAATGGAGGTAAATTGGATTTGGACAAAAACAAAGTAACTTCGGAAGGTGGTCTAACAGAGGATCACGCCAAAGCCATGGGCATGAAAGCCAACTTACTGGAAGAATACAAACTACCCGAACTCAATGTACAAACAGGATCGAATACAGGTTCAGATCCGCTCACATCAGCGCACATGAAAAACTGGATGGAATGCGTGAAAGATCGCAAAAATCCCAATGCAGATGTATATGCTGGATATAATCATTCTGTTGCCAATATGATGGTAACTGCTGCTTTGCGCACGGGTTTAAAAGTAACCTTTGACGAAAAAAATAAATTGGTTATGGCTGGTGAAAAACCTTTTGTTTATTAAACTTTATTGAAATAACGTAAAGCTGATTTACCTAATATAACAGAAAGATAAAAAATTCTGAAAAATAGGTAAATCGGCTGTTTTAAAATACTTTTAATAAGGAAAAAGAATAATATCTATTATGAAATATGCGATGCATCTTGTATCTACAAAGAATTAAGGTAACATAGATGTAAAAAATTGATGAAATAGAAAAAATCTTTTTAAAAGTGTTCAATATCTACTTCAAGATTGCCATGACTGTTATTGTAGAAAGTTTCAAGTAGCGTATCATCTATGGAACATATTATTTCCGCTTTCCGAACCAATTTTGGGGCTTTTATACCCCGTACAAATCGCATAGAACCCGTGAAGACTCTGGCTTCATCCCAAAGATTTTGATTTAAAAAAGAATTGAGTAGTTTTGCCCCTCCTTCAATAATCACAGAACAAATTTTTCTATTATGCAAGTCTTTCATGATGTTCGCAAGCAAATTTTCTGAATATTCTATGTTTTTGTAAATCAAATTATTTTCAGTTTTCTTATCTTTTTCTGTGTAAATGATTGTTTCCTGTGTTCTGTCAAAAATATTGAGATGAGAAGACAATCGCAAATTCCTATCCAGAATTACTCGAAGAGGTTGATTTCCATGCCAATCTCGAATATTGAGTTTGGGATTGTCCTGCATTGCAGTATTGGTACCAACCATGATAGCTTGCTCCTCGCTACGCCATTTATGAACCAAAATCCGGCATTGTTCATTCGAAATCCAATTGATACCATCCACCTTTCTTTGCGTTCTATCAAAATCAATAAAAAGATCGAGTGTTTGTGCCCATTTAAGAATAATATAGGGACGCTGAAATATTATATTGGTAAAAAATCTTCTGTTTATCCTTTTACATTCTTCTTCTAAGATCCCGATTTCAATTTCGATTCCTGCTTTGCTGATTTTTTCAATCCCTTTGCCCGCAACCATGGGATTGGGATCCAAACAACCAACATAAACCTTTTTTAATTTGTGATGAATAATAAGATCGGAACAGGGGGGCGTTTTTCCAAAATGAGAACAAGGCTCCAGACTCACATAAATTTCTGACTTACATAATAATGATTTATCTTCAACAGAATTGATGGCTTCGACCTCAGCATGCGAACCACCATATTGATGATGGTAACCTTCTCCGATGATTTTATTGTCCAAAACAATCACTGCTCCTACAATAGGATTTGGATAAGTTTTGCCTAAGCCATTTGATGCAAGTTCGATGCATCTTTGCATTAATAATTTTTTCATCCTAAAAAACCCAAATTTTTGTAGTGACAAAATTATAGATTATTTGAATGACATAGAAGATTATGGAGGGAATTCAAAAAGTAATTTCCAAATAAAATAATTCATGTATATTTGCAATCGATGAGAAAATGAACTTATGATTTGATTTATAGTACAAATATTCAACATGCTTATCTCATTTTTTTGTTCATTCTTAATTTAGTTCCAAAAAGTTATAGAAAATGAAAAAGACAGTTATTGAACTGATCAAAAATGCATCCTATAAGTACGAAAAGGCTCATTTTGTATATGAAAAGGAAGACTATGGCTATGTAGGAAAAACTTTCTATGAAATTCATAATGAAGCAATTTCTTTAGCTTCTGAATTACTCGAATTGGGTTTACAAAAAAATGACAAAGTAGCTTTACTTTCAGAAGGTAGGGTGAATTGGATCATTTCAGAATTTGGTGCAATTTTGGCCGGATGTATCGCAGTACCTCTATCTGTTAGATTACTTCCCTCTGAAATACTTTTTCGGATTAATCATAGTGAATCCAAAGCCATTTTTATTTCAAAAAACAATATTGATAAGCTATTTCCAATATTGGATAAAATTGAATGTAAGGATTTTAAAATCTTCTATTTAGACGATGAAACCCTATCCATTTCAGAACAATTACAAAAGTTTAAAATACAAGAGAAAAAAGGAATATTTATCCTCAGAGAATTGTTGATTCAGGGCAGAAAATCACGCAAAAATAATGAATCGAAACTTCTCGAAATCATGGACAACTGCAAAGAATCCGATGTGGTTACCATTAGCTATACATCAGGAACAACAGGCAATCCCAAGGGAATCATGCTGACACACCTCAATTACTGGTCAAACACCACAGACGCCCTTACACACTTTAGAGTACCTGAAAAGAAAAGGATGATGATTGTTCTTCCCTTAGATCATTCATTTGCGCATACCGTAGGGATTTATGCTTCGCTTATCAGAGGTTTTTCAATCTATTTCCTTGATTCGAGAGGAGGCACTTTGGCGGCATTGAAAAACATCACAGTCAATCTGAAAGAGGCTAATCCTGAATTTATGCTGACCGTTCCTGCGATTACAAGCAATTTCATGAATAAGATAATTGATGGTATTCAGGCCAAGGGAAGCATCATCCGTTTCATTTTTTATTGGGGATTGAATGCTGGAAAAAAATTGTTTGGAAATGGTTATGCGAAAGCTGGATTTTGGAATCGTTTGATGAACAGGTTTCCTTATTTCTTAGCAAATAAGCTGATATTTTGCAAATTGAGAAAGATTTTTGGGTCTAGTTTAGAGTTTTGCGTTGGTGGTGGAGCTCTTTTAGATATTCACCAACAAAAATTCTTCTATACGATTGGAATTCCAGTATTTCAGGGCTACGGACTAACAGAAGCCACTCCTATTATTTCCGCCAATACACCTGAAATTCATAAGCTCGGAACATCCGGAAAGATCATTCCCAATCTGGTTTGCAAAATTCTGAAAACCGATGGAAACATAGCCGGTGTGGGAGAAAAAGGTGAAATTGTAGTGAAAGGCAACAACGTAATGGCAGGATATTACAAAAACGTAGAGGCATCAAAGGAAGCATTGAATGATGGATGGCTATTCACAGGTGATTTAGGTTATTTTGATGAAGACGGGTTTCTTGTCGTCATTGGCAGAGAAAAAGCTTTATTGATTTCCCAGGATGGAGAAAAATACTCCCCTGAAGAAATTGAAGAAGCTATTCAAAACACTTCTTCTTTGATTTCTCAAATAATGTTATACAATGACCATTGTCGATTTACTACTGCATTGATCACATTAAATGATGAAAGGACGGTGAAACTTATCAAAGACAATAGAATCAAAACTCCGGAGGAATTGTTGAAGCAAATTCACAAATCTCTTTTTGAATTTAAAAACTCAAGAGATTTTAAAGATAAATTTCAAGATAAATGGTTGCCATCCAGTTTTCAAATTGCAGAAATTAATTTTAGCGAACAAAATGGGATGGTAAATTCTACATTGAAAATTGTAAGGCATAAAATTATAGAGTTTTTCAAAGAAAAATTTGATTTTATGCAAAGCTCAGAAGGCTCTAATTATATGAACAAAATGAATTTAGACGCATTAGCACGATTTTTTAAAAAATAATTGAATATGGTGAACGAGAGAACATTTGAACAAAAACTGAATGAATTAAAAAACAATTTCACAGGAGATTTATTTTGGGATGAAGTAAGCAGAACGATTTATTCGACTGATGCATCGGTGTATAAAGAAAAACCACTGGCTGTAGCACTTCCTAAGACCAAGGACGACATAAAAGCGTTGATTGATTTTGCCCGTTTAGAACATACTTCTATAATTCCCCGAACAGCAGGAACCTCTCTGGCAGGACAGGTTGTGGGTGCAGGTATTATTGTGGATTGTTCTAAATATATGAATAAAATTTTAGAGCTCAATGTTGCTGAAAAATGGGTTAAGGTGGAACCTGGTGTAGTTTTGGATGAACTGTTAAAATACTTGCAGCCCCATGGTTTGTTTTTTGGTCCAGAAACATCCACATCCAATCGTTGCATGATAGGAGGAATGCTGGGAAATAATTCGTGCGGTGCACATTCTATTATTTATGGAAGTGTTCGCGATCATACCTTAGCAGTTGAGGTTATATTGAGCGACGGTCAAATTGTTGAATTTGGTAACACAAGCCCAGATGTTTTTGAACAGAAATGTCTTGGCGAAAAACTTGAAAACCGAATTTATAGAAATATCAAGAAAATACTGTCTTCCGCACAAAATCAGGAGAACATAAGGAAAGAATATCCAAAGATGAGCATCCATCGCAGGAACAACGGCTATGCGATTGATCTTCTATTGGAATCTGAAATATTTACGGAAACAAAAGAGCCCTTTAATTTTTCAAAATTAATTGCAGGATCTGAAGGTACTTTGGCTTTTATAACCGAAATAAAACTCAATCTTATTCCACTTCCACCCAAAGAAAAAGCTATTATACCGGTCCATTTGAATGCTTTGACTGATGCCTTTAAAGCCAACCTCATTGCCTTAAAATATTCTCCTGGTGCTGTAGAATTGATGGATAAATTTATTCTCGACTGCACAAAAGAAAATATTGAACAGCAAAAGAACAGATGGTTTATTCAGGGTGATCCAGCAGCATTATTGATTGTTGAATTTGCCAGAGAAACAAAAGAGGAAATCGTTGAATTGGCCAATAAGATGGAAAGTGACATGAAAGCCAACGGCTATGGTTACCATTTTCCTGTTATATGGGGAACTGAAATTTCGAAAGTATGGTCGCTGCGAAAAGCCGGATTGGGAGTACTTTCTAACATACCCGGTGATGCAAAACCCGTTACCACTATAGAAGATACAGCCGTAGATGTCAATGATATGCCAGCCTACATGGAGGAGTTTCAAAAAATTCTGGATAAATATAGCTTGCGTTGTGTTTTTCACGCACACATTGGTTCTGGAGAACTGCACTTAAGACCTGTGCTTAATTTGAAAGACCCCAAGGATGTGCAAATGTTCGAAACCATCGCCATTGAAATTGCCCATCTTGTAAAAAAATACGGCGGATCTATTAGTGGAGAACATGGAGATGGACGATTACGGGGTCATTTCATACCATTTATGGTGGGAGAACAAAACTATCAGTTGATCATGAACATAAAAAGAACTTGGGATGCAGAAAACATATTTAATCCTGGGAAGATTGTTAATACACCACCAATGACTAAAAACCTCCGCTATGAGCCCGGTTTATCATCGAAGAATATTGAAACAATTTTCGATTTCTCACGCGAAAAAGGAATCCTTCGTGCGGCTGAAAATTGCAACGGTTCGGCAGATTGCAGAAAAAGTGCAATTATGGGTGGAACCATGTGCCCAAGTTTTATGGCTACCAAAGACGAACATCATGTAACAAGAGCCCGCGCCAATGTTTTAAGGGAGTACTTGACGAATTCACAAAAAGTGAATCCCTTCGATCATCAGGAAATATATGAAATCATGGATCTTTGTTTGTCTTGCAAGGCATGCAAAGCAGAATGCCCTTCCAATGTTGATGTTGCAAAATTAAAGGCAGAATTTCTTCAGCATTATTATGATGCGAATGGTGTACCTCTAAGAGCACGCATGGTTGGAAATATTGCACGAATTAACGCATTCGGTTCAAAAATGACGGGCATAACAAATTTTTTCCTGAAAAGCAAAATAACCTCTGGTATAATTAAAAAGATGCTTGGTTTTTCAAACGAAAGAAAAATTCCTGCCCTTTCTAAAATTTCGCTCGAAAAATGGATCGTCAAGAAATGGAACGCAAACATAACTTCGCTAAAAGGAAGGGTTTATTTTTTCGTTGATGAATTTACAAATTTCAATGACAGCCATGTAGGAATCGCCGCTATTTTATTATTAAACAAACTGGGATATGAGGTTGTAATTCCGAAGCATTTAGAAAGTGGAAGATCATATTTATCAAAAGGATTGGTACGAAAAGCGAAGTCGATTGCAGAAAAAAACATCTCACTTCTGTCTGGCTTAATAAGTGCAGAATCGCCTTTGATTGGAATTGAGCCCTCTGCAATATTGGCTTTTAGGGATGAATATCCAGATCTGGTTAAGTCTAATGAAAGCAAGAAACTTGCAAAATGCACATTCATGATTGATGAATTCCTTGCAAAAGAAATGCAAATGGGCAATATTCAAAAAGATTCTTTCACGAAAGAAAAACTAGAGATAAAGCTGCACGGACATTGTCAGCAAAAAGCAGTTGCATCTACAAATCCAACAAAGTTTGTTTTATCTTTCCCAGAGAACTATAGCGTCACAGAGATTCCATCCGGTTGTTGCGGAATGGCGGGTTCATTTGGATATGAAAAGGAACATTATGATATTTCAATGAAAGTGGGCGAATTGGTTTTGTTCCCGACCATACGTCAAACACCAAAGTCTGTATTGATTGCTGCTCCCGGTACAAGTTGCCGACATCAAATTGCAGATGGAACAGGACGAGAAGCAAAACATCCTGTGGAAATATTGTATGAAGCACTTGTTGATTAGGCAATTACTTTTTGGATACATTTGTCTGTTTTGCATGTATTAGATCTAACAAAAAGAAAAATATTTCTCTTGTACCAATAGGCACAAGAGAAATGGGGTCGTAGATATGAGTATTCTTTTTATTTACCCAAAGATTTCAACATTTTTGTATGTGATCTGATGGCAGCAAAAAAATTGGGCTGAACATTGTAGGGTAATTGATACTTTAGTGCGGTCTTTTTTACAATGTGCGAAATTCTATGATAATGCACATGACTAATATTGGGAAAAAGATGGTGCTCTATTTGATAATTAAGCCCGCCAATAAACCAAGAGAAGATTTTGCTATTGGGTGCAAAGTCTGATGTCGTTAACAATTGATGAACTGCCCAATTGTTATCCATATCGCCTTTTTCATCGGGTAGCGGGTATTCAGAACTTGGCATTACGTGTGCACTCTGGAATATGATACAAAGAATCAATCCCCCCACGAAATGCATGCCCAGAAACAGCAACACAGTCCAATACCAGGCAATCGGAAGTACAATGATAGGAAGTACCAGAAAAAATACATAATACAGGAGTTTTGAAATGATTAAATCAAAAAGCAATAATGTAAAATTGTTCTTTCTGCTTAGCACTGCGTTCACTCTTTTGTACTTAAATAATCTGTTGAAATCTTTGCCAGTAACCCATGAAACAGTGAGCAAGCAATAGAAAAACCAGGCATACAAATACTGAAAACGGTGAATTTTGTACAAAGGTTTGTGCGGTGAGAATCTTAAGATGGTAAATGGGGCAATATCTTCGTCTGCACCATCAACATTGGTATATCCATGATGCAGGGTATTATGCTGAAATCTCCAGTTGGGAGGAAATCCACCTAGTAAATACAAGGATTTACTCAGGAATTTGTTTGTTTTACTGCTTTGAGAATAAGATCCATGATTAGCATCATGCATCAGAACCATCCCCACGGAAGCCATCCCTACCCCCATGATGAGCCAACTTGCCACGATCCCAAAATCAGAGGTAATAACCTGACTTAACATAAGAGCAAGTGGCGCCAAATAAATTGTAAGCATAACAACAGATTTAATCATGATTTTAGAGTTTCCATCTTTTGAAATCCTTCTTTTTTCAAAATATTCATTGACTCTGGCTCTCAATTCTTTGATAAAATCAGAATTGTATTTGGAAAATTTTATATTCAAGTTTGCCATCAGTTTTAATTTAAAAAATTTATAAATCTAACATTTTGGTCGTTGGTTGATCGTTCTCATTTCATTATCTACTTATTCCATAAACCATTCTGAAATGATAACCATAAACAATAAAAGTAATGGCTTCCATAAATAGTTTCGGACGTTTCCTTAAAGTCCAAAATAGCAATTTCCAGTATTCTCGCCAACCTCTATGATAAATTCCAATGATTATAATTGTTTTGAAGAAAGCCAGTATATAGGAAAACTCCGGTCTTTTAGAAGGCATGTCTGTAGCATTAAAATTAATCAGAAACTGCCTGATTCTCTTATAGAAGGGTTTTATTGAATAAATGTTTTTTATTATATTATTGTAACCTTCAAGCAGATCACCTTTGTTCATTTTGGGAGTAAAATTCATACTGAAATCTGTATTGTTTCCACTTGATTCGAGCATCAATCTGTTTTCTTCTTTCATTCGTTCATATAGTTTTGTATTTTTGGGTGCATTTAAAAGTCCAACCATAGCCGCAACGATTCCACTTTGCTGTATAAAGTCAATTTGTCGTTGAAATACATTCGTCTGATCATTATCGAAACCAACGATAAAGCCACCAGAAACCTGCATGCCATTATGCTGAATTTTTTTTACAGATTGCAATAAATCCCTGTCTCTGTTCTGTACCTTATCGCACTCAGCGAGGGATTCCTCCACAACAGTTTCGATGCCGATAAAAATAGATTTAAAACCAACATCTCGCATCATTTTAATAAGAATATCATCATCAGCTATATTGATGGAAGTTTGTGCGTTGAAAACAAAAGGATATTTGTGCGCTTGCATCCAGTTATGCATAGCTGGAAGCAGCTCGCTTTTAATTTGCTTTCTGTTGCCAATAAAATTATCATCAACTACAGAAACAGCTCCCCGCCAGTTGAGATCGTACAAAGCTTGAAGTTCATTGATGATTTGTTGTGTATCTTTCATCCGCACTTTATGTCCCAGCAATGTAGTTATTTCACAAAAGTCACAGGAGTATGGACATCCCCTCGATACTTGCAAATTCATGGATGCATATTTTTTCATAGATAGTAAATGATAATCAGGGACAGGTGTTTGCGTTAAATCAGCAAATTCCTTCGTTTCATAAACTTTGTCTAACTTTTCATGGTTTTCTAATGCTTTTAAAAACAAAGGCAGTGTTATTTCTGCTTCATTGAGCACAAAATGATCTATCATGGGGTAGTTTTGGTAATCCTGTGTGAATAGAGGGCCTCCTGCAACCATTTTTTTCTGATGAGCCAAGCACCTCTTTACAACAATATCTACGGATTCTTTTTGAATATGCATGGCACTTATAAACACATAATCGGCCCAAAGGAGATCTACTGTTTTTAGTTTATCCATATTCATGTCGATAAGTTTTTTGTTCCAATTTTTGGGCAACATGGCAGAGATGGTGAGCAAGCCCAAAGGAGGAACAGCAACCTTTTTTGATATAAATCTTAAAGCATGACTGAAACTCCAATAAGTATCAGGGTATTCTGGGTATATCATTAAAATGTTCATTTTCTTTTCTGTTAATTGTTTTTACATATTTTAAGCAATAAGCAAAATGTTTGTCCCGAAATTCTGATGAAAAATTAAATTCAGAACAATAGGATATTGCAAAATTATAGGTTGATACTATACTGCTAAAATATTTGGGATTAATGAAATGGAAATGTGATAAATCGCAGTTAAGTGGGGTGAATGAACGATATCGAGGATGAATGCCATTCTCCCCTATAGTGAGGCTGTGAGGGGAATTCAATGATAATGAGACAGGAAAATTTGCTCATGAGTGTTATTCGCCTTTTTGGGAAACGGAGCGTTTATTATTTGACAATTTCTTTCAATTTGAGCATATATTGCCGGGAAACAGGGATTTGTTCGTCATATCCCTTGATAGTAAGCCAATGATTGTTTTCATTTTTATTCAATTTCATGATAAAATGAACATTTACAATGCATATCCGGTGGCAACGAATAAAATTCGAAAAGGGATTGAGTTGGTTTTCAATATTTTTTAGTGTATTTCTAATCAATTTCTTTTTAATGGTGGTTTCTTCTTTGTAGGCAATTTCCACATAATTGTCGGCAGATTTTATGAAAGCAATATCGATCAAAAGTAGCTTTAGATTCTCGGAATTGTTTTCGGAATTAAATTCGATGGTTTGCCCCAAAACATCATCTTCCAGTTTCGAAACCTGAAGCTTCTTTATTTCTATTTCCTGAAGCAGGGAAGCATTGAGTTCCTTCAAAGCCTTAATTTGCTCATTTAATCTTATGAGCACCGAAGGAACAGCGCAAATCAACAGAATCTTGGTCATGCTGTAAAAAGTGATTTCTACAGAACCCACAAAACGTAAATAATAAGCAATGGCAACAGAATTAATGGCCAACAGAATTGTGCTTCCTAAATATGCAGGCAATACAGATTCCGGCTTATTCAAATCATAATTTTTGATAATACTTTGAAGAACAACCTGTACCAAAACCATGAATATAAAAATAATGGCTCCAAATCCGGCTATGAAAATCAATTGATTATTGAAATCGAAATGCTTTAACGTAAAGGGTTGGAAAAAAAGCACAAACAAAAACACACCCAGACTCAAGCGGAGATAAAGTCCTAAATCCTCTTTTAATAAACGAATTAAGTAACTATATTTTTGATTCATTATTTCATTCCATGTGTATTGGCTAAGAAAAATTTTTATGATGCAAAGTTACGTTAATTTATTCTTCCATTTGATATTTAAGTTCATGTTTTTCAAAATACTTCTCTTGAGTGAATAGAAAACAGGTGGTTGATGCTCTGTGAATCACTAAACAAATGTATTTTCTGTTGATTGTTATCAATGTGGTATTTCGCTGTTGTACATAATCTTCATGATTCAAAATGATTTTCTTCTAAAGCAAAGGAACTTATTTCTCACTTTTGCTTTTTGGCCTTCAATGATCATCGTTGCAACTGTTTTTCCCATGCCCACAAAATCAGTTGAAAAGGTAGTTATACCATCTACTAAAATCTCTTTCATTGGGGTATCGTCAATAGAAATAATGCCTATATCTTTGCCGATTTCCCAGTTTTGCGTTTTTGAATATTTAATAATCGCAAATAATTCTAAATCAGAAAACACAAAGTATATCTGCTTCTTTCGAATAATATCCAGCGAGAATTTTCTTATCAAAGTATATTGAACGGAATTTGATTCACAAAAATCGGTAAAACCTTTTACGCAGTCTTGGGGAATGAATTGAAATTTGCTCTCGGAAATGAGCATGTTAATTTTTTCGAATTTTAATATTTCAGGCAAGCAAATGTTTAGCCCTTCCTGAATATCGGCGTAAAAATCCTGATGCACAGAAGAATATTTCCCCTTGAGTTTAGGAACTTCTTTATCAATGATGATAAGCTTTTGCGGTGGAATGGGTTTTAGAATTGCGCTCACATCTTCATTAAAATGTGGCATGACAACATAATAATGATATTTGCCCAAATTATCCTCAATAATTTTGCAAAAACGTTCTTTGTCATAATGATGGAAAAACAATTGAATATTAGCTTTGTCCACAAGATTTTCGAAAATAGTATTATAAAGTATTTCTTTGTAGGCATTCAGACGATCGAATATGATCAATATATTTAACTTTTCCAGACTGCTCTCATTCCGTATGAAATATCCCTTTCCTTGCTTGGATTCGATAACGCCGTTTTGGCGCAAGTTTTCGTAAGCATGATTTACCGTTCCAGGTGCAATAGAAAATTCTCTGCAAAAATCATTTATAGAGGGTATTTTATCCCCCTTTCGCAAATCCTTGTCGCTAACAGATTGAATAACAAAATTTTCTATTTGCTTGTAAATCGGAGTAACCGATTGAAAATCTAATTTAAAACTTTCCAGCATTTTTTTGTTTATTTTTTGCAAAGATATAAAAAATATTCGTATTTTTGTATGAATAAGTGTATATAAGATAAGTTTAGCTAAGTTTTACAACTAATTAAATATGATTGAAATAACAAATTACACATTTGCTGTATTTTTATGCTTTCTGGCAATGTTTTGCTGGGGCTCATGGCAGAACACCCGGAATATGGGAAAAGTTGAATGGCGATTTGAACTTTTCTACTGGGATTTCATCGCTGGAATCTTGTTGATTTCTCTTGTAGCTGCCTTAACGTTAGGAAGCTTGGGTTCAGCGGGGAGAACCTTTTTTGCAGATCTCAAGCAGGCAGATATTTCGAGTATAGTTAATGCTATGATTGGTGGAACTATTTGGAATATAGGAACTTTGCTTCTTACTGCAGCCATTGCTATGGCGGGTATGTCGGTTGCATTTCCAACCGGCGCAGGACTTGCTTGGATACTGGGTATTTTTCTGAATTACATCATTTCACCACCCAACAAAGGAAAAGACTTGTTTTTATTCATAGGTGTGCTCGTTATTATTGCTGCTGTTTTTTTTAGTGCATTTGCCTATAAAAAACTTGCTTCCCAAAACAAGAAAGCTCCCCTGAAGGGAATCATGATTGCATTTCTTGGCGGCATTGCCATTGCATTTTTCTATGGATTTGTGGTTCGTAGTTTGGATGGCAATCTTGTAAGCGGCGGCAAAGGTTCCCTTACACCTTATACTGCTGTGTTCTACTTTTCACTTGGCGCTTTTCTGAGTACATTTATTTTCAACCCGATCATGATGAAAAAGCCTATTGAAGGCCGATCTTTGAATTTTGGCGACTATAAAAGTATCACCGGAAAAATGCATCTTTTAGGAATTTTGGGAGGTGTTATATGGGGAATAGGCAATATAGCCAGTTTTATGGCCGTAAAGGCAGCAAGCCCTGCAATATCCTACGGTTTGAGCAATGCTGCTCCTGTTGTGGCTGCAACGTGGGGTATTTTTGTCTGGAAAGAATTTAAAAAAGCACCAAAAGACACCAATGTACTTCTTTTACTGATGTATCTTTGCTATTTGGCTGGTTTGGTATTTATTACTTATTCCAATGCTTAAGCAAAGAATTTTATTTTTTTTGTATTAACAACATTTTTAAAAAAAATATGTATGTCAAAATCTATTTCAATATCCCTTGTGGGAGCTGGCGGTAAAATGGGTTGCAGAATTACCGACAATTTAAAAAACAGCAGCTTCCAAGTAAATTATATAGAAATAAGTGCAATAGGGATTGAAAAGCTCAAAGAAAGAGGAATTGAGGTTTCAGACCCCAAGGTTTTAGAAACTTCCGATGTTGTGATTCTGGCGGTGCCCGACAAGTTTTTAGGTAGTGTTTCTTCCGAAATTGTTCCTATGTTACCATCAGGAGCAATGGTTATTTGTTTGGATCCTGCTGTAGCTTTTGCCGGTAAACTGCCCAAAAGGGACGATGTAGCCTATTTCATTTCACACCCTGCGCATCCTTCTGTTTTTAACTGGGAACCAGATCCCGAAGCACAAAAGGATTTTTTTGGTGGAACAAAAGCCAAACAACCCATAGTTTGCGCTCTCATGCAAGGTTTGGAAAAAGATTATATTCTTGGCGAAGAAATTGCCATAAAGATGTATGCGCCTGTTTATAAATCGTTCAGAATAACCGTAGAACAAATGGGGCTGCTGGAGCCAGCACTGGTAGAAACGCTGGCATCCACCTGTTTGACCATCATTCGTGAAGGATTGGATGAAGTGGTCAAAAAGGGCGTACCTTATGAAGCTGCCAGAGAGTTTTTGCTGGGACATCTGAATATCCAACTGGCTGTATTATTCAATGAAATACCGGGGGCTGTATTTTCGGATGCTGCCAATAAAGCCATCGTTAGAGGACGACCTGTTCTTTTTAAGGAAGACTGGAAAAAAATATTCGAACCCGACAATGTTTCGGAACAAATCAATGATATAATAGTGTAGTCTGTTTTATTTTTCTCGTTGTAGTTTAATTTTAGTTAGTTTATGTCAGGGATGCCGTGAGGTATCCCTTTCCTTATTTTTTGAAAAAATAAATCGTTTTTGTTAAAAACCCTATCAATCTCTATATCAACATACTGATAGTTTCGTTTCAAAACTATGAAATAAACTTAATTCGTCCTTCTACCGAACTGCTCTTATTCTGATTGCTCCGCAAATACTCTTCATATACATTGCGCATAGAGGTAGCCACAACCTGAATGTGTCCTAAAAAAGTAAATCGCTCCATAGCCAATCCATAATGCTTCAATGTGCTATCTTCATAATGATATTTTTGCAAACAAATTACGTATTGAGATTCATTTTCGACCTCGGCACCTTGAATCGAAAATTTTTCCAAAGACCTGAGTGAATTATTATAAATCAATTCCACCCCTTTGTTTACCTGAAAGAAATATCCAGCACCTGCCTGATTTTCGGGTCGGAGAAGATACTCCCATATAGTTTTCAGATCAGAACCCAAAAGGGTGCATTTCAATAAAGCATCATCATAAGGAATTGATTCAAGAAATTTTCCCAAAGTGAGAAGCGGACCTAATTCTGTTCCTCTAATGGCAAAACTTGCAAAGAGGACTAAGTCAGCCTGCGAACGATACTGCATAATATCGGCAAAAAGATTGCCCAGTTCTGTTTCGCTGCTTTGAGTTGGGTGAGTCAATACATTAGAAAAACGAGTGATAGGTGTGTTAAACTTCTTATCCACCACATCCTTGTAAGAATCAATCATTTTCTTCAGGTTGACATCTACCTTTGCCAATGTTTCGTTCACCGGAATAAGTTGCCATTTCCATTCAACTATGCTATTTGTGTCATCATCTACCACAATATCGAAACGACCAATCTGATCTGTTCCAACCCCCGCCTGTGCTATCAGAATACCATTAACCTGAGCTGGCTGATCAAGAATTGTATGTGAATGACCGCCTAATATCATGTCAACCCCCCAAATGGGATCGAGCATAGCGGCCAATTTCTTATCTTCCTCAAAACCAATATGGGTAAGAAGAATTGTCAAGTCAATATCATCATTTTTGTATGCATCACAAATTCGTCCAACTTCAGCGGCAGCATCCGCCAGATTGATGAATGAACCTACGCCAGTGTCATGTTTCAGCTCCTTTAAAACTTCATCGGTAATAATGCCAATAAACATCACATCAAATCCATCTATATTGATGATATGATAAGGTTTCATTAAACGTCTGTGGTATTTTTCTATATACAGATTTGCATTAACGATGGGGAAATTCGCAATTTTCTCCAGAAATAGCAAATGAGGCAAACCATATTCAAATTCATGATTTCCGAGAGTTGCGACATCGGGTGCCAGATAGTTCATGATTTCCATTGTAGAAATACCTTTATATTCAGCATCAATCATGGATCCTTGCAACATATCGCCAGCAATGGCGTACAATACATTTTTTTCTTCTTGTCTAACTTTTGCAATATATCCCGAAAGGCGTGCCAAACCACCGATAAGGCTTCCACCTTTACCTTGCATTTCTTCCAAAAAATCACCATGCATATCATTTGAATGCAGGATTGTAAACTTTTTATATCTTTCAGTATTGTTCATGTTTGCCCTAAAAATTTAAATTAATTCATCTCTAAGACTCGGGAATGTAGCCCCAATCGATCAATGTACTATTATCAGTAATCTTCTTTAATCCACTTCAGAAATTTCCCGATTGTTCTGCGAATAGTTTAATTTGTCACCGCACAAATGCAAATAAGATGTGCTTAGCTATCGAACGTGCATTCCTGCGAAAGCCAAAGCAAGATTCTTTCATTTCAAATGTTAAATTAAAACACAAATAAACTGAATTTTATCCAAAAAATCAAATTTGATGTGTTGGGTTATCTTATTTGTTGAACAATAGATTTTATTGGACAATAAGCGCAAAATAAATTCCAAAATCAAATCATAATTATTCGAATACAAAAAACGGTATGTTCCTTTATGTGTAAAACTATTTTCTGAATAATTCATAAAGAATCGAATATTCCATTATTTTTACCTTATGAATTAATAGAAATTCAGTTAAAATTTCAAAGACTTATGGCTAAAATATGGAAGGTTAAACCGTCTGGAAATGAAAAAGATATTCAACATCTCTGCGAAGTATTAAATATGGATAGGACATTGGCTATTCTGCTGGTTCAAAGAGGAATTGTCGATTTCGAACAGGCCAGAGCATTCTTTCGACCCCACTTAGACATGCTTCATGATCCCTTCTTGATGAAAGATATGGACAAAGCCATAGAAAGACTAAAAACGGCTCTTACAAATAAGGAAAAAATACTGATTTATGGCGATTATGACGTGGATGGAACAACGTCTGTTGCAATGGTTTATTCTTTTCTACAAGACTATTTTGAGCGCATAGATTATTACATTCCCGATCGGTATGCCGAAGGTTATGGCATTTCGTTTCAAGGTATTGATTACGCAAAAGAAACGCAATGCTCACTCATCATTGCACTTGATTGTGGAATAAAAGCCATGGACAAAATTAATTATGCCAATGAGTTGGGTATCGATTTTATTATTTGTGATCACCACACAGCAGGAAGCTGCATTCCAGAAGCTATTGCAGTATTAGATCCCAAACGTCCCGATTGCTCCTACCCCTTCAAGGAACTTAGTGGCTGCGGAGTTGGATTCAAGCTTTTACAAGCCTTTTGTGTTCAATTAAATTTCAACAATGAAAACATTTACAAGTTTTTGGATTTGGTTTGTGTTAGTATTGGTTCTGATATAGTGCCCATTACAGGAGAAAACAGGATTTTAGCTTTTTACGGATTGAAAAAACTCAATAGCGATCCCGGAACAGGCTTAAAATCGATCATTAAAATTTCGGGGCTTGAAAATTCTACCATAACCATTTCAGATTGTGTATTCAAAATAGGTCCTCGGATAAATGCAGCGGGTAGAATTGCTTCGGGACGAAAAGTTGTAGAACTTCTTGTTTCCAAAAACAATGTTGAAACGGATGAAATTGCCATTAAAATCAATGACTTTAATACAACCCGCAAAAACCTCGATCATCTAATAACCAAAGAGGCTTTGGAGATAATTGATGCAAGTGAAGAATTAAAACAAAGAAAGACAACCGTATTATTCAAAAATGAATGGCACAAGGGCGTTATCGGTATAGTTGCCTCCAGAGTGACCGAAAGCTATTATCGCCCCACCGTTATCCTCACAGAATCGAACGGCAAAGCTACTGGTTCTGCAAGATCCGTAGAAGGGTTCAATCTCTACAACGCAATAGAAGCTTGCGCAGATCTATTGGAAGGCTATGGAGGTCACATGTATGCAGCAGGTTTAACGATGAAAATAGAAAATATTTCTGCATTTAGCAATAAGTTTGAAGAAGTGGTAAGCAACACAATTTTACCAGAGCAGTTGCTTCCGATTCTCGATATCGATACCCTCTTGGATATAGAGGAAATCACACCCAAATTCTTTCGGATCTTAAAACAATTGGAACCTTTTGGCCCAGAAAATATGACACCGGTATTCCTGACAAAGAACGTTATGGATACGGGAAATAGCAAAGTAGTGGGCAGCACCCAGGAGCATTTAAAATTGGAAGTGATGCATAAAGATAAACCAGGGAAAACGATACAGGGAATTGCCTTTTCTCAGGCGAAATTTGCACCTTACATACTGTCAAAAAATCCTTTTGATCTTTGCTATTCTTTGCATGAAAATGAATTCAAAGGCAATGTAAGTACTCAAATGATGATTAGAGATATAAGGGAAAGTGAATAGTTTGTGTATCTAATATTGTTGCATTTCAATATTTTATAAAACCAAAAAGAGGCTGTCTGAAAATTCAGACATCCTCTTTCGGAATGGCGTTATAAAGAAAGCTATTTCAATCCTTTTTCTTTCAAAGCTTTCTTTTCTTTATTCTTTTCCTGAAGCTTAATAATATCGTAAGCAATTGGGGTTGCAACAAACACAGAGGAATAAGTTCCAATCACAATCCCAACCAGCATAGCAAAGATAAATCCTCGCAACATTTCACCACCAAAGATGAAAATCACCACCAGGGTAACGAAGGTGATACCGGAAGTATTGATCGTTCGTCCCAAAGTAGAATTGATAGCAGCATTGATGTTTTCTGCCAAATCCCATTTAGGATGAAGCCCACGGTATTCACGAATCCTATCGAAGATGATAACCGTATCCATAATAGAATAACCGATTACTGTAAGCAAGGCAGCTATGAATGATTGATCCACATCCAAACTAAATGGCAATATGCCATAAAATAAAGAGAACATGGTTACTACAATCATAGTATCGTGGAACAGAGCTATTACACCACCCAAACCAAATTGCCAATTTTTGAACCGAAAACCAATATAGACAAATATAATAATCAGACTGAAGAAGATTGCCATAAAAGCCTTATAAATCATATCAGTAGCAACGACAGCTCCTACTTTTTGTGAACTTAATATACCTATTTTCTTGGTATCGCTATGAGCTTTAAATTCTTCGGCCGAAATTTTCTTGCTATATACACTGCTTAGCCCCGCATAAAGTTTATCCTCAACAATAGAATCAATTTTAGGATTGTTATCATTGATCATATATTTTGTCGTGATTTTCACTTGGTTATCAGGGCCGAAAGTTTTTACTTCGGGCATTTCTCCGAATTCTTTAGCCAAGCGATCACGAATATCTTGGGTTACAACATCCCTATCGAAGCGTACAGTAAAGCTGCGTCCTCCAGCAAAGTCAACACCTGGACTTAATCCCCTAATAAACAAAGAAATAATCCCAATTCCAATGACTGCCCAAGAAAATATATAAGCTACCTTTCTTTTCGACATGAAATTGAATTTAGTTTTCGTAAAAGCTTCATTGGTAATTTTGTTTCCTAACGTAATATCCATTTTCTTTCGTAGCATCCATTCGAAAATCAAACGAGCGATGAAAATAGAAGAGAAAAGGGAAAGTAACAAACCAATAATCAATGTAGTGGCAAAACCTTGTACCGGACCTGTACCAAATATATACAAAACAACCCCGGTCAAAATGGTTGTGACGTGACCGTCAATAATAGCAGAGTAGGCATGCCAGAAGCCGTCTTTAACGACAAGCTGCATTCCCTTTCCAGCGCGCAATTCTTCTCGCATCCGCTCATAAATAATAACGTTTGAATCCACCGCCATTGCAAGCGTAAGCACAATACCTGCAATACCAGGAAGCGTTAGTACAGCATTAAAAGAAGCTAATACACCAAACAAGAAAAAGACGTTTGCAAACAGTGCTATATCAGCCACATGACCTGCTCTGTTGTAATATAAAGACATGTATAAAAGCACGCAAATAAATGCGATAAGGAATGAAATCAAACCAGCACTAATGGCTTCCTTTCCTAATGAAGGACCTACGATCGATTCTTCAATAATTCGGACAGGTGCTGGCATCCGACCAGATTTTAAAATGTTTGCTAAATCTTTTGCTTCGGCGATGGAAAAATCTCCGCTTATTTGTGAGTTTCCGCCTTTTATCTGACCATTAACAACGGGGTTTGAATATACAAAATTATCGAGCACAATAGCGATTTGTTTTCCGATATTGTCGTTAGTTATACGCGCCCATTCGCTTGCCCCCTTTCCATTCATAGACATAGATACTTCTGCATTTCCGCCACCCTGACCAAAATCGGCTCTTGCATTGGTTATCACATCACCGCTCAAAGCGGGTGTGCCCTCCCTGCCAGACGATTTCAAAGGAATCAATTCATAATAAGGACTACCTTTGGCTGTGGGATGTATAGCCCAACAAGAACGCATTCCTCTGGGAAATAAAGCTTTGATAGAAGGAATATTAAGATATTTACGAACCTGTGCTGTATCTTTGCGATGCGCATACCCCATAGAAGCACCATTTACCAGATTATTTTTGTTATCTACTTTTGGAATCAACAAAGCATGAAGAGGATTTTCTTTTTGAAAATTCTTCATCTTTTCATCCTCAGATTTGGTTGAATCATTGGCAAGTTTATCTACAATGCTGTTTGAATCTTTTTTAACAGTATCAGACTTTTGATCTTGAAGTTTTTTCAAAATAGAAAGTTCTTCTTTTTCTTCTTTCTTCACTTTTGAACTGTCCTTAGCGATTACTGCGACAGAGTCCTTAAGTTGTGTTTTTGAAGTATCAATTTTTTCTTCACCTTTTAAAATTTCGCGAAGCTTTTCATTGGCAGCAAGAACAAATTTATAAACTTCGGGATAATTATAGGTTTCCCAGAATTCAAGATTTGCTGTTCCTTGAAGAAGTTTACGAACCCTTTCAGGTTCTTTCACACCCGGAAGTTCTACCAAAATACGACCACTCGCTTCCAGTTTTTGAATATTGGGTTGTGTTACGCCAAATTTATCAATACGACTGCGCAAAACATTGAATGAATTATCAATAGCATCATTGATTTCGCCATTGAGTATTTTTAGTACCTCTTGATTAGTAGAAGCAAAATTTATTCTATCCTTTAGCTCAATGGTTTGAAAAATAACAGCCAATTTTGCATTCGGTGCTATTTCTTCAAATGCTTTACCAAACAAACTGACAAAATCTTCCCGACTGGAAAGTTCTCTTTGTTTTGCAAGATTCAACGCCCTATTAAAGGTGGAATCTGTACTATTATTTGACATAGCCTTCAATAAATCGGGAATGGAAATTGCAAGGGTGACGTTCATACCCCCTTTTAAGTCCAAACCTAAATTTATCTCTCTGTCTAGACACTCCTTATAAGTATATTTCCTCAGAAAAACGAAGTTATAAACTTCTTTTTCAGAAATCGAGTCGAGGTATTTTTGCTCTTTTCCCGGATCGTTCTTCGCAAACGCTTTTGCGTCTTGTCGAATGCTATAGGTTACCCATGTAAATGAAAGTTGATATAAACTCACCAAAACCAATGCGATTGCGAATAACCTTATTGCTCCTTTATTTTGCATCGTTAAAAGTTAATTAATTGATATTTTATTGACATTATTTCAAAGATTTTGAACTATTTCACTAATTTCATGATTCATCGAACTTTGTAAAAAAGTTGGGGTGCAAATATATAATTTTTTTCCAAAAAAAAACTTATTTGCAGAAAAACAATTTCTTTTGTCACGACCACCATAACAAATACTTTTTTCAAAAAAATGCGATTGATGTTTAAATTTAAGCAAAACAAGAATCAAAGGAAATTTTCCTACTCCTGTAATCGATTATGGCTCTATATTGAAGTAAAAAATCACTCCCGAGTAAACCGGCGATTGGTTTACGGTTCATCTTGGCAAAAATTTGATTTACATTTGTAAGATCGATACAAACAATAGGAAAATCCTCAAAAAATAATTTTCCTATTTGAAATTTTTTTAACAAGAAAAAATCCAGATCTATAGGATCACCATTAACGCCTGCTGAAACAATCTGATCATCGTCTTCCTGAATACTTTCCATTGCAATTTCAGCAGGTTTAATCCAGGCGACATTTAAATCCTGAATATATTTTGTTTTGTCAATAGCTTGGATATAAGGAGCTAAGATTGTTTTGTCAAAAACACTTTTGGATGCACCTGTATCCACTATCAGACGAGCTTCCTGACGATCACCCAATATGCAAGATATCACAATGTGACACTCATTGGTTTGACTGAGATCAATTTCGAGGGGGATTGAAAAACGCCGCTTTGCAGCAAGCTTCGAAAAAAAAGAGTCCAAGTAGTTATATTTTAGTTGATTATTGACCACGAATATCGAATTTCATGAAGATGCTCTATATTCATGGCCAATAAATTTATTTTTAAAACATTAGATGACTTTCATATCATCCAAAACTTTCATAACAGATTTAACAGATTCTGCAGATTTATTGAGCAAATCTCTTTCCTCATTATTCAATTGTAGTTCAATGATTCGTTCGATACCATTTTTACCTAAAATAACCGGTACACCTAAATATATATTGCTCAGGCCATATTCACCACTCAAATAAGCACAAACAGGAACGACTCTTCTTTGATTTCTCACAATCGATTCAACCATTTGAACAGCAGCAGCACCAGGTGCATACCAAGCAGAGGTACCAAGAAGATTTACAATTTCCCCTCCTCCAACTTTTGCTCTTTCCAAAATAGCATGTAATTTTTCTGCTTCAATTAATTCGGTAACGGGAATACCAGCAACGGTGGTATATCGGGGTAGTGGAACCATTGTATCGCCGTGTCCACCCAAAAGCATGGCTTGAATGTCTTTGGGAGATACATTAAGTTCTGTAGCAAGGAAAGCTCTGTATCGGGCAGTATCCAAAACTCCAGCCATTCCGAATACTTTTTTTGAATCCACCTTTGCTGTAAGGTAAGCAGCATAAGTCATCACATCCAAAGGATTGGAAACTACAATGATGATTGCATTGGGTGAATATTTGACTACATTTTCCGTAACACTTTTCACGATTCCTGCATTAATAGAAATAAGGTCATCGCGACTCATGCCTGGTTTACGGGGAACGCCTGAAGTGATGATGACCACTTCAGAATTTTTTGTGGCTTCGTAATCATTGGTGACTCCAATGGTTCTTGAATCGTAGTTCAAAACTGCAGCGCTTTGCCAAATGTCTAAAGCTTTTCCTTGAGCGATGCCATCTTTGATGTCCACAACAATAATTTCATCGGCTATTTCTTTTTGAGCCAATAAGCTTACACAAGTTGCGCCTACATTTCCGGCACCTATTACTGTTACTTTCATATTCAGTTGTTTATCAGGTTAAAGAACTTTTTAATTATAGGCAACAAAAGTATGAAATAAATTGAATTTGAAAAATTTGTTGATGTTTTCACTTGTGACAAATAATAATGAAGGATAATTCAATAAAAATTTGTGCAGGATTTTAGTGTCTTTATATCTTTAAATCTGATAATTAATTTTTCAATAGGATTTATGTTTGAAACGAAATTGGGACTGAAAAAGATTTAGAATTATTCCAAAGTCTAATGAACCATTCCCTCCTTTTCATGGCCAGAGATAATTTTAGAATATTTTTTCGCCCTTCATTTTATAAAATACGCTCCAATTGCAAAACAACGGAATCGTATTGTTTTCATTTGGGGCATCTCCCTGCTGATTAGAATTGCTTTTTTTTAATAAACTCGTCAGATTATAGGCAAACATTAAGAAATTTATAGCTGCTTCATTTGCCCAAAAGTCTTTTAGATTAAAGCTGTCAAAACCAAAATCATACTTAAGTCCTTTTATTCGGTTCTCGGCATCCCCACGCTGTTTGTATAATCTTCAGATTTGATATGCAGGCTAGTCGATATTGGTGTTATAGCAACGATAAAGAAAGCCTTTAAAAATATCCTCATAACCTAAAAGATTTATTTGTTTTCCAGTTGCCATGGAACGGGTTTTCAATATTTTGGCGAACCATGTTCATTCGACGGGGCGTATCCCAATTCTGAGTCTGATAAGTTGTTTCGGTTACCCAAATGCCCTTAGCTACAGGAAACCCTGCCCACGGAATTATTTTTCCATCTGTAAATTCAATTTTTTGTTCCATTTTTTGAAGTTTTTCTTACTGCAAAAATAATCATTTATTATATCCTATAATACTCTAATTAACTTATTGTTACAACATATCTGTTCTATTGCTATTCATTAGAAACTATTTATTATAGAAGAATTTCGGATTATTTTAACATTAGCCCTTATGTTTTTCGGCACGATTGTAAAAGCACAATGAACTTCTATTAAAGGATATTTAATATTTGTTTTTGATGTCATACGATTATTGAAAATAAAATTTTTTGTAAAATCTTTTAAAATCAAAGCTATATCAATATCCGAATAATCACGTTGTTCATTTTTAACAACTGAGCCGAAAAGAATAGCCTTTTCTATATAAGTCCATTTTTAAAACAATCTAAAACAAAATCTGTAGCTTGTTTTATTGCAATTTCTCTATTAAACATTGTATCATCTCCTTCGTTTCTTTTAAATATTCTTCGCAAATTTCTTTTGTAACCGTTAGTTCCAAATTCTCTGCATAATCTGGGTATCTCCCTTTTATTTGAAACATTTTCATTTCATTAAAAAAATTGTAATTGGTCTTCTGTAAATGCTTCATTGGTTAATGTTATTATACGCAATAAATTATGTACAAATGGCGGTGTATTACCTTCATTTGTTTTTATCCATAATGCCTTTGATAATTTTTCAAGTGCTAAATGTGCCCAAAATAGAGATTGTGCATAATGATTGAGTCAGCAAATAATTATCATAAACATTAAACAAAACAATTTTGATGATTTTGGGTTATACATAATTGTTTATTGTAATAAAAATTTCATGGAAAATTGGAAAAAGTATATAGAATTTATCCCAAAAATAGACTACAAATATAAATTTACTCATTTTATTGATATTTCAAATAATGAGGATATTCCTGCAAACATAAAAGTAGCAATCAAAGAACAGAATAGAAATGAACCAAGATCAAAAAATTTTCATGTATTTGTTGAAATGAAAATAATTGATTGAATGAAAATTAAAAAACCCTAATTGAGTTGAAGGCTGATACCATATAGCTACCAGTACGCCTCTCCCAGACCCGGACAGGTATTACAATAATAGTAACCTCCGGATACGCTCCCAAGCAAACGAAGGGTGGGAACGGAACTTGCGTATGTTCTTCAGTGCAAACCACCTTGTCACCTGCTTATGCTTCGGCTAAGACCCCGTGCATTAGGCGTGCCATAAGAGACTTATAATCTTTGGAAAACAAAAGCTCACACTCACTTGCAATCATCAAAATTTATTTGCATTTTTGCATTATCTATGATAACTTAAAAATAAAAGGGTTCAAGATAAAAGGGATAGGCACAATATTGACAACAACAACGTATGAAAATGTACATTATCGTAAAAGACAATATTCCTGACAAACTGGTTCCTGTAATTACAGCACACGCCTCATTAGCTTGTTATAAAAAATTTGAAGAAAATGAGAATATGATAAAATGGATGAATGGGATATTTAAAAAAGTAGTTTGTCTTGCAAGTGAGATTGAATTTGACAAACTTAAAAATGAAACAGATTTTGTATTATTGACAGAATCTTCTCTTGACAATAAAGAAGTTAGTTTGGCATTTTGCCCAAGAGAGGAATATCCAAAAAAGTTTAAATTCCTAAAAATGTGGACACCACAAAATATATAGAATGGAAAATCAGCTATACAATTGGTTTGTTAAAAATGGAGATTGTATTGCTCTAAAACTTGACTATTGTTACGTCAATCAACTTTTCCAACGTTTTATACTTTGGAAAAGTTCATAACCAAAAGGTTACAATGATTATGAACCTACAAAACAAATTTGACATAACACTATAAAAGAAGAAAATATCATTTTTTAAAACCTTGAGGGTTTTGTTAAACAATTAATTCAATAATATACAATCAAATTTGTACTATTACTTATATCAAAGAAACGCATTCAATTTACGTTTCCAACGGACAGGTAAAAAGGATATTAAAGGGTGCTGGATATTGTCGGTGAAAGCCACTGAAAGTATTGGCAACGGGGGCAAGTCCACACAGAGGCGAGCAATTTCGTATTATATGTTTCGTGCTCTCATTGTTTATGGTAATAGATGCAAACCCAGTGCTAAGCATTGATACAAAAAAGAAAGAGGAACCGGGCAATCTTACCCGAGGCGAAGCAATTTTATGTAAGGGTGAGGCTTTAAAAGTTTTAGACGAAAATTTCGATATTGATCATTGCATTCCAAACCGATACCCCACATTAAACCTAAATGAATAAAAGAAATTTTGTAGATTGGAATTATTTAAAAATGAATAGTGATTCTCGAGAAAAACATTGAGGCTCAGGATGAATTTTTTTCCATTGAAGCCACCGCTGGTGAAAAAACTAAATTTCGCAGGTATAGCAGGATTCGATTTTTTGATTTCAAACTGCGATATACTTTGCTTTTGTATTCCTGAACCTGCTGCCAGGTTTGTGTAAACAAAAAACTGATGATGCACCCAGGTATATGAATATCCGAAAGAAATAAGATAAGAATCTGTAGCTATTTTATTGAGAAGATTTAGTGTATCAAAATTATTGCTTTTGATTTGAGGTATGAATCCAAAAGGATCTTCATAAGTGGATTTCAAATAGGATAAACCTGCAAAAGTCGAACCTGCAGAGCGAAGCATTTTTTGACTCTGGTGCATATTAGCTTTCATAGAATAATCTGGTGAAAAATATAAATAAAGATTAATACCTGCCTGCAACATTTTCAAATCTTCGTTGATAGGTCGCCTTTGACCTTTAGCCCAGGAAACATCGATTTCTGAAGGTTTGGTATAAAAAAAACTTTTGTAAGTTTCATGAAAAATGCTTGCATTTAATCTTTTTCCAAAATAATTAAGTCGAAGGGCTTTTTCGTTGGTGGATCCGAATGTTTGCTCATAAGGTGTTTTAATTCCAGCGGCCAGCGACAGGGTGAATCCTTTGTAAGATAGCGACACACCACCTTGATATTTGACGTTAGGCAACAACACAAGGGCATCATTGTTCGATTTCATCTTTACTCCCCAAGCTTGATATTTTGCATACGGACGAACAGAGAATCCTTCCTGATCGACCATGTTGATACCTTTCAAAGAATCTATAGGAGGATTAAAGATATGTTGGAAAAAAAGAAAAAAATATTTAAAAGCAGAAAGGCTATTCATAGTTAAAAATTTTAAGTCTGCTCAAATGTAATAAATTAATTTCTAATATCTTCACTTAATAAAACATAATTGTATTTCCCGGTCGTGTTAGGTTTTCAATCATCAATAAGACGTGGCTATTTTTTGCCAGATGCATCTGAACTTCATCGCCCGATTCAAATATATCAAACATTTGACTTGACACGCCATAGTTCTTTCTGTTTATGACCAGGTACTGATAACGCAAATAACTTCCCTTGTACTTAGATCTTTTTCCAGACAACTGTACATTGCTTTCAATTTTATCCTCAACAACTGCTTTTTGTAAAACTTTAATTCTCATACCCATATCTGTAATAAGGGGTGATACCCTTTTCCAAACAATATAGGCACCCAATGCCAGAAAAACACCAATAATACCCATTCTAACATCATGATAATCTAATTTCTGGCTAAGATCTGAGCTAAAGTAAAACACAAAAAAGAATCCACTGAAAATCATATAGACAAAAAAGCCCAAAATCAAAGTAAGCAAGGATGAATATAGAAATCGTTTATTTTTTTTCTGTCCTAACGCCTGAATTTCAATCTCATTCATACTGCTTTCTCTCAGGTAACCCAGATTGATATTTCCACTCTGCGCCAAATAGGAATTCGAATGTATTTTTTCTTCCAAGGGGGTTACATCAATAATTCTGATTGTATCTTTATTCACGTAAGTGAGATGAACCTCCACTTGCATCCCAGCTTTAAAATTCTTATATTCTGAATAATTTGTAGAAATCTCTCTGCTCCCGATTCGGATATAATAATAAGTTGAAGAACTTTTACCTGAACGAACTGTTTTTTGATATTTCTCCTCAATTTCCCCTTCCAAAATAGTTTTCTTTCCGGATTGAATGTCTTTTTTTATGCGATTTCTGGTTGAATAAATTGCAATCCCCATTATTATGCCAAAAATAGGCAAAATAATGCCCCCGATTCCTGTATTTTGATCAGCGAAAAGCATGATTCCCCCTATACCAAAAAAGATAATAGCCGTCACGACAAAAATGACCATAGTGACCCTTTGTCTGGAGCTAATGATTTGAATGTCTGCCTGACTCAAGTTTTCAGTTCTTTCTTTCATACGCCAATGGTTTATAATAGGATTCCGTAAAGCAGAAATTATTTTCGAAAAACGAATATATGAAAAAAAAACTATTTCAAAGTTTTTTCTATCAAGAATTTTTAAAATTTGAAATGGCTAAATTGTCAATAAACCAACAAAAAATCGGTCAGACTCCCCGAGGAAATCTGACCGAAATTAGTTTTAATCGTACAGAATTTGCTTATTCTGTTTTCTTTTTAGGTTTTAAAAGTGAGGGTAAAAGCATAAATACTCCAAACAAGACCATTCCTAAACCAGACCAAAGATTAATATTCACCGATAATGAAACTTTATACATGTCTTCATTTCCGATGGTTGCAAGTCCAAAGATTCCAAGTAATATACCTAAAATTAGGAACATTAAACCAATAGGGATTTTTATATCAAGCATGATTATACTTTTTAGATTACCAGAATAGTATAGTTAAAACTGTAAAAATTGCAAGAACGAGCATAGCCAAAACACTGGGTTTTTGATACCAATTCTTAATTTCAGAATCCATTTCTTTAGGAGTGAGCTGATAGACCAAACCAACCAGTTCTTCATCTGTTTTTTTGCTCTTGGTTGCCAACGACATTCCGACTGTTAACGTTGTACTTACAGCGCAAGCATAAATTGCAGTCCAAAAGTTTTGAGCCATTTCAACTGGATAAACATATAAATTTGCGATCCATCCGCCTTTAAACAAATTGTAGGTTCCATCTGGATTTATTGCTCCTTCGGGTATCGTTAAACCATGATGCAATAAGGCAATAACAAATCCTACCAAAAGTCCAATGAAAGCAGCATGTCCAGTAGTCCTTTTCCAGAACATCCCGAGAAAAATAACAGCGAATAAAGGAGCATTGATCATAGAAAACACCGTTTGCAGTAAATCCATGATGCTACCGAACTGGGTCGCTATATAAGCAGTTCCAATGCTTGCAACAATACCAAAAATGGTGGCCAATCGTCCTACTTTCAAATAATGTTTTTCATCAGCTTCCTTATTGTTTGTTGTCGGTCTGATGTAACTTTGATAAATATCATAAGTCCAAACTGTATTGAAGGCCGAAACATTACCGGCCATACCCGACATGAAGGATGCTAAAAGAGCGGTAAGCCCTAAACCTAAAGCACCCGCAGGCAAGTACTGCTTCAAAAGCATGATAATAGTGAGATCATAATTATTTCGCCCATGTTCCATAATAGAAAATCCTTTTTCCGGCGTATTCATTAACCAAAGGGAAACAATTCCAGGAACAATAATCAAAAAAGGAATAAACATTTTTGGTAGAGCGCCAATCAAAGGAGTATTTCGGGCAGCCAACTTTGATTCTGCCGCCATAGCTCTCTGAACAATCAAAAAGTTGGTACACCAATATCCGAAAGAAAGCACAAAGCCTAAGCCTGCGGCAATTCCATACCAGGCTACCCCCATCGGATTGGCGGTGGCCTGCCCGGTATATTTCCAAGTGGTTGTAAAGGTGTCGGCAGCATAACCACTATTTGTAACAATTGGGGCAAGCTGTTCCTTCAAACCGTCCCAACCGCCAACATCTTTTAAACTTAAAAGAACAAGAGGAAGTAAGCCAATAACAATAATAAAAAATTGCAAAACCTCATTGTAAATTGCAGAAGACAAACCACCTAAATAAGTATATCCCAATACAATAGCAGCAGATGCAACCAAACTTAAATGGAAATTCCAACCCAAAACCTTTTCTGTCAGAATTGCCAAAGCGTACATGGAGATACCGGAAGCTAAAACGGTCATAATGGCAAAAAGAATGGCGTTAAGACCTCGGGTTTTCTCATCGAAACGGAGCTTCAGATATTCGGGAACTGAACGAGCTTTCGAACCATAATAAAAAGGCATCATGAATAGGGCTAAAAATACCATTGCGGGAATTGCGCCGATCCAATAAAAATGTGTTGTGAGCATACCATACTTGGCACCGCAGCCCGTCATTCCCATCACTTCCAGAGCGCCAAGATTCGCAGAGATAAAAGCTAAACCAGTTACCCATGCAGGCAACGATCTGCCAGCTTCAAGAAAAGCGTTTGCCGATTTCATATACCTTTTCAGAACAACCCCTATCCCAATAACAAAAATGAAATAGATGATCATCACAGCATAATCTATCCAAGCTAAATTAAATTGATTCATGGCAATTAATTGTTTAGATGTATTGATTAATGATTAATTCATAAAGTTCTTGCTTTCCGCTTACAAGTTTAGGCTCGCCTTTTTTGATGGCCAAATCTCTTAGTTGTTCTAAATTCAAAAGACCTATCTCAAACTCAGATCCTGCGCCTGTGTCAAAAGATGAATATCTCTGTTTACGAAGGGACAATAAATCGCTCTGAGTCAGAACATCATTGGCAATCAAAAGCGCTCTGGCCCAAACATCCATTGCAGAAATGTGTGCGATAAAGATATCGTCCAAATCAGTAGAATTTCTGCGGGTTTTGGAGTCAAAGTTGATACCGCCTGTGGTAAAACCGCCGGATTGAAGAATAACCAACATGGCTTCAACCGTTTCATAAATATTCAAAGAAAATTGATCGGTGTCCCAGCCATTTTGCGAATCGCCACGGTTTGCATCAATACTGCCCAATAAACCGGCATTCGCAGCTATCTGAAGTTCATGTTCGAAAGTGTGACCAGCCAAGGTAGCATGATTGACCTCAATGTTGAGTTTGAAATCTTTATCTAAACCATAATATCTTAAGAAACCAATAACCGTTGCAGAATCAAAATCATATTGATGCTTGGTTGGTTCCATCGGTTTGGGTTCAATCAGGAAAGTACCTTTGAAACCATTTTTGCGGGCATAATCTCTGGCCATGGTCAAGAATTTTGCCATGTGGTCGAGTTCTCTTTTTGTATCAGTATTAAGTAGGGACATATATCCTTCGCGACCACCCCAAAATACATAATTTTCTCCTCCCAAAGCAATGGTTGCATCAATCGCATTTTTGACTTGAGTTGCAGCAAAACAAACCACATCAAAATCAGGATTGGTGGACGCACCATTCATGTATCTAGGATTTGAAAAAACATTGGCTGTTCCCCACAATAATTTAGCACCGGAAGCCTTTTGTTTTTCTTTGGCATAAGCAACAATTTTGCTCATTCTTGCTTCATACTCAGCAATTGAATTTCCTTCATCAATCAAATCAATATCGTGAAAGCAGTAGAATGGAATCCCGATTTTGGTCATGATTTCGAAGGAGGCATCCATTTTATCGTAAGATGCCTGCATCGGATCGCTTGCTGTATTCCAAGGAAATAATTTTGTTCCTGGTCCAAAAGGATCACCACCTGTGCCGCAGAGCGTGTGCCAGTAGGCTAATGAAAAACGAAAATGATCTTTCATTGATTTTCCGGCAACAACTTGATTTTCATCGTAATATCGAAATGCTAAAGGATTTTTTGAATTTTTACCTTCAAACTTAATTTTCCCAATATTTGGGAAGTAAGCTGTTTTTCCAATCGTTACTTCCATAATTTTATACTTTATTTAATGATAATTTTTTGCACTTTGACTTCGTTTTTGAAAGCGTTAAAAGTATAAAAATTTTGAAATGTTAAAAATTTATTAATAAAAATGAATGAAAAGTTACATTACTTTCCTCTCTTGATTTTGCAGATTTCAACGTTAATCCACGCTAGTGAATATTTTTTAATTTTTTACAACCAAACTGCAATTACAAAATAATGGTAAAAGTATGTCGCAAAAAGCAACTCCATCGGATTCATTTATCCAATTAAATCAGACAAAACTGAATTTGAAATATACGGATATTTAATTCGTGATGCTTACCAAGGTCAAACGAATGCAACCTTTTCAAAAAATGTAAGATTTTGGGACAATTTTTACAATTGCTTTATTCGAGATGGAGAAACAGATAAAACATTAACAATAATTGAGATGAACAACACTTCTGATAGAATGAACATAGTTGCATGCACTATAATTTTAGATGGATGGATGAGTGACTTGAATCAAAAAAATCAATTACAAACAAAAAAAGTTGAACGATCAAAATACCTACTGATCGTTCAACTTTTCAAATTTGAATATTACTTCTTATCTTCTATTGCGAATTCGTAAGTCTGAATCAATTGGTTTCCAAGTTTGTCCAATATTCTTGCTTTTAATGTATAAATAGTTCCTTTGTTGAAACCTGAAATAGGACCTGTATATAATCTTTCAGGTGTATTGTTCAATGAAAAATAAATTTTTTCTGAACCTACCTGTATATCAGTTGCTGCGAAAAACAATACAACATGAGGAGGGTAAAGGTCATAACTCTTACCGTCAACCGACTTCTTTCCGTTGGGCATAGTACTGTATTTCAAGAAAACCTCAGGAGCTGTATTGTCCACAATAAAAGAAAATTCTGCCTTATTCGTGTTTTCAACATTGTCATAACCTAAATATTCTATCGTATGTTTTCCTTCCGCTTGTACAACAAAAGGTTCTTTATATTCGACCTCACTACTTTTATCCACCATATATGTGATTTTATTTAAACCAGCCTCAGGGTCAAGCGCTTTTAGTTGGATCTTTGTTGTTTGATTTATAAAAATGGTATCCCGGGTCATGAAAGAAGGTCCTTGATATCCATAAGAAAGAGAAGGTCCTGTTAAGTCAACGTAGGTTAAACTACTCTTGCTGCTTTCGGAGCTTGTTCCTCCTTTATTTCCCACGTTGTCAACTGAGTAAAATTTAATTGTTCTGGATCCTGTTTGACTGGGCAAATAAAATGGTTTGTCATACAATTCATATTTTACATTATCCAACGAATAGTAAATCTCCTTTACGCCAGATTTGTTGTCCACAGCGGTAAGTTTGAATTTTGTTCGTCCTGATGAAAAAGAACGGCCGTTGATCATAAAATTATTACCCAAAACTTCATCCACAACAACAGGCGCTGATTTATCTAAGAAAAATGAGTATGTTTTTTCTGCTTCTTTGTTTTTGACATGATCAACAGAATAATAAGTCAACGTGTGATTTCCTTCAGGAAGACCAGCAAGGGCGATGTTGCCAAAGTATTGTTTTTCGGAAGCGTCGTCGATTTTATACATAATTTTGTTCACGCCAGACAAAGCATCTTGAGCCGTCAAAGAAATGCTTGTTCTCGGTGAGAGAACATCTTGAAATTGTTCACCATTAATGGTATGGCTTGTCATTGGACTTGTAAAGTCAACAATGATGGAATGAATTTTTACTTCCTCAGCATTACCAACATTATCAGCAGAATAAAACCTAAAAGTGTAGGATTTTTCAGTCGAAAACTTTATAGGCGCATTGTAAAGAGCAAACTCAGCTCCATCTGCTGAAAAATAGGTTTCTTTTACTCCACTGAGCAAATCGGAAAATTTGAGATTCACCTCTATACCCTGCCCTACAAACAAGTCGGTTTTTGCTTGATAGAGTGGTGCGCCACCATAACTTATTTCTGTTTTTGGTGTTTGTCCATCAGCGTAAATTTCAAATTTTACAACTTCGGGTTCAAATACATCATTATGCTGCATGAAATGAAGCCCTGAGCCATCGAAATGCATGGGATTTGCCCTTGCACTTTCGCTTTGCAATTTGACAGCGCCCTTTCCATCTGGGGACGTGGACATAAAAAAATATACATCCAATTTTTCCTGAACATACAACTTTTTTGTTTGCGTATTCAAATAGATGCATTTTTCATGAATTTTAGGTTGTTGACCTTGTACATAACCTGTAACAACCCAAAGGCATATACCTAAAAAAAACGGTCTAAAGTATTTCTTCATATCATTTACCATATCTCTGTGAATTATGAATCTAAAATAATTATTCTTCTAAAGCCGGATCGGTTGTTTTGTCCGATACAATTTCATTATTGTTTGTATTTTCATTTTTCTTGCTTGGATGCAATCGGAAACCAATGATTAAAATATCATCGACCTGCTGATATTCACTCCCTTTCCATTCCTCCAAAGTCGTGTTCAGAATCATCTTTTGTTCTTCAAGCGGTTTGTCATGTACCGAAAACAAAAGGTTGTGAAACTTTTCTTTCATAAATTTTCTGCCTTTGGGACCACCAAACTGGTCTGCATAACCATCAGAATAAATATAACAAGTTGTCGGGACGTTAATGTGAATGGATGAATTTGTAAATTTCCTTCTGTCTTCCCTTTGGATTCCACCTATGCTTTCTTTATCACCATTTATGCGAAAGAACTCGTTATTCTGAATATACACCAAAGGATTTTTTGCACCAGAAAATTGTAATATATCTTCCTCATCATCATAGATACATAGCGCCATATCCATTCCATCGCGATTTTCGGTAGATTCTTGTCTTAAAGCGTTTCTTACTGATTTATGCAAAAGATTCAGAACCGTATTACATCTTTTTACACCTTTGTTGGTAATTTCATTGAGCAGATTAAAACCTATCATAGACATAAATGCACCAGGTACACCATGACCTGTGCAATCAACTGCCGCAATTAGAAAAGTTTTTGACTGTAGGTTTGGATCTTCAAAGTCAACCTGATCATCCTGATTATGAAGCAAAAACTTTGTAATTTTTGCCATGCTGTCCACTTTTTTGAAGAAGTAAAAATCGCCGCTTACAATATTTCTTGGCTTGAATAAGATGAATGATTCAGGAAGAAATTCACGTAAACTATCTTCGGTAGGAAGCATGGCTCTTTGTATTCTTTGCGCATAATTGAGGCTGTTGGTTATATTTACGTTTTGTGTATTTATTTGTTCCAAAGCAAATTGCAACTCCTGACTTTTTGAAGTTATATTGTCTCTCTGAATAGCGATTTCCTGATTTCGTTTTTGAATTTCATAATTCTTAATTTCCAATTTTGCATTAATCCTTTGCTTATTTCTGAATTCCTTGAAAATATAAAATACAATTAAGAGCAGAAAAGCCAAAAATGCAAGAATAAAATTCCGAATCAAACGTGTATTCCTAAGTTGCGCTTCCCTTTCTTTGATGAGCAAGTTTTGCATTTCTCTATCCCGACTCAAATTATCGATCTCTTTGGATTTTTCTTTGCTTATTGCCTCTATTTCCGACATCGAATCTTTGACCAACTTTAACTTCTGACTTTCGTTGTTGAGCTCCATCTCCTTTTCTGAAACTTCCTTTTGGGCAACTTCTTTAATTTTTTCCATCTGAAGTTTGGTTTCCTCCTCTGCTCTCTTCAGCTCGGCATCTTTTACTTTGGTTCTGTAAACTGTAAATTTTTCGTAAGCTTTTTGCGATTTCTCCGTAGCTCCAACCGCCTGATAATTAGGATACAAAAAGCCATAAACTTTCATAAAAAGATAATTGTCCGAAATTTCTTGCGCCAGAGCCTCTGCCTCTTCCAAGGCTATAACAGCATCTCGATTATTTTGCATATTTTCATAAACCTCGCCAATGGCAAGAAGTCCATAAGCAATATCAATTTTCTTTTTCAAACTTCTTCTTACTTCGAGGCTCTTTTTATAATAGGTAAGGGCATCAGTGAGCCGATTCTCTTCGAGGTAAATGTTACCAATCTGGGTATAGGTGGTCATTATTCCACGCATATTCCCAGCCTTCTTATTGTAGTCAATGCTTTGTAAAAAATAGCTAACTGCATCATCGGGCTTTTTATTTTCCCAATTTCTGATCGCAATTTTATTCAAGTAATAGATCATTTGATTGTTATCATTATTGTTTTTTGCTATTTCATACAAGCGTTGAAATTCTTTTAAATCCTGTGAATAAGAAGGACTTAAAAAGAAAATGCATATAAACAATAATAAAAAATATCTTAAAAAAGCATTCATTCAGAACAAGATCAATTAGATTCAATAATGATATTTCATTTTCAATTTTTAAAAGAACAGCCAAAAATGAGAAAAAGCAATAATCCATTGCCCTTATCGACCTTTCATCAAACTATTCATCATCAATGTAATGATAAATGAAAAATGAAAACCAATAATCAACCCGATTAACAAACATAGCTTTAATCTGTTATACTTAAAAAGCATTGAATTCCAGGTCGATATTCAAGTAGTTAAGTAGGAACAAATTTCAATAACAAATATAAGCAATTATACAAAAAATGTACATAGCTTACAATTTTTTTTTTGCGAAATTTGAATTCAGGGGAAATTACTGGAATCGGAAATCTGGAAATGAATAATTCCAAAACTCCTGAAACAGCGCAAACTATTATGCTGCATTTTTTTAAAATATGCTTACAAACCCTAAATTAAGGCACTTCAATCGAAGGGATGTCGCTGGAGCGTGCATACGAAGATAATGGATCGCGCAATTCCTTTTTGAACAATTCTGAAAAACCCATGCCGCTATTCTATTCTTGAATTTTTCGTTCTTTTGTTCCTTAGTAAAAGGACAAAGAAAATACGTCTAAAAAATTATAAATCTTTCCATAAGGAATTACGAATATCGAATGATGAATTTAAGATCATCCCGTAAAAATGCGACAATTATGTTGGTTAATAGACTTTGGTAAACTCCTGATTCTTAAACACTGCTTCAGGATCTCTTGGTTTATAAAATGATCTATGAGGGAGATGAAACTCTATTACCATCAAGGAATAGTGATACATCCGAACGACAACTTGAGCATAGAAGAAGGGTGGTTCTTTGTGGAAACTACATCGATTAAAGAATGATAGCAAGCGATTTCCAAACAGAAACAGGCGTACCTTCTTGATTGGCGGGAGTCCATTTATTCATGCATTTGAGGGATTCTATAGCTTCTGAATCTACTTCCGGGTTAATTCCCTTCATAACCGAAACCTTTGTAATATCGCCAGATTCCGTAATTACAAATCTCAGACATATTTTTCCTTTTATGCTAGAATTTCGGGCATTATTCGATTTTATTCTATTTCGTATGAAATTTGTAAGCTCTTGCTCGCCCCCCAGAAATTCGGGCATTTGATCTGCAACCATAAATATAGGAGATTCTACTTTTGTCCTTACGTCACATTCAGGGAGTGAGGATTCAAAATTGGTAAGAGAAGCTTTTTGTGTTGAGCTATTTTTTTGGTTGGTCTTTTTATGGGTTTGGGAATTGTTGTTCAGGATGTTCTTTTCTGATGAGTTGCTCTGCCGAAAAATAGAAGCCTCAGAAGAAATGCACCAATCAAAGGCTGCTAAAATAATTCCGAAAACAATGATGACCCCAAATGGTCTGAATAAGATTGCACATTTTTTAATATCTTTGGGACATGATGAGTCTTGATCCATAAAGCCAATCTTAAAATATTTTAAATTAAAAATTCAAAAAACACGACTGCAAAAGTAATGCTTTTAAAATATTCTTGTATGTTTTTTCTTAACAATTTTTAACCAAGGCGAAAAAAAAGTACTAATAAGATGATTGATAATCAAATGCAAAAAGCCCTTGTTTACAAGCTTTTGGAAAAAAGATAAAACAAAAAACCCGCTAAAATTAGCGGGTTCTAAATATCTTCACCCTTAAGTAACTATGCAAGTGTTTGGAGTCTTTTCCAAACTTTAGATTTAATATTGGAAGCTTTATTCTTATGAATTAAGCCCTTGGCGGCAATTTTGTCAACATAAGAAACAAATCCGCTAAATTGAGCAAGCCCTTCAGTTTTCTCTTTCAAGCCCCGAATTTTTTTTAGGGTTGTACGAAAAGTTTTAAGATAATAGCGATTAAATTCTCTCTTAGCCTCCGCTTGTCTAATCCGCTTTTTAACCGATTTAATATTTGCCATTATAGTATAAATTTACAGTTCAATTTTTGCAGTCCGTAGGGGAATCGAACCCCTGTTACAAGGATGAAAACCTTGCGTCCTAACCCCTAGACGAACGGACCAAATGTTTTGTTTGTTTTGGGAGCGCAAAGATATATATATCGAGTTCATATTTCAAAATATTTTTTATACTTTTTTTATACTTTTTTTCAAAATTCTGAAAATCTATACTTTATAAAGTAAAATAATTTCAATATTTCTTACTGCTCTCCAAATTTGGCTGCAAAGATGAATATTTTTTGGAATAAATCATGAATAAATTTTTTAAAAATGATTTTTTGATGAAAAAAAATTCTACTTTCAGAACTCCTGAAGCAACTCAAACTATTATGTTGTAATTTTCCAAATATTTCTTACAAACCTGCAATCAAGGCACTCAATCGAAGGTACGCCGCAGAAGCGGGTTGACGAAGATAATGGATCGCGTAATTCCTTGTTGGCCGAAATAATTGACAGATCTATGAATTGTGTTTTTACCTAATACTAAGGTATATTATTAAACATCAATAGTAATATAAAGATAATAAGCAATCTGTCAGTTATTTGGGACAATTTCTGAAAAACACATGCCGTTATTATATTCTGATTTTTTGTAACTTTTTTATCAAGAAAAAAGTTAGAAGAAATATACTTTTTCAATTTGAATTAAGATCATTACGAAAAACATGATGCATCAGTTATGTTTGTGAATAGACTTTGATAACCACTTAATATCTAAATGCTGCTTCAGGAGTTCTGAAGATTATATTTATACATCTCCGATTGTAGAATACAATCAACTATTTTTAGCAAGAATCTCAGGGGTGATTCTTTCATTTCATATACATTTTTATTACTTTTGACCTTGTAATCTGAATTCTTTAATTGAATATTTGCACTTTGATACTGTAATGATTTCAAATCATGGACTTAATATTAAAATAGAAAATAGATTGATTGCCACCGTTGAGGCAATATATTGAATTTAGCGTGCTAAAAATGATAATTAAAAAAAGTACACAGTATTCATCCATTAATTTAAGAGAATTATGAAAAAGCTATTTCTTTTTGCGTTTTTGTTATCTATGATAGTAGGTTGTAAGTGTGGCACTTCCAAATGCCAAAGTAAAAAATGCGCTGATTTCGAAAATCGAAGGGAAGCTCAGGAAGCATTCGACAATGATAAAAAGTGCTACAAAAACCTTGACCGTGATGGCGATGGCAAAGTTTGTGAAAGCCTGCCTGAATAAGTTTTGAGTTTGGGTTTTGAGTCCTTAACAATAATTAGGAATTGTTTCCAAATACCTAAAACCTATTACTGAGTACCTAATTACGAAAATTTTCACTAAAATAATTCAAATTTAATAAGTTATGAACAATAAATTCATTCACTTTCGATCATTTTTGTTTGTTCTATGCATCGCAAGTTTTGTTGGTTGTGTGAAAGATCAGCGAGTGCAATCTAATCTAATTCCTCTGGATAAAAACTGGATGTTTCATCAGGTAGGAAAAGAAGAATGGCTACCAGCCCAAGTGCCGGGTTGTGTTCATACAGATCTATTGGCAAACAAAAAAATTGAAGATCCTTTTTTGGGCATGAACGAAAAGAAAGTGCAATGGATTGAAAATGAAAGTTGGGAATACAGAAATGAATTCGAAATCGATTCAAAGGTATTAAACCACGAAAGCGTTGAAATGATTTTCGAAGGCCTGGATACCTATTCGGATGTAATGCTGAATGGCGAAAAATTACTTAGCTCCGATAACATGTTTGTATGCTATACTGCAGATTGCAAGAAGCTTTTGAAAGCAGGTAAAAATGAATTGAAAATTTATTTCAGATCACCCGTTAAGCAAGGCTTAAAAAAGTTAAAAAAATTGGATTATACCTTGCAAGCTGCCAATGAACAAGCGCCAGATAGTCTAAGAACCAATGTTTATACCCGAAAAGCACCCTTCCATTTTGGCTGGGACTGGGGTCCAAGATTGGTAACCAGCGGAATATGGCGACCCGTCTATATTAGATTCTGGGATAAATCCCGTATTGAAAACATTCAACTGGTTCAAAAGGATTTTTCGAAAGAAAAAGTCGTTTATAAAGCGGTTGTTTCAGTTAAATCCAGCAAAGAATTTAGCGCTGGCTTAAAACTTCTGATTGATGGATTTCCACACCAAGAAAAAATGAATCAGAAGCTCGTTGTTGGAGAAAATAAATTAGAATTGGAATTTGCTATAGATCAGCCCAAATTGTGGTGGACAAACGGCTTAGGAAAGCAGCCTCTTTATGATATTAAAATTCAATTAATGGATGGTCTTACTCAGCTTGATTCAAAGATTACTCGTCTGGGTGTTCGCAAACTCGAAGTGATAACAGATAAAGATTCCATTGGTAATAGCTTTATGGTTCGCCTCAATGACGTACCTGTTTTTATGAAGGGATCGAATTATATTCCCAATGATATTTTTGTTACTCGGCAAACAACTGAAATATACAAACGTTTGATGAAAGATGCTGTTGATGCAAATATGAATATGCTCAGAGTTTGGGGTGGTGCTATTTACGAAAATGATGAGTTCTATGATCTTTGCGATGAGAATGGAATTTTGGTTTGGCACGATTTCATGCATGCATGTAGCATGATGCCTGGTGATGCAGAGCATTTGGAAAACATTAAACGTGAATCGGAAGAAAATGTAGTCCGATTGAGAAATCACCCCTGCATGGCTCTTTGGTGTGGAAATAATGAAAATTGGATTGCCTGGCATTATTGGGGTTGGGGCAAAAGCCACAACAAAGAAGATTCTACACAATTATGGAATACCTACAAGAAAATTTTTTACAACATATTGCCTGAGGCAGTTGCAAAGAATGATAGCGGAAGATTTTATTGGGCCTCTTCGCCACAATCTTCGCAAGACAAAGCACCTAATACAAAATCGGGCGATCAGCATGATTGGAGTGTATATTTTGGTATGGTGGATTTTGAATCTTATGAATTATCCTGTGGACGTTTTGTAAGTGAATATGGTATGCAATCCTATCCTGAAATGAAAACCTTGGAATCCTTTGCAAAGCCAGAAGATATGCAATACAATAGCAAACTGATGGATTTCAGGCAAAGAAGCAATGTTAGCTTTATCAAACCCGGTTGGAATGGCAATGATGTTATTTACAATTATATGGAACGCTACTTTAAAATTCCGGCAAAGTTCGAAAATTTCGTTTATGTAAGTCAGTGCATGCAAGCAGAAAACTTTCGAAACGCCTTAGAAATTCATCGAAGAGCCATGCCGTTCTGTATGGGCTCTTTATATTGGCAGATTAATGATTGTTGGCCAACGATTTCTTGGGCAAGTATTGATTATTTTGGTCATTGGAAAGCCTCTCACTATTTTGTAAAAAGAGCCAATGCGCCGCTTTTGGTTTCACCGAAATTAAACAAAAACGAAGTCGAAATTTTTGTTGTTTCGGACAAACTGGAAACGACTGCGGCTAAATTGAAAATCAATGCATTTCATTTGGATGGAAGAAAAATATTTACACTGGAAGAAAATATCATGATCCAACCCAACACCAGCAAGATTTATAAGAAGATAGACAAGGCTAAAATATTAGGTAGTTTCAAAGCTCAGGAAGTTGTTGTTGAAGTTATTTTATTGAATTCCAAAAACGAAAAAATCTCCGAAAACATACTTACTTTCGACAGAATGAAAAACTTGTTGCTTCAAAAACCCAAAATTGATATGAAAGTGAAAAAGGTGAATCATGAGAGCACAATAACAATAAGCACTGATAAGCCGGCTTTTTATGTTTCTCTGCAATCTGATGTGGCAGACGGAAAATTTGAGGAAAATTTCTTCCATATTTTTCCTGGTGAGAATAAAACAATAAAATACCAAGCTCCTTGTAGAAAAAATTCGACTAATTTTTCCACAAAATCATTATACGATGCGAACTAAAAATCACTCATCAAAAAAACAGGAACTTATGAAATCGTTTATTAAGAAGGATTTTTTATTGGAATCCAAATTTGCAAATACCCTCTATCATTATTATGCAAAAAATCTCCCCATCATTGATTATCATAGTCATTTATCTGTCAAAGATTTAGCCGAAAACCGCAAATTCGAAAATCTGACACAGGTTTGGCTCGAAGGCGATCACTACAAATGGCGGGCAATGCGTGCAAACGGAATACACGAAGATTTCATTACCGGAAACGCCTCTGATTTTGAAAAGTTTCTCAAATGGGCATACACAGTTCCTTACACAATGCGCAACCCGCTGTATCACTGGACGCATCTTGAACTGAAAAGATACTTTGGAATCAAGGAGCTTTTGAATGCTTCAACCGCAGAATCTATTTATAATGAATGCAACAATAAATTGAATGCCAGCGATTTTTCTGCCAGAAGTATTCTCAGGAAAATGTCCGTGGATGTATTGTGTACAACAGACGATCCTTGCGATTCGCTTGAATATCATAATCAATTGATTGCCGAAGATTTTGAAACACTTGTTTTGCCAACTTTCCGACCAGATAAAGTAATGGCCGTAGAGAATCAGGTTTTTTATAACGAATATATCGACAAATTGTCCGGCGTATGTGGTATGGAAATTGGGCGTTACAAAGATTTGATTGCTGCAATTCGTTTACGCCATGATTTTTTCAACGAAAATGGTTGTCGCATTGCCGACCATGGAATAGAAACATTTTATGGCGAAGAAATTTCCGAAGCCGAAGCTGGTAAAATTTTCTCCAAAATACGAACGGGTAAAGAATTGACTGAATTTGAAATATTAAAATTCAAATCAAGTGTATTGCATGAATTAGCTATAATGAACTTCGAAAAGAATTGGGTTCAACAGATTCATTATGGAGCTCTCCGAAACAACCACCCAAAAATGTTTGAGCAATTGGGCGCAGACAAGGGGTATGATTCCATTGGCGATATTCCGGTTGCAAAAAGCATGTCCAAATTCTTAGGAAATCTGGCCAAAAAAGATCAATTGACAAAAACAATCATTTATAATTTAAATCCATCAGATAATGCGCTGGTTGCAAGCATGGCAGGCAATTTTAATGACGGAATTACACCTGGCAAAATTCAATTTGGTGCCGCTTGGTGGTTTCTCGATCAAAAAGATGGCATAGAACAACAAATCAATGCGCTGTCAAATTTTGGCTTATTGAGTCGATTTGTGGGTATGCTGACTGATTCACGCAGCTTTATGTCCTTTCCTCGTCATGAATATTTCAGAAGGATACTTTGCAATATGATTGGAAATGATGTGGAAAACGGACTACTTCCCAAACGGCGCAAATGGCTTGGGAAAATTGTTGAGGGAATTTGTTATAAAAATGCCTTAGAATACTTCGATTTCGATCTTTCTGTAAAGAAAAATCAGGATTCCTTCGAAATAGTTGAAGATGATGATGCAGATGCTATCATCGTCACAACTTTTGAAGAAATCAATGATGAGGAAACCAAAAACACTGCTCAGGAAGATATAAACCATTCTTAGCAGAACTTCTTCATAAGTTATTAGTTACAAAGAGGGAATTTGTTATCTTATTCCCTCTTTTCAAATAGCACAAGCGCATTGTATTTTTAGCATTTTACCTAATTTCTGAAATATAGTGCGATCTATTTTTGTCCTACTCAAATATTAAAAAGTTAATGCAATACCAAACTTTAAAAATAAATAATATTATGCAGACAAATTTTAAAATTGAATACAAAACAACAGTCAAATCACCTTTAGAGAAAGTTTGGGATGCTTTGACTAACCCTGAAATTGTAAAACAATATTTTTTTGGGACTGAATTAGTATGCAGTTGGAAAGTTGGTGAAGAGATAGTTTTTCAAGGGGAATGGGAAGGAAAGAAATACAAAGACATCGGGAAGGTGCTTGAATATTCTCACAATGAAAAATTAGCATATTCTTATCTAAGTAATTGGAGTGGAAAAGAAGATAGACCCGAAAATTACCTGTGGGTTTCTTATGAAGTTAAGACTATTGAAGAAGGGACAGAACTAATTATTTGTCAAACCAATTACGATGAAGAGCGTGCAAAGCATTCACAAGAAAATTGGGCATCACTCATAGATGGAATGAAAAAAATAATCGAATGAAATGTACCCTCAATGAATACGAATAAAAAGGACGACAAAGCTCCTATGAACAGCAATATAACTGAAATTTTGAATAAAATTTGTTACACAGAACTCGTTTATGGGAGGATTAATAAAAAGCTGAATTTAATGTTGTCCAAAGACGAGATAGAAACAATGATTTTTGAGATTCTTAAATCAACGGATGAGTTACAATTTGATAAAATAGGGAAAAATTTTTACATTACCAATAACAAAAGAAATGTCAGAATAACCATAAATTCATATACTTATAGGATTATTACAGTTGATGAATTATGTAAAAAATCAAAGAAGTCAACATTAGGATTAAGGGTGATTCCCATTTATTCCTAGTTAGGGTTTAACCTTAGGTGGATTAAAATAAAAATCGAAAGTACTTCTGTCAGTAGCCTTAATTGAACAAACAATTACACTATGGATCCTGAAATTATAAAGTTAAGAGAGCAAAACGAAAATTTACGCAAAATAATTGCTTTTCAGAATAATAGCACAGAAAACATTTTTATACAATTATCCGAAAACATAGATGATGTTTTTTGGCTAAGAACAGATAATGAGATAATTTACATCAACCCGGCTTTCGAAAAAGTCTGGGGAATTCCTTGTAATGAAATTTATCAAAACCCCCAGATATTCATCAACTCAATTCATCCTGAGGACAAGGAAAATGTTCTTGCAAATTTGAATTCAGACTCTTTCAAAAAATCAGGTATCTTTGAATACGAATATCGCATCATACGCCCCGATAATCAAGTTCGTTGGATTCATGCAAAATCACTCCCTGTAATAAACGATCAGGGAGAAATCAATCGCCGCGTTGGGGTAGCGCGCGATTTTACAGAACAAAAAAAATCACAGGAAGAATCAGTTTTGCTTGCCGAAATGCTCGACATTGCCCCCAATTCAATCACCATACATGATCAAACAGGAGCATTTCTTTATGCAAATCTAAAAACATTTGAAATCCATGGTTATACACGTGAAGAATTTATGGCACTCAATTTATTTTCGCTTGATGTACCAACAAGCGCTGAGTTGATTGAGGAACGAATTAAAGCCATACAGAAAACCGGACAAGCCACATTTGAAGTGGAACACTTCAAAAAAAATGGTGAAATAATATCGCTTGAAGTTTTTGTGAAACTTGTGGATTGGAAAGGTGTACCTTCAATGCTGAGTGTTGCGACAGACATGAGTGAACGTAAAAAAACAGAACAAGCCCTTAAAAAAAGCGAAGAAAAATTCAGAACTTTTGTAGAAAATGCCAATGATATTATTTATCAATTAAATCCTGAAGGGATATTCACGTATGCATCACCTAACTGGACTGAGAAATTGGGATACAATCTGGAGGAGGTAATCGGACAAAAAATTGAGAAATTTTCCCATCCTGATGATTTGAACCATTGTATCGATTTTCTAAACAAAGTGTTAATTGCGGGTGAAAATCAAAGTGGAATAGAATATCGTGTAAGGCATAAAAATGGCACATGGCGCTGGCATAATTCAACGGGTGCATATATTAAAGATGAAAATAACAACACTATTTCTTATCTTGGTGTAGCACGCGATATTACCGATAAAAAATTACAAGAAAAAGCTACAATAGAATTAAATCAACGATACCATACCATACTGAAAAATTTTCCGAATGGTGTTATATTTCTGTTTGATAAGAACTTGAAATATATACATGTTGAAGGGAAAGTACTAAAAGATGTAGGACTGGAATCAACAAAAATGATTGGCAAAACCGTAAAGGAGGTTTTCCCAAATGAGGTGTCAGAAATTGCTTATCCAAACCAAATGCTTTTATTTGAAGGAAAAACATGTTATTACGAAGTCGAATTTGCAGGTAATATTTACGCCAATTGGGGCGTACCGATTATAAACAATGAAAACAAGATTGAAGAAGGAATCATCTTTGCTCTCGATATAACTGAAAAAACCAAAGCGCAGCAAAATCTTTTATTAAGCGAGACAAAATATAAAGCAGCATTCCATACCAGCCCCGATTCAGTCAACATTAACAAGATAAACGGAGAATACCTGGAAATCAACGAAGGCTTCACCCGTTTAACAGGTTTCACAAAAGAAGATGTAATAGGCAAACTTTCATCGGAAATAAATATTTGGGCGATACCCGCTGACAGGGAAATATTAATAAAAGGATTAAAGCAAAACGGTCTTGTCGAAAACCTCGAATCTGTATTCAGAGCAAAAGATGGTACATTGATTCATGCACTTATGTCGGCAAAAATAATAATGCTCAATAATGAACCCCACATTTTATCGGTAACCAGAGAAATAACCGACCGTAAAAAATACGAACAACAAATAATTCAACAAAACGAGGAATATGAAGCCCTGAACGAAGAGCTGCGACAAACCAACGAGGAACTTCACTCTGCCAGGCAAATAGCCGAAGAAAGTGCCGAAAAATACCGCTTGTTGCACGAAAATGCAGGTCTCGGAATAGGATACTACACCCAAAATGGAGACATAATTTCATTTAATATGGTAGCTGCGAACTATTTGAATGAGAAACCGGAATACTTCACAGACAAATCTGTTTTCGATATATTCCCACCAGATATAGCAGAGATATACTATGAGCGTATAAAAAATGCCACGCTTGCCGACACCCCTACATTTTATGAAGATCTGGTGGAATTGCCCAAAGTAAATAAATGGTTTCTGAGCACTTTTACAAAAATTGTTAATTCAAAGAACGAAATTACGGGTGTTCAAGTGATTTCACAGGATATTACTGAACGCAAAGAAATCGAAAATAAAAATCGTTTATTAACCTCAATCATCGAAAAAAGCCAGGATTTTATAGGTCTTGCAACATCTGATCAACGTGCTTTTTATGTGAACCCGGCAGGCAGGGAAATCATAGGGCTTGAAAACGAAGAAATGGTTCGGACAACAAAAATTGAAGAGTATTTTTTTCCTGAAGACCTTCCTTTTTTGAATAATACAATTATTCCCCAATTAATGAGCACGGGTCGATGGGTGGGTGAATTTCGTTTCAGAAACTTTAAAACGGGTAAACCCATTGAGGTCTATTACGACTTATTTTTGACAGAAAATCCACTTACCAAGCAAGTTATAAATTTAGCAACCATTTCAAGAGATATTAGTTTTCAGCAGGAAATGGAGAGGAACATAATTAAGGAAAAAGAAAAAGCTGAGAAAAGTGAAGAAAAATTTCGTAAAGCAATCTTAACAAATCCTGATGCTATTACAATTAATCGTTTAGAGGATGGCGTCTATCTTTCTGCCAATAATGGTTTTTATAAAACATTTGAATATCCTGAATATGAAATAATAGGACTAAGTTCCATTGAAATAAATATTTGGCACAACAATGAGCAACGCGAGCAATACAAAAGCCAGTTACAGGAAAATGGAACAATAGAAAATTTTGAAGCAAAATTTGTAACAAAAAAGGGTAGAATTTTGGATTGTCTTGTTTCTGCATCTGTATTTATTTTGGAAGGAAAAAAGCACGCTATTAGCGTAACAAAAGATATAAGTTATTTGAAAAAAATTGAATATGATTTGATTATAGCCAAAGAAAAAGCAGAAACAAGTGAACAACATTTTAAATCATTAATTGAAAACGCACCGGATGGTGTAGTTGTCATAGATCAGAGCGGAAAATTTGTATATGGAAGTCCAAACGCCTCAAGACATTTTGGATATAATGAAAATGAGGTAATTGGTCATTGCGGAGATGAATATACACATCCAGATGATTTACCTCTTGTCGTAAAAGCAATCGAAACCATTATTAACAATCCATTACAAAAGCCAAAAGTACAATATCGTTTTAAGCGAAAAAATGGTGAATACCGCTGGATAGAAACCACATTTACCAATCTGATTTCGGATAAAGCGATCAATGGGATAATTCTAAATTTTACAGATGTTACTGAAAGAAAGCAAATATTGGAAGATCTGATAATTGCCAAAGAAAAAGCAGAGGAGAGCGACCAGCTCAAAACTGCTTTCCTTCAGAACATGAGCCACGAAATACGCACCCCGATGAATGCGATCATGGGCTTTTCGGAACTTTTGCTTCATAACCTTGATAATAAAGAAAAACTTAAAAAGTTTACATCCATTATCAATCAACGATGTTCTGATTTATTGGTCATTATTAACGATATACTTGATATTGCGAAAATTGAGTCAGGACAAATGCAATTTAACGAAGAAAAAGTAAACATTAGCATACTATTGCAAGAACTGGTAACCATTTTCAATGAGCAAAAATTGAGGCTAAATAAATCGAATATAAGCATTGTATATAACAAATTAAATCATTCACCGGATCTAATCATAATTACAGACAGAAGTCGATTGATCCAAATTTTTACGAATTTAATCAGTAATGCATTAAAATTTACTTTAGAAGGCAAAATAGAGTTTGGTTTTAGTTTCAGTAATGAGCAGCAAATAGAATTTTATGTTTCAGACACGGGTATTGGTATTCCTAAAGATAAGCACGAAGTAATTTTTGAACGGTTTATTCAATTAAACACTGGAACAAGTATTTATTCTGGTGGAAATGGCCTAGGGCTTGCTATCACAAAGGGTCTTGTGAAAAAGTTGGGGGGGAATATTAGGTTGCAATCAGAATTGGAAAAAGGCAGCACATTTTACTTTACCCTCAAAACCTTAATATACAGAGATATTAACTCTATTGACGATAGTATAATTGAAAATATTAAACCTGATTGTTTCTTAGGTAAAACAATTTTAGTTGTAGAGGATGATAGATTTAACAAAGAATTAATTTATGAAATTCTGGATAATTTCGGGTTAAATCTGATTTTTACTGAAAAAGGATTGGATTCGGTTCGAATATGTTTAAACACACCTATAGATATCGTGTTGATGGATATTGGCTTACCGGACATATCGGGCTATGAGGCTATAAAACAAATATTGTCCAATAACTCAAATATCAAAATTATAGCTCAAACAGCTTATGCCAGCCCGGACGATAAGAATAAAGCATTGGAATTAGGCTGCATCGACTATATAAGTAAACCATTGAAAGAAAATGAATTAATTGAAATATTAAAAAAACATTTATAATATCTGTGAAACACAGCAGCGGGTATCTACAATTATCTGAATGATTGGTTGTCACGGATTGCAGCCATTTGCAACCTTTGTGTTGGATAATATTGGCTGCAAACGGATGCTTTTTCTAGTGCAAAATCCAATTATTCCCGATTATTCCTGAATTTTATAAGCTCCATCTTTTTGAACAAGTATCTTGGGCAGAATCTTATTTTCTTCAAAATAGAAATAAGCAGATTGAAGTCCTTTCCAAAATGAAATCAAAGATTCTTGATCTGAAAACTCTTTGTGAAGTTTTTCAAAATTTTCAGCATTCAGGTGGGTTGGGAAAATATGAACAGGAATAGATTTTTGACCATTATTTCTTGCTTCTACAGCAAAGATATAAATCTCATTCATGAAATCGTCTGTCATTGGCAAACAACCAATAGTGCAGCACTTTCCATGTACATAAATATCGCTTCCAGGTTGTGTTTTGTTGCTCAATATTCTATCGGATGAATTTGGGTAGTTTACACGAAATGCCAAATGATAACTGCTTAAGGGATTGAATTTGTCGATTTCATAAAAACCTTCGGGTACTTGCAAATCACCTTCTTTTCTTTTAGGCCCCAGAACACCAGACGATGCACAAATGGGGTAAGTTTGCAAAAGATGAAAAACGTTTTCATTTTTTTGTTTGCCCCATACTTCAAAAATTTCTTCCCTTTTGAATGCTCTGAAAAATACCTCAAATTGATCTTTCCCTATATTGTTATCATTCAGATATGCCATGACAATTTTTTCTTTACTTTTATAGGCATTTGCTACTCTTTCAAATTTCAATTGGCTTTCTTTAAAGCCTATAGGTTGGCAAGAAATATCCAGAATCATCAGTTTGAAAATTATAAAAAAAAGAAGACCAGTCTTTACGTTATTGTCGATCATATTGTGTTTTGAAATTTTAGGGTGTAAGTTTATCATAGATCCTATTGAGTTGCTCTTGGTAGAAAAATTCTTTTTGTCCGAATGCAGGTTTCAAATCGTCTAACCAAGCAGCAGATTCATTGTATTCGGCAAAAAAGGGTTTGCAATTCCAATCTGGATTTCTTCCCTGCACAAAATTGAGTACAATCACTTTTTGCTGGTTGATTTCGGCAACTCCTACAATGTGAATTTTCCCAGGATCAGACGACATGATAGGCCCGCGAACAGTTCTGCAAATACCACTCACATTTGAATAAGCTTTTCTGAAAACATTCCAAGCTTCTATGAGTGATACTTCAAAATACTTGTGATTGCCGGTATTTCTGGGCACAAACATGTAATAAGGAGTCATGCCCAAATCAACCTGTTTTCGCCACATAGCATGCCATAGTCCAGCTTCATTATTTATATGGTTTAATATTGGCGATTGCGTTCTGATTTGTGCTCCTGTTTTCAAAATCTTGTAGCTTGCTTCCTGAACAGCTTCAGTTTCCAACTCCCTTGGATGCGAGAAATGTGCCATAAAAGCAAGATTTTTCTTTGCTTGGGTAACTTTTTCAAATAATTGAAGCACCTCTGTTGCATCAGGATCTGTAAGAAAACGAAATGGCCAATGCGCCAGCGATTTTGTTCCAATGCGGATGGTTCTCACATGGGGTAAATCTGCTTCTAATATGGGTTCAATGTACTCTTTTAAATATTTAATATTCATAATCATAGGATCACCCCCTGTAAATAGAACATCGCTTATTAAAGGATTTTTCTTTAGGTAGCTAATCATACTTTGAATATCGTGCAAGGCAAAACGGAAATCAGGAATCTTGGTAAATTGCGGCCATCGAAAGCAAAAAGTACAATAAGCCTGGCAACTCTGACCATGTGCTGGAAAAACGAGCAAAGTTTCATTGTACTTATGTTGCATACCATGAATATGTCTATTCTCTGAAACAGGAATATTATATTTCGCCTGTCCTGCCGGATGTGGATTTAACTCTGCATGAATTTTTCGAACAAGAGAATCAATTTCACTCTTGCTTGCACCATCATGGAGAGCCGTTTCTATCATCGAAAAATGACCGGAAAGAAGCATGGCTTTAAGTGGAAAATGCATTATGAACAAGGGATCTTCCTGCCAGTTTTCCCAATCTATAAGATGTTCTACAATATAATTATTCGTTCTTAGGGGAAATATCCGACTGATAGTTTCAATTTCCAGAATGGTTTGCTTCGATAATTTTTGTATTTGCGGTATTTCTTTGAAATTGTGTAATGTATAAGGTTTATATTTCATTTCAGCTTGATTCTTTATTTGTTTTCTCCAGAGAAAAATTTGCTTACAAATAAATGCGATTGTGAGCAAATTTGATAATTATTAACGAGAATTAAAGTTAAATATTACATGAAAAATTCGACATGAAAATATTGCATTTATTCGCTTTTTTTTTCCCGAAATATAGTAGGGTTTTTTAACATATTCTTGTATTTGTATAAAATCATTTCCTTAAGAGAATCTGATTATGGTGAATAATGATATATATCAAAATGATTTATCTTATGTAGAGAAAAATTCTCTTTCGGAAACCTCAATGGATTGGTTTCTGAAAAACCATAAGCCCCCGCAGTTCCAAAAAAAAGATGAAATTTGGGAAAACATTGAAAAAAGCATTGAAAAAAGCTCTTCTCATAACATCCTTCATTACAGTTTAAAAATAGCTGCCTTTGGTATAGCTGCTACTTTGATAATTATCTTTGGAATAAGTTATTTTTTTATGTCAAAACCTATTGAACAGAATTATATCTGTGAAAGAGGATCGCATCAATCCCTACAACTTCACGATGGTAGCCTTGTGGACATGAATTCCGAAAGCACTTTGAAGTTCAAACAATCGTCCACAACCGGAAAGCGATTCGCCTTCTTAAAGGGTGAAGCCTTTTTCGAAATCATAAAAGGAGAACCCTTTACGATTGAAACGGACGAAGCATTCATAAAGATCAAAGGTACAAGTTTCAATATTTTTGCCCGCAATGGAAAAACACGTGTAATATGCCATAGTGGTTCGGTAATTGTAATAGACAAGAAAAGTCAGGATTCATGCACTTTAGAAAAGAATCAGTTTGCCGAATCTTCCAATATATTTGTAAAAACCGAGAGTACAGAAAAACCTGACGAAAAGAAAGCACTTTGGGTACAGGGTGAATTCCCTTTTGAAAATTCAGAGATCAGGGAAGTCTTTGAAGAACTTCAGCGACAGTTTAATGTTGAACTTACTTATAATTTCGAACCCAAAGGGCAATATACAGGATATTTCAAAAGTGATAATCTACTGACTGCATTAGAATGTATTTGCATTCCGATGGGCTTAAAATACAAAATTTTAGAAGCTGGCAAAGTACATATTTACAAGTAAATACGAGGTACTGTTTATATGTAGAAAAACTCACCGCAAAGACGATGTTTGTCTTTGCGGTAAGTTTAGATCATTTCGGATAATATGCCACAATGAATTGCATGACGACAATTTATTATTGAGTCAAATTAGGCATCAGTTGAATATTGTTTTTCTTTGCAAAATCTTCTTGCGCTTTCAAAAAGGCAGAATGAATAGGAGTTTCGTCGTTTGCAATTTTTTCTGCAATTTGCTCTATACCTTTTTGGTCTGCTTCAGAAATTTTTTTACTTTTGTTTTGCAATTTTCGAATTTGACCATATTCATCATTGATCGTTTTTACATAAAACTCAAAAAGCTTTTTTCCTGCATTCACAAATTCTTCATTACCGTTGTAACCCCCAGCCTTAGAAAGGGTATCAATCGATTTTTTCATTCCTTCGGTACATTTTTTAAGCGATTTGTCAGCATCTTCGGACGAAGTTTCGCTTTGCAAAACATTTGTGTATTCTTTGAATAGATTTACAACTTTGGATTGCTCACCTATGATAAAGTCATTATATTGTACGGCGGTTTTAAAAGGACTGCCGGGCTTGCAGGCTACAACCAAAAAGCATATCGCTGCAATAAAAAGAAAAGATAAATTTCTCATAATGAAAAGATTTAGGGTTATATAATTAAAAAGTACTCTAAACCAAAGCATGATTCTATCCCGCTATGGTCTCAAAGAACAAATATAATAATTCATTTTATTTTTTAAAATAATACTTTGTTATCTTTTAATTATTTTTGTATATCCCAAAAGTCAACACAATCATAATTAGAATTTTGATAACAATTACAATTTTTCCAAAGTTTTCATTCATCGATTTCAAAACTCCAGAGTTAGCGCAAAGTATTATGTAGCCTTTTTTCTAAAATCCATACAAACCTGCAATTAAGGCACTCAATAGGGGCTGTCTCAATACTAACTTTTGTGACGGTTTTATTCGGACAGGTACTCGAGACAAAAACCATATACGCCTTTCTGAATGCCTTAAAAAAGGTTATGAGACAGCCCCAGGAGCGGGCAGACGATGATAATGGATTGCGTAATTCCTTGTTGGCCGAAATAATTGATAATCATGCTCCGCCATAAATGGCAGAGCTAATGATGGGTTCATTGAATAGTGGTTAGAATTTAATAGAATGAATATTTTCCATTGAATATGTTTCAAATTATTTCTTCTTTGTTCTGAAACTAACGAGAGCTTCAATTAAAACTTCTTGCCAATTTATAGATATTCAGATAAATAATTTGGCATGAAAATAATTTTACTTTTTAAATTAATTAATTCCTTAAATCCGCAAGTTAAAAAAACAAGTTTGGCACACCATTTTTCAGTTCAGAAAAAACAGCTTTTCGACAAAAAAAACGTCAAAATTGATTATTTTCTTGCATTTTTTGATTTCAATTTTTTTTA
>Ga0316608_1000053_pt1 | contig 64518 bp, 31 predicted proteins | sample MIS2016152B_MG_FD_207673 | JGI IMG/M metagenome (GOLD analysis project Ga0316608, IMG submission 207673) | Microbial mat bacterial communities from Middle Island sinkhole, Lake Huron, Michigan, United States - MIS.2016.152B | ecosystem: Environmental > Aquatic > Freshwater > Lake > Sediment... | reverse complement strand
GATTCACCTTGTCTGACAAGAATTCATATCCAAGGTTTAAGTTATTATTCGAGGACTATGTCGCTTTTGCAAGAGTATAAAGTGATTATGAAATAAATAATTTATCACAATATTGGGGATTAGAACAGTTTAAGTTTAACAATATAGGTTCGGAATCAAAATCAGTACCAATTTATAAATATAAATAACAAAATAGTCAGGTATTTTTACTTAATTTAATAATGTTCAGTTAATCTGATATTTAGTGTAGTTACAATCAATTAATTCGTAAAAACTGAAATACTTAACATTTAAAATATTGGAATACAATGGATTGAGTTGAATCAATGTATATTATTTATAATTAAACACTTGCTTAAAAACATCTCAAAAATTATCAATTCCAATCTAAAATGATTTTTTGAAAAACTAAAATTCCAAATTCTTGGATTTATTTTTAAAAACAATTATACCTTTGCCCTTACAAAAAGGATGCGGATAGCAAAAGAATGCAGGATATTTTTCTATTAAGGAAATAAAGAATTATTCTGGTATATGATTTCAAAATGTTTTGTATATCCAAAAAAAAATGCTTTTTTTATTGCAAAATTTGTTTTCAACCGGAAATACCTTAAACAAAAGAAATTAAAATGAAAAGAAGAGATTTTTTGAAGTCGGCAGGAATAAGTACTTTGGCTGCCGCCACATTCCCAGCATTGATTTCAGCAGATTCAAAAAAGACAATAACGATTAATACGGAAAAATTAGATGAAGAAAAACCAGCTTTCAAAGAATTTTTTACGAGTTCAGACAGCGTAAGAAGCGGAATAGCTCTTGGCGGAATAGGAACAGGCGGAATAGAACTAAGAAAGAATGGGCAATTCTATAATTGGACTATTTTCAATAACCATCCTTTTGGCACGGGTCCGGCTTTTGAATTGCTCAATTGGCCGCATAACGGTGATGAAGAATCGTTCCTCTTCTTCATAGTCAGATATCAGGTAGAAGGCGAACCTGTAAAACTCAAACTTTTACAGATCAATAACTCATTGAATGAAGGAGGATTGACTGGAATTGCTTATTATTTTCCATGGATGTCATGCGTTCAAAATATAGAATACTCGGGTAGATTTCCTTTTGTAAACATGAAATTCTCCGATCCTGAAATGCCATTCACTGTAGAGATGGAGAGCTTTTCACCCTTTATTCCCCATGATGTAAAAAACTCTGCATTACCGGGAATATACTTCAATTTTACAATTAAAAATACTTCCGCCAAAAAGGTCAATGTCATGCTAATCTCGAGCCAAAGAAATTTGGTAGGTTATGATCAGTGGGACAAATACTTTGTTTCATTTGTACAAAAAAAAGAAGGTTATATCTATTTCAACCAAAGTGTTGAAGGCATAGATAATCGCTGGCACACTTCCGGAAATATGGGTATGGCATCCCTGAGCAATGATACGACCTATCAAGTGGGTTGGGAACATAGACACAACTTTTATGAAAACTTGCTTTTCGATAATAAGCTCCCCAACGCAGAAATGACAGAGGGAAGAAATTATACAGACCCCACCTCTGGCAAGAAAGTAGGTAGAATGGGGCACAGGGTAAAGGATCAAAGAATGTTTAGCTCCTTAGCTGTTACAAAGGATTTGGATTCCAATGCAGTCATGGAACACTCTTTTGTTATTACCTGGCATTTCCCGAATAACTACGGAGCCTTTAATGCAGAAGACAAGGATAAGGTTGAATTTGATAAACCCTATACAGCAGCACAAAAAATAACCAAGAACATAGGACATTTTTATGACTACTTTTTCGGAAATGCATCTGAGGTAGCACAATACATGGTTGAAAACAAAAAAGATCTCAGCCAGAAATCCAAACGCTTTTTAAAGGATTTTTACGCCAGCGATATAGATCAATTTGTACTTGATCAGATTAATTCGCAACTTAACACTTTTGTTACAAGTTCTACCCTCACACGAATTGGGAAATTTGCTCTTCGAGAAGGTATGTCATCAGAAAAATACTGGGGTCCCAATAATACGATGGATGTCATGCTTTATGGTTCTCCAATGGTACTGGCATTGTTTCCTGAATTACAAAAAGAAGCAATTAAAACCCATCGCGACGTACAAACAGAAAAAGGTGAAATTGCGCATGGGCTCGGTTTTGATTTGGACTACACGCAACAAGGAACATGGGGTGTTTACCATCGCGTGGACTTGCCGGGAAATTATATTCAAATGGCACTGAGAGATTTCTTATGGACTAATGATCGCAAATTTCTCGATGAGATTTGGAATTCCGTGAAAGATGCCGTTGATTACGTTCTGAATGAAAGAGATAAGGATAAGGATTTCATGCCCGATATGGAAGGAATCATGTGTAGCTACGATAACTTCCCGATGTATGGTCTATCTTCCTACTTAGGTTCGCAGTGGATCACTGCATTGACTCTAAGTGTAGAAGTATCCAAAACACTGGGCGACAAAGAATTTGAAAAGAAATGTAAGACTGCCCTCGATAAGTCTGCTAAGTTGTTTGAAGAAAAACTTTGGAACGGAAAATATTACAGACTATACAACGATTATAAAGGAAATAAAGGCATAGATGAAGGTTGTATGACTGATCAAGTTATAGGTCAGTGGATTGCACACATGTCGGGTGTGGGATATGTGTTAAAGCAACAAAATGTAAAACAAGCGCTGAGGACTATCGTAGATATGTCGTACAAGAAAGAAATTGGTTTGCGCAATTGTTCATGGCCTCAATACAAGGAATTATTCCCTATCCATAAAAGTGATCTTTGGGTAGATCAGGCCAATACATGCTGGACAGGAGTCGAACTAGCATTTGCATCATTCCTAATTTATGAAGGACTTTATGAAGATGCCTTAAAGGTGATTAAAAACGTAGATGATCGTTATCGCAAAGCAGGTTTATACTGGGATCATCAGGAATTTGGCGGCCATTACTTCAGACCCATGTCTGCTTGGAGTATTGTGAATGCTATGCTGGGTATGGGAGTAAATCAGGAAGTATTCAGTTTTGCACCCAAAATACCAAAAAATACGTTCAAAATGTTTTTTGCAGCGGCAAATTCAACTCTTCATTATATTGCAGAACAAGGTTCTGTGAGTTTTATCACCTTATCAGGGGAGTGGAAGTTCAAAAAAATTATTCTTTCAAATCACACTTTGAAATCTGAAGGTTTAAGTGTTCAAATTGATGGAAAAACAACGGATGCTAAAATTATGGTGGATAAAAACAAGAGTGTAAGCATTGAATGGCCTCAAACAATCATTTTAGATGAAAACAGCAAACTTGTAATTTCATAATATTAGCTTATAAAGAAAAACTCAGGGAAATAATCTTCCAAAAAAAATACAAGACATGAAGATATTTCCCTGAAAAATATGATTTTATTCTAACAACTCCCTTGTATATTTTATCAATTCAAATCCACCTGCTGCTCCATGTCCGGGAACTACAATTTTGGCTTCTTGAAACCTATTCATCAATTTTGTTAATGTTTTGGGATAAGTGGTCAAATCACCATCGGAAGTGTTTCCTAAATCTTTGGAATTTAAACTTTTGACCATGCAACCAGCAAATAAAATCTGCTCCGATGGAAACCAGACGACTATGTTATCCAATGAATGAGCAGCACCAAAATAATAACATTGAATCTTTTTATCGCCTATATGTAATTCCAAGGAATCCTTAAATCCATGATTGGGAAACGGTAGGTGCTTCATTTGAGCAAAATCAATAGTCATTTGATTGGCATAAGATTCTATTTTTTGAGTTTGTAGATACGCCAATCCTCCCATGCAGTCATTGTGCCAATGATTTGGAACGAATCCTAATATTTTCAGTTTCATCGTATCCTTTAACCATAAAACTAATTCCATGGTTAATGTATCATTCCATGGTGTGTCAAACAAAAATGCCTCTGATCCGTTGACAAAAACCATTCCGTTTGCTGGAATGCGCCCCCATTTAGGTATATCAGAATAAGAAACATGTAAAAATGCATTTTCCGATAATTTAATCAGCTCAACATCTTTTGAAATTCGTATGCTTTTATTATCATTTTGTGCGAATCCATCAAAACAAGCGAATGAAACAATAGTAAAAACAGATAAAAACGTGACAAAATTTTTCATTTTAGTGTGATGTAAAAAAGTTGCGCTATTCCTTAGAAGAATTACACTTTTAATAATCCTCTAAATCCTCTGGCAGCATAGTAAGTTTGGAAGCCGTTATGATAAACAAAAACACGACCAAAGCGAAAATCGCAAAAAATAGCACCACCGAGTTTTCTTATCTCTATAGGAGTTTTTACCCAGCTCGACGTTTTGCAATCGAAGTTTCCAAATTTCTGCAAAAATCGATATTGCTCTTCTGATAAAATTTCTATCCCCATATAAACAGCCAAATCCAGAGCGGAATTTTCCGGTTTAAATTCTTTCCTTGATTCAAGCCCCTCGCGATCGTAGCAAAGACTCCGGCGGCCGTTGGGACTTTCAGCAGAACAATCATAATAAACATATTCGTCTGTCGCTTTATCAAAGTCAATAACATCGGGTTCTCCGCCGGTTTTCTCCATTTCATAGAGCGACCAAAACTTTTCAGGCATTGCTTCCAGCTTTTCTTTTATTTTTGCCCATTCGAAACCTTTATGACGGTTCATGTTTTTCTCAAAACGGGCTTTTAATATACTGATCAATTCAACTTTTTGTTCTATCGACAAGTTTTTATTATTATCCATTGCCTAATTGTATTATTATGTTACTTATGCATAATAAAAGAAAAACACGTTTTTCAGGGAATTAATTAAATATTTACGGGACAATAATTACAAAGTTTTTAAAAATTACTTTTCCAATTTATCAATCGAGACATCAAAAATTTCGACCTGAATATCGGTACGAATATATCTGCTTTCTATCAACCATTTTTGAAATTCCTCAGAGGGAAGCTCCTTGGGCATCGTGAAGCCATGGTCTTTTAATTTTTTCATCACTTCATAATCGACATTATCTTTTAATGCTGGCTTGTTAAGTGGATTCTTTGAATAGATGACAAAAATTCTGTCCAATTCTTTCACGCCATCTTCGGGTGGTCCAAATGCAAGTTCATCCACCTGAATATTTTTATCTGCATAAGGATTGTATTCGGGTTTAGATGAAAATAAAATATAATCCTTATCTGCATCAACCGGCATGCCATTTTCATATTCTGTAGAAACGCCCTGATAAGGAAAAATTCTTTGCGCTGTCGTATTATTATCCATATAAATACTCAAATAACCTGTAACAGGTGTTTTAAAATATACATAAAACTCATCGCCAGTTACAAAAGATGAATTTTTGCATTTTATCATAGGACAAGATAAAGACCAAGTTTCGAGAGGAAGCTTTGTTTCAGTAATTTCTCTGGCATTTATGGTAACTTGGCACACCAGATCCATTTTCTCAATTTTCTTCTTCTTATCAACTTTGATGGTGTAGGGACTTTCTTTGAATTTCTTTGCGAGCACTTCGATCAATTCTCCTTTAACAATCGTATTTCCAAGCATGCTAAAGGTGGAGAAGGTTTCAGTCAACTGGCCGGTTTTTACATTCTTTATAAACGTGGTATTTCCTTGCACTATGACAGTTCCAAAAGCATTTTCGAGGGCATTTACAATAGCCAAATGCTCAGCTTCTTTCTCTATGTCTTCTTTTTTCTGTTTATTTTTATCCCAATCTACCTTGGATTCTCCTGAAGTTTTCACGATAGGGTTTTTTTCTTGTGCATAGGAATGTATGCCTAATAATAAAGCAGTTACAAAAATGTACAGTATTTTCATTCTTTCTGGTTTTAAATTTCGAGGACATTATCAAAATTGATACAAAGATATTGCTATTCATGAATAAAAGAACTTTGGCCTAAAAAGCCTATATTTTCTTCTTCAATAACGAAGCGAAAGACCTAAATATTTTTAGTAAAATAAATGATATGATATAATGATCGTAAATAATTGTTTATCTTATATTTGCGGCAGCTATTATATTATGAAACCTCTTGTGAATGATCATCCACTCTAACGAATCATTTATTATATATCTGTATATCAATCAATTTGTCAACCTGCTAACTATGATTCATTTTTTCATCTTTACCTAAGAAAAAAGTTAATTTTTCTTAATGCATTGAATTTTCCTCGTGATTAACTTCATTCAAATTTTATATATTTGGCGATCATTTTTTAACAACTAAAACAACAAACCTTTAATAAATAATTTAGCTTTATGAAATTCAATAGATTGATAATCAATTTCTTAGTAATTTTCTTTATTTCCTTTACGTATGCTTGTAAAAAAAGCAATGTCATTATCAATGCTGCAGATTTTGGCTTGAATCAGAAGGAAGATGCCACTCCGGCCATACGCAACGCCATCGAAGCATGCAAAAAACAAAAGGCGCAAAAGCTCATTATTCCCAAAGGTCGCTATGAGTTTTACCCAGACAAAGCTTTTGAAATTTATGTAGCTGTTTCCAATAACGATAATGGATTGAAAAGAGTAGCTTTTCCTGTCATCGAAATGCAAAATTTTGAAATTGATGCCAATGGTTCTGAATTTATCTTTCATGGAAATATGCAGGTTTTTGAAATAAAAAATTCTAAAAACATTCATCTCACAGGTTTTTCGATAGACTGGACAAGAACTTTTCATAGCGAAGCCAAAGTTGTTGCGGTAAACGAAAAAGACAAAACTTTTGATATTGAAATTTCCAAGGAATACCCCTACAGTATTCATGGAAATGAACTAATTTGGGAAGGTGAAGGCTGGTTTCAAAATATTGGTCAAAATCTGTTTTGGGATCCAAGAACGATGGGCACAGTTTATCATGTAAACCTATATAAGTTAGATCCTTGGAATCCTTGGGTTGAAGAAAGATATTCGGCTAAAGAACTTAGAAAAGGACTTGTGCGGATTCATGATACAATCGCCAAACTACCTTTTCCTGGTTTGGTTTGGGTAAGCAAGGGGCATAGAAATCCTTCCAGACTATCAAGCGCTATTCATTGCAGCAATTCATTTCAAATCAACTTGGATCGTATCGATATTTTTCATGCTGGTGGCATGGGTTTTATTGCCGATAAATCGGGCGATATACATTTGAGTAATTTTAATGTAAAGCTTCGCAAAGGCTCAGGTAGAATGGTTTCAACGACAGCAGATGCCACCCATTTTGTGAATTGCAAAGGGAAAATTTCCATAGATAGTTGCTTTTTCGAAAATATGATGGACGATGCTACCAATGTGCATGGAATTTACGCAACATTTGTAGATCAAATAGATGAATACACCGCAGGTTTTAAACTTAATCACGTCCAACAAACAGGATTCCTGTATGCCGCTGAAGGTGATTCTATTGCCATAGTGCAAAGAAAATCGTTTCAAAAAAGTGGAGTATTGGTTGTGAAAAAAATAGATTTTATAAACGAAAGCTATTTTCAAATCACTTTTCAATCGAAAATTGATAAGCAGATTAATGAACAAACAGCAATAGAAAATATATCATGGTATCCAACTTTCAGCATGAAAAACTGTACTATTCAGCACAATAGAGCACGTAGTGTACTCATTTCAAATGGAAGAAGCGTAAACATCGAAAAATGCAGCTTTTCCTCCATGATGGCAGCAATTTCAATTGCAGGAGATGCAAATTACTGGTTCGAATCTGGTGCTTGCAATCTTGTAACAATTCGAGACAATAAATTCTTGAATAATTGTTCAAGCGGCCACCACCAGGCTACAATTTTTATAAATCCTGAAATGCCAGAATTAAAAGAAAATCAATATTATCATAAAAACTTCATCATAGAAAATAATATGTTTATGGAATTTGATAGATTAATTATTTATGCCAAAAGCGTTGAAGGTCTAAAGGTTATAAATAATATTTTTCATAAAACAGTTTTCTATAAACCGATTTTTCCCAACAATTCATCCATTGAATTAGTTCATTGTAAAGACATTGTAATGGAAAGAAATAAAAATTTATCGGATACGATTTATACTTTAAAAATGGATGCTACAAGCAGGAAAACATTTAAAGAAAACAATAACAAGAACTTTAAATTTGATTAATTGCAGAACACCTGAAACGATGTTTAAATACAAGCAGTTTTTCATAGTCTATTCTCTAACAATACAGTTACATTTTTTGCGAATTCATTTTAAATTGATTTTATAAATATTTATTCTTATGCAATTTAAGCAAAGTATTGCTGTATATTGAATAATCATAACTTGATAGTTTGCGCAGTTTTCAGGAGTACTAAAAAGAGAAAAACACATAGACACATTAGGAAAAAATGAGGCACGTAGATAATATTCTATGTGCCTATCGCTTTCTATTTCAAGTGAATATACGTTTAAAAGGTTGTTTGCGAATTGTTATAATTAAAAAATAGCAATTTGATAATTTAAGCTATTTTATGAGTACTGAAATTTCAGGATAAACAAATACCCAAAACCATTACATCATCTAATTGTTCAAACTCACCCTTCCATTCGGAAAACTTTTCCCACATAATGCTTTGTTGTGATTCAAAATATTTGTCATTCACACTCAATAATAAATCTCTAAATCGAGGGTACATAAATTTCTTTTCTTCCGGGCCACCAATCTGATCTACAAAACCATCACTAAACAAATAAAGTTGATCATATTTCTTATAGTCAAAAGTTTGTTCAGAAAAGTCATCCATTCTTCTGTGGTATCCCACGGGCATTTTATCGGTTTTAAACGGAATTATTTCATGCCCGCGCACTAAATACAAGGGATTATTGGCACCCGAAAACGTTATCGTTTGTTTCTCTTTATCGATCACGATTAAAACAATATCCATTCCATCGCTAATTCGATCTGCTTTATCGTGGGTTGGAAAAGTATCTAAAATTTCTTGCCTTAATTCGTTAAGAATTTGTGAAGGTGAAGTAGTGCCTTTTGTAAAAACAATATGATTGAGCGAAGAGATCCCCAACATGCTAATGAAAGCACCAGGTACTCCGTGTCCGGTACAATCTGCGGCAGCAAGAATGATTTTCCCATCTTTTTCATTGAGCCAATAAAAGTCTCCACTAATTTGATGCTTAGGCTCATAAATGACAAAATATCCTTTAGGAAAAAACGTCTTCATTGTATGATTAGTTGGTAATAGTGCGGTTTGTATCCTCTTGGCATATCGAATGCTATCATTGAGGTTTTGACTCTTTTCTGCAATTTCATTATTTTTTAACAGGATTTGATCTCTTTGAAGCCGGATCTCGGCATTTTGAGTTTCAATCTTAATATTTTGCTCCTCGAGCAACCTGTTCTTTTTGCGCATGCGTTGTGATAGATACAAAAGCAAGAGAGCAAGCGCCAAACAAATAGTGGCAGCGATGATAATGATGCTGAGCCGTTTTTCCAATTTGCGATTTGCTATGCTCTTAATTTTGTTATTCAAAATTAATTGTTCATTTTTTTCTTTTTCAAATTTTGTCTCTAATTCATTTTGCCGCCGCAAAAGGTCAGCTTTTTCTTTTTCGAGTCGTTCCATTTCCAAATCGCTTGAAAGCTTTTTCTTTTCTTCTTCCGTAAAATGAAGCTTGGACATTACTAGCGATATTTCCTCTTCTTTCTTTTTATTATCCGCCAGTAATTTCTCCTTTTCCAATTCAATACTTTTTAATTCAGCACCGGATTTTTCATTATATTTCCAATTCAGAATTCTGATTACATTTTTGAGTGTATTGAATGCGTCAACATATTTATTCATACCAGAGTAAGAATTGGATGCTTCGATGCAAGCATTAAAGGCTGTTTCCACATCTTTGGCTTCTATGGCTCTGTTCATTGCATCGGTATAGGCTTCTGCGGCTTTGCCATGTAAACTCATTTGAGAATAGACTTTGCCCATATTATAGACTGTACTGATGATGGCTTCTTTCTGATCCGTAAGTTTGATTGTTTGGTATCCCGATTCCAAGTATTTCAGAGCTTCTTTGAAATTTCCCAGCTTAAAATACTCTATGCCTAATTGATTAAAAACTGCTGATTTTGTTAAAGCATCCGTAGCATAATTCATAATTTCGTCTTTGGCCTGTAAAGCATATTTAATCGCTTTATTTCCAGTTTTATTTGTATTTATTTTTAACAGTTCGAGTAAAATTTTCACCCTCTTTTTTCCATGGGAAGTTTCTAATTGTGTTAACAATTCGGCCTCATTTTCCTGAGCGTAGATTGAAGACGAAACGATGAGTAAGATAATAAAGAATAGATATTTCATAATTTGTGATTTTTTTAATCCAAGCATTCAAAAATATGAAAATTTTCAATAAAAAGAATAAAAAACTCAATCTTTTTTTCTTTGGAATTAATGAATGAAGAGAGTTGTTTTTTTGCATAGCCATAAATCCACAGGTATAAATCAACTTGTTAAAATAACAGTTGTATTACATCGATCCCTTTTCAAATGTTTTTGTCAAAACAACTCCACCATCTTACACAAATTTTATCTTGGAATCAATTGAAAACAGATTCGAATCTCGGTGCTATCAAGAACAATAAAAACGAATAGTTTTTAAAATAGAAAACAATAAGGCAAATATGAAAAAAATAGAGGTACATCGTTCGTTTTCTTTATATCAATGTGCAGTTTTTAACTATGTGCGTAAACACGCAAAATGTGCGAGTAAACAAATAGTTATATGTCAAATTATCTGCTTATAATAAATGATTAAATGAAAAATATAACAAAAAGACCAGAATCACTAACCGCCATAAGCTTATACATGGGAATGCAATTGATCAGACATCAAGCAAATTTGAACAAGCAAAGTCAAACAAAAATTCGTTTGTTTCATTTGTTGTCAGAGGTTTTGGGAATCAAATTATATATGGGTTTTATTTCTTTTAACTTCCAATTCATTCATTGGGCCATAATCTCCAACACAAATAAAGGCTCCCCAAAAAAATTGAGAATTGAATTTATCAAAGTCACGATATTTTAAAAGCATTTCTATTTGAGCTTCCCTTAATGCTTGTGCTTTGGGCACTTTTTGCAACATATTCATATAGAATTTCAACATTAGTTCAACTGTTTGCTCATCAGGTACTTTCCGTGACCAATTAATTCCATTCCTTAAATATACAATATGTTCAATTCATTGTTCATCATCGCTGTTCTGGTTTAATTAATTTACAAGAGAAGCCACAGTTTGCCTCTTTACCATTCTTAAACAATCTGATAATCAATTGTGTGCTTCCCTATTTCTAATCTAAATCGAGTAAGATTTTTATGTTTTCCTTTACTTTCTCAATCATACCTCCACACAGGAAACCAAAGCTATGTCAAATGGTGTTTCTTAACAAAACAACAATTAATATTAATTCCTAAAATCCGCAGGATTTTTTTCAATTCGTTTAATAAACAATAGTTTGCATAAATATATTTTCACCTTTAAGATGAACAAAAATTTGTGAAATTCGTGTAATTCGTGGGCAAACAGAAAACACAGGTGTTAAGGTAATTTATTATTTATTATTTAATTAAGTCTAATTTAGAGTGTTTTGATTTGAAGTTTGTGGTTTCATTTTTCAAAATTAATTTTCTTGTTATTCTCTTGGTTAAAATCATCCAAAAACCACAAAAATATTTACATTTTTTCTGGCATTTCTATACCAAGTAACTCCAATCCGTTGTAGATTATTTCCGAAATTTTTTCGGACAATGCCAACCTGAAATTTCTTAGTAAATCAACGTCCTCTTTAATTACGGGATAATCGTGATAAAACTGATTGTATTCCTTCACCAGGTCATAGGTATAATTTGCAATGAGTGCGGGATTATAGGTATCACCGGATTCTTTTAATATTTCAGGAAACTGGTATATTTGTTTCAATAAACCTAATTCCTTCTTACTGATCTGAATATTATTGAATTGGCTAACTTCATATTTAATATTTAGCTCCAAGGCCTTCCGCATGAGAGAACGAATACGCGTATAAGTGTATTGAAGAAAAGGGCCAGTATTGCCATTAAAATCAATTGATTCTTTAGGATTGAAGGTCATATTTTTCTTCGGATCTACTTTGAGAATAAAATATTTCAGTGCGCCTAAACCAATGATTTTATGTATTTTTTGTTTTTCAGTTTCACTGAAACTATCGAGTTTGCCCAATTCCTGTGAGGTAATTTCGGCCGTTTGAATCATTTCAGCAACCAAGTCATCGGCATCGACCACTGTGCCTTCACGCGATTTCATTTTACCTTCGGGAAGCTCTACCATTCCATAAGAAAGGTGGTAGAGCCTGTCTGCCCATTCATATCCTAATTTTTTTAATACCAAAGCCAAAACTTTGAAGTGATAATCCTGCTCATTTCCAACAACATAAATAAGTTGATTACTGTTGTATTCTTCGGTTCGCATAACTGCTGTACCCAAGTCTTGTGTCATATAAACAGAAGTACCGTCTGATCGAAGTAATAATTTCTGATCCAAGCCCTCCGATGTCAGATCTATCCAAATAGATTTATCCTCATTCTGAAATAAAATACCTTGCTCAAGACCTTTGTTTACAATGCCTTTTCCAAGCAAATAAGTCTCCGATTCATAATAGAAACGATCAAATTTCACACCCAACTTCAAATATGTTTCCTCAAAGCCTTTATAGACCCATGAATTCATCAATTTCCATGTTTCGATAGTTTCTGGGTCTTTGGCTTCCCATTTTCTGAGTAATTCTTGCGCTTGAAGAATCAAAGGAGCTTCCTTTTTTGCTTTTTCTTCGGGTATTCCTTGCAGAACAAGAGTACTTATTTCTTTTTTGTATTCTTTATCGAACAAAACATAGTAATCACCAACCAAATGATCACCTTTTTTGCCCGAATTTTGAGGTGTTTCATTATTGCCCCATTTCTGCCATGCCAACATCGATTTGCAAATATGAATTCCCCTGTCGTTGATTAGATTTGCCATTATCACTTTGTAACCATTTGCTTTCAGGATGCCGGCAATTGAGAAACCCAACAAATTATTTCTGATGTGTCCCAAATGTAAGGGTTTATTGGTATTCGGAGAAGAATATTCTACCATAATGGTTTCTTCTTTTGTTCCTTCTGGTAGAAATCCGAATTTTTTGTTAGGAAAAATATCCTGAAAAAAAGAAATCCAAAAAGTTTCGCTGATGGCAATATTTAAAAATCCTTTGACAACATTGAATTCTTTAATTTCGGTACAAGTTTCTTTCAATTTTGAACCCAATTCCTGGGCGGTATGTTCTGGCGATTTCTTTGAGATTTTCAAAAACGGAAATACAACAACAGTCAAATCGCCCTCAAATTCTTTACGGGTTTGTTGAATTTGAATTTGGGCTTCTGCAACGCTACTATTATATAGACATTGTATTGCTTCAGAAATTTTATTAGACAGAATTGTTTCAATTTTTTTCATCTCAGAGTTTTTCTATATTATTTTTTAATTGCCAAAATTTTTTCATTAAAAATGACAAAACCACCATAAGGTAAAAGTTTTATCTTGACCGTTTTTTGAGTGGAAGCTATTTTTTCGACACTAAGTTTAGTCTTTTCATCACCATCGCAAACGATGATTAATTGTTCACCATCCTGACACATGCCCGATAAGTTTATTTCGAGTTCTTTTTCAGAATTTTCACCATTAATACCACCGATGTACCACATGAAATCTTTTTGTCGTGCGATAACGACATCTTTACCGGGATTTGCTTTAAGAACTTTCACATCATCCCAAGCTGCGGGAACGTTTTTAAACATTTCAAAAAGCTCTTTGGGTAGTTTTTTGAAAGCTTCGGGTTTATCTGCAAAATGCGAAACTCCAGATTCGAAAACGATAGACAATGCTGCTTCGTGCCCCCAAGTTGTGAGGTGGGGATGATTATGTTCAGTAAAAGCTACCGGTGTGTAATCCATCGGCCCTACGACATTTCTTGTAAATGGCAAAATGCAATTGTGTATAGGTGCGTATTGAGGGAAATCTTTCGAAAACATATAATTCTCTGCACCTTTTGCTGCTTCCAAAGACATAAGGTTGGGGTAAGTGCGCGACCATCCTCTGGGCAATGTGCAACCATGAAAATTGACCATAATTTTATTTTCGGCTGCATCTTGCAAAATATCCATATAGAGCTGGATAATGTTCTGTTTGTCTGATTGAAAAAAATCGACCTTGATTCCTTTTACACCTAAAGCAGCAATTCTTTTAAACTCCTCTTTTCGCTTTACCGGATCGGATAGAATATCACGAGGACCTTCAGTAACTTTATTGTGGGAGCCACCAGAATTATACCATAACCAAATCCCAACGCCTGATTTATTTGCATATTCAATCAATTCCTCTACTGTACCACCTTTCATCAAATCCCAGTTAGCATCTACCAGAGAATATGCCCAATTCATTTCTTTTGAGAAATCAACAAATTTCTTCAAACTAATAAAGTTTTTTGGGCTTTCGGGATCGCTCCACCAACTCCAGGAAGAATTACCAGCTTTTATCCAAGAAACATCTTCTATTTTAGAAGGTTCGGCTAAGTCTGTAATTAATGTGGATTTCACAATATCACCGGGAAGAGTTCCTAAAATGACCACTCTCCAAGGGGTTGACCAAGGAAGTGTGCTTTCAGGGAAAGCTTTTCCTGTGCCTAAGCCATCTCCTTGTTCTGATAAGCGGATAGAATACAATCCATTGGGCGCTTCTTTTTCCAAATGGCTTGCACAATAGCTGCCATCGAGACCGGCTTCGCTTAATAAAATCCATGATGTATTGGTTTTGAAAAGTGCTGGAAATGACCAACCTTCTACATCAGGCGCAGAAGTGCCAATTGGGACACCATTTGTGTAATCTACTTCATAAGCCGGTGACCATTCTGTCGCTTTGTCGTATTTTAGCATCCAAGCCTGGCCTGATCCCACCGAAAATCCGGTATGTTCTTTTTTAATTGTATGAATCTTTGAGTCCTTATCAGGAAAATTATAACGGAATGCAAATCCATCGTTATAGGCTCTGCAAATGATTTCTATTTTAACACTATTTTCATTTTTAAAAGTTAAAACAACCTGATTGCAGGTATTGGAACATTGAAGTTTTTTTCCTGATGTAAGTAAATAACCATCTTCAATTTTTTCGACATTTGAAATACTCTGAAATTCAAGACTTTTTGAAAATGTTTGATCTTCCCGATCAATTCCGAGCGGTGATTTTTTAATCACTTCCATCATAGAATCAAAAGCCATTCTGAATAGAGTATAGCTCACATTTCCAGCTTCATCCAAAAGAATGCTTGCTTTTATTTCAGCATTTGGGGAAGATAATTCCCAGGCTTTCTGCTTATTACAGGAAATAAGAGCAGTGAGCCCAAAGGCAAAAAGAATTATTTTAATTTTCATTTTGGGTTTATTTAAAAATTTTCGAACTAAGATATTTTATCGTTTTTTATTAGACCTGACCTGTTTTTTTTTGAATTTATTTCAATTGCAAAGTTGAACCTGTCAGGTCAAAGCAAAATATGAGATTTCAATTTATTGGCAACACAAATAAAATCAGAAAATTTTGATTATTGACGAAAATCTTATTTTTTCTGTTTGCGAAGGATTTCATTGTGTGCCATTAATCTGAGTGCGTTGATTTTAATGAAACCAGCACTATCTTTTTGGTCAAATCCACCTTCAATATCCATGCTGGAAAGCTCTTTATTGTACAAAGAACTTGGGGATTCACGCCCTTCAATCATTACGTTTCCTTTATATAAGCTTAGGTAAACCACACCATCTATAAGCTCCTGACTTTTATTGATAGCTGCCATTAGAAAATCCATTTCGGGACTGAACCAATATCCATAATAAATCAGTTCAGAAAATTGAGGAGTAAGCATATTCCTGAGCCTCATTACTTCTCTGTCCATTGCAATTCCTTCAATATCCAAATGAGCCTCACGCAAAATGGTAGCGCCAGGTGTTTCATACACACCGCGTGATTTAATTCCTACATACCTGTTTTCGACCATATCCAGTAATCCGATACCATTTTCACCACCCAATTTATTCAAATACAAAAATAATTCAAGTGGTTTTTCAACAATGGTTCCATCTTCCTTATTGACAACCTTAACCGGAACTCCATTCTTAAAATGGATTTCGATGTGGGTCACTTTGTCAGGAGCATTTTGGGGGGTTACCATTTTGGTTAACATCGTTGTATCGAAGGGGACTTGAGGGTCTTCCAGTATGCCTGCTTCATGGCTGATATGAATTAGATTATCATCTTCACTGAAAGGTTTTTTTAAAGAGGCTTTTACAGGAATATCATTGTCTTCGGCATACTTAAGCATGTCGGTTCTACCTTTGAATTGATCCAGAAATTCTTGAGTTTTCCAAGGTGCTATCAGTTTAATTCTGTGGTTTAGGGCAAAATAACAAAGCTCGAAACGAACCTGATCATTTCCTTTTCCTGTTGCACCATGTGAAACGTAAGAAGCATTTTCTCTTTCAGCAATTTCAATATGTCTTTTAGCTATGATAGGGCGAGCTAATGCAGTTCCAAGTAAATATCTACTTTCATAAATCGCATTGGCTTTAATGGCAGGAAAAACATAATCAACTATAAGTTCTTCTCTTAAATCTTCGATGAATACTTTCGTTGCACCTACTTTAAGCGCTTTTTCCTTCACCGCTTCAAAATCTTCATCCTGACCTACATTGGCGACATAAGCAATCACTTCATATCCTTTATCTATTAGCCATTTAAGAATTACAGAGGTGTCCAATCCACCGCTATAAGCAAGTACTACTTTTTCTTTATTCATGTTTTTGAAATAATTTAAAATGGGTTAAAACTACATCATTCCTCATAAAAGGTTTGTCAGAATACCTGATTTTGTGATTTTATTCGAAACAAAATTTTAGGTTAAATTTTCCCTGCAAAAATGTAGCTTTGTTTTAAAAAAACCTAAAATCTTCAAGTTTTTTTTTAAAATACTAATTCCAACACACAGCAAATTTTGGGAAAATGAAAAATACTGGATGAATTGTGCCCAAATATTTTGAATATGATGAGAAAAAAAACCTCAAAAAGCATACAAACCCCAAAAAAACAACGCATTTTTGCTTTAGATAAGTTTCAAATATTAATTATCACCAAAAGGTTACCAACTAAAAGATAAATATTACCTATATTCTGAAATGAGGAAAGCTACTTTCCCAGAACAATGAATAATGGCAAATAGTTATACCTAGCAATATAACGAAAGAAAAAGAATAACACTACTCTCCAGGCAAAAACTTCCAATCAGGGTTGGCAATATGTTCCTGTTGTAGGATCAATTTTAGTTTTTCAACCATTTTGGGGTTTTGAAAGGCTATATCATTTTTTTCAGTTGGATCTTTCTGAATGTTGTAAAGTTCATAGCACTCTTTTTCAGGAATAGAAACGTTTAAATGAATGAGTTTCCAGTCTCCTTGCAAGACAGCTTGTTTTTTACCTTGTTCGTGAAACTCCCAATACAGATAATCGCGATATTTGCAATTAAGTCCCAACCAGTCGGGCAATATAGAAATACCGTCAGTTCTTGGAACATCCTTTTTATTGATAACATCGGCTATGGTGGGCATAATATCCCAAAAAGCACAAACTTGATTTGAAGTTCTAGCCTTTTTTATTTTTTCGGGCCAATGCACGATCATCGGAACTCTGATTCCACCCTCATACATATCTCGTTTGCCGCCTCTTAAATTTCCGTTTGAATTAAATATTCCTTCGTATTCTGCACCATTATCGCTGGTGAATATGACTATGGTGTTTTGATCTAATCCTAATTCTTTCAGTTTATGATTTATATCCCCAACATATTTATCCAATTGCGTTATCATTGCTGCATAGGCTTTGTCATTTTCCGACCAATTTTTGTTTTTATATATTCCGAAATCTGGAACTTCAAAAATTTGGTTTTTAGGAGCTTCGCCATTATCGTGGGGTATTGTAAGGCTTAAATAAACAAAAAATGGTTCATTTTTAACCGAGTCAATATATTTTATAGCTTGTTCTGTAATTAGTTGATTTGAATACTGCTTTTTTTCAGTTGCATAACCCGCTCGTCCCCGAGACCAATGATCTTTGGATTCATATTGAACTTTATTTGTGAGGAAAACTTTTTTTTGGTTTTTCATCAAGAATTCGGGGAAAGAATTGTGCGCATCGACTTGACAATAATAACCAAAAAAATCATCAAAACCCTGACTTTGTGGATCACCTTCAGTATTTTCAACCACCAGACCCCATTTTCCCATCAGCCCGGTATAATATCCGTTTTGTTTAAGCATTTCAGCAATAGTAAGGCAAGAATCGGGCAACGGATACTGTCCATAAGGATTAACTTCTGCATTGCCCCGTATTGCAGCATGTCCTGTGTGCATACCTGTCATCAATACGCAACGCGACGGTGCGCTAACTGAGGTTCCGCAATATGCGTTTGTGTATCGGATGCCTTCTTTCGCCATCTGATCGATATGTGGGGTTTTAATTTTCTTTTGTCCATAGCAACCCAAAGATCCATAGCCAAGATCGTCGGCCAAAATAATGATGATATTGGGATTTTGATTTATCCGATTTTCTTCATGCTTTTGAGCGTTTGCATTAGTTGCAATTGTTAACAAGGTTAAACCTCGAAATAAATATTTAGTATTCATTATAATCTTAATTTGTTTAAGTAGCGAAAATTTAGGTGAATGTTTAAAAGGAGCTAATTCATTTGTCATTATTTGTCGATAGGTTTCAATAAAAAATAGTCTATGTTCAAATCTCCTTGAACAGACATAAGACTAATTTTATTATTTCCTGCTTTTAGTTTGATTGTGGCAATAAAAGATTCTTCAAATCCATTCGTTTTTTTTAGGATGATGTCCTTCCAGTTGTCGTATCCTCCATTTACCATAAATGCATCGATTAAAATTGCAATTGAAGTATTCTGTGCAGATTCATAACCACAATATAAATCGAAATTTTGATCTTTTGCAAGTTGAACTAATACTTGAGAGTAAGCTTCGCGCTCCTTAAAATTGGTCACATATCCTCGTCCAGAAAAACCTTGATTTTTATTATCAAATTTTGCAATTTCATTTTTCCCCCCAGCCTGTAGGCCATTTTCTGCCTCTAATTTTATTACACAGGATGTTTTTTGCGGATCACTAACACTTGCATTGTTAGGTATGATTGTTCCGATGCTTCCATCTGCGTTATAATAAAGAAAATCGGCCAAAACATTACGCTCATAGCTATTGCCACCTGATAAGCTATTGCCATGGTGGAACGCAATCCATTTACCTTTAAACTTAACGATAGAACCATGATTAGAACCACCTTGACCTTCAAAATATGGAATATATTGCCCTCCTGATTTATATGGGCCAAATGGAGAATCAGAAATGGAATAATACATGACTTCGGGCCATTGATCATTCTGCAATCCGGGGTAAGAAAGATAGTATTTGTTGTTAAACTTATGCAACCAAGGACCTTCCTGCAATTGCGGCAGTCCCTCGGAAATATCAGTTAGTGTGTTTTTTTTAATAGAAAGAAAGTCATCATTCAATTGGGCTATGTAGCAATGGCGACTTTGGGCATATAGTAAATAGGCTTTGTCATTTTCAACAAAAAGACTAGGATCCATTCCTTTTTCAATACCGCCCACTATTCCAACATTTTTAAAGGGACCTTCGGGTCTGTCGCTTAAAGCCATGCCAATTTTAAAATCGGTAGAATTTATTTTAGGTCGCATACAAAAAACAAGATAGTACTTGCCTTTCCAGAAGGCAGCATCAATGGCCCAAGCATGACTGACCGCCCATTCTACATCTTCTACGGCCATCACCCTTCCATAATCAATCCAATTCACTAAATCCTTAGTAGAAAAAACATGATAATCATGCATTGTGGCATGATGATTTGTACCAGCTTCATCGTGTGAAGTATAGAGCCATAAAGTGCTGGTGTCATTGGGCCAAACATGGGCAGATGCATCTGCTGTATAAATATGGCTGAATAAAGGCTTTTGCGCTTTCAATGTATTTGAAAGTGAAATAAATGCAATGACAATAAGTAAAATCAATTTTGAATTCATATTAAACTAATGTATTCATGGAGTTATAAGCAAACATTTGTAAACTGAAATGCAATTTTAAAAATAAAAATGCATAATCAAACCAAATTCAAAATTATTTTCTCTAATAATTTGTTTAAAATTGAATTTGAAAGACTTTGCTACAAACATATTCGACAAAGTTTATTGCTTAATGAATTTCTTGTATATTTTATTGTCGCATTGGATGATTTCTATTGTGTAAAGCCCTTTGAGTAAGTTGTAAACATCAATTTTATTATTCTTTACAATATCAAGTAATACAACCTTGCCAAACAAATCGTAAACACGAATCTGTGCGCCTTCAATATTCGAGCTGAATTGTAAAAAGCCTATCGCAGGATTTGGAAAAATACTTAATTTTTCTTCGGAAATATAAGATATTCCTAACGTTCCTGGATTTTGTGTAACATTTATTTCTGTTTCTTCCCCGTTAGCATAAACGGTAACGATTGCATCTCTGGAGGTTGCATTTGGATTTGCCTCTGCGGTAAGTATAATAGTATAATTTCCGAAACCATTTTCATTATTGATTGAGATCCATGTTTGATCACAAGAAATTTCCCAGTTTGTGTTAGAAGTAATGTCGAATGAATTTGAACTATGTGCATGGGCTTCAATCGTTAAGTTGTTGGTTGAAAGAGAAAAAGTAGCTTCAGCTCTGTATTGAATAACTGTAATGGTTTGTGCCGATATTCCAGATCCCGTTACAGAGAGGGTTGCAATCCGAATATTAGCACTTGTATTTTCAGTGGCTGTAACGATTATTTGTGAATTTCCAATTCCGCTATAATTACTAACATTCAGCCAATCTTGATTACTTAAAACATTCCACGATATGTTCGAGTTAATATCAAAATATTGCGAACTGTTGGCTGCTGCCTCGAGTGTGAGTGTGTTTGAGGATACTGTTAAAACAGAAGGCAAACCATCCTGATTTATTGAAATTGTTTGTGGAGTAACGCCATTTCCCGATATTGTAATTGTGGCCGATCTTTTATTTGTTGAAGAATTTGCTTTAGCTGTGATTGTTAAATTATAATTTCCAGTACCACTTAAATTACTGATCGTTAACCAATCTTGATTACTCACAACCTGCCAAGATATATTGGATGTTATATCAAATGTTTTGGTGCTTCCTTCGGTCGCAGCAATGCTTATGCTGCTTGTAGATACAGATAAAATCAAGCCAAAACCGTTTTGGGTCACAATTATCGTCTGGTCAGCAATTCCAATCCCAGATACGGTAACTGTGGCTGTTCTTAAATTTGAAGAAGGATTCTCATCGGCTGTTAAAGTAAGCAATGCATTTCCTAATCCAGTATTGTTACCAATTGACAACCACGATTGATCAATTCCAATTGACCAATTAGTGTTGGAAATGATGTTAAATGCTTTTTTGCTATTTGCAGAAGGTGAAATTGTTAAACTATTTGCTGAAACTGTTAAGGTCGGCAGAGATCCTTCTTGGGTAACGGAAAGGATTTGAGTACTAACCCCACCGCCAGAAATAGTAATTGATGCTGTCCTTGATGATGTAGTTGGATTCAAAGAAGCCGTTAGTGTAATGGTCGAATTACCTAAACTACTCGATTTACTAAGTTTTAACCAAGAATGATTACTTTGTGCAGACCATGATATATTGGAAACAACATCAAAGGCTGCGGTGCTACTGGCGGGTGCATTTATTGTTAAAATATTTGTAGAGACATTTAAAACTGGAATAGCACCATCCTGAGAAACCGTAATTTTTTGTGCGGTAACTCCCACACCACTGACAGTAACAATTGCTGTTCTTGCGGAGGTGTTTGGATTAGAGAGTGCGGTTAATGTAACTATTGAATTATTGGAACCGTTAATTGCATTTGCAGACAACCAGGGTTGACTGCATTCTATTGTCCAGTTTACATTCGAAGTTATATTGAAAGTTGCGTTACTGTTAGCTATTGGAGTCATGATTATATCACTCACTGATAATGCTAAAATAGGAAATGTGCCATCTTGAGTAACAGTTATCGAAATAGAGGTTGCACCGCTGGCAGAAAGTGTGATTGTTGCCGATCTGGTAGTTGTGTTTGGATTTGCGTTGGCCGTTAAAGTAATTAGTGCATCACCAGAACCACTTGTATTGTTTAGTGTTAACCAAGACTGATTGCAGACCGCAGTCCAGTTCGTATTTGAAGATAAATTAATTGTTTGATTGCTATTTGCTAAAGCTGCAATTGTAAGATTATTTTCAGATGCATTTAGAGTTGGAACAGCTCCATCTTGCGTCACTGTAATTATTTGATTTGGCACTCCTGTTCCTGTTATAGTGACAGTAGCCGATCTGGTAGTTGTAAGTGGATTAGAAATAGCTGTTAAAGTGATATTTGCATTTCCATTACCGATTGTGTTACTCAAAATTAGCCAAGTCTGGTTAGAAGAAACATTCCATGCAATATTAGCAGAAATTTCAAAAGTTTTTGTATTGCCCGAAGCAGCACCAATGCTTAAATTATTAGTAGAAACAAGTAAGGAAGGTGAACCAGCAGCTTGAGTAAGCGTTACCGTCTGTGCGGGAACACCTGCGCCTGAAACTGTAATAATAGCAACTCTTGTTGTAATTGTTGGGTTTGCACTCGCGGTTATAGTTATTGTACTGTTTCCAGCACCATTTGCACTACTCAATGTCAACCAAGTTTGATTTTTTGTTACTATCCAATTGAAATTGGAACTAATGTTAAATGTTGCAGTACTATTAGCTGCAGCTCCAATGGATACCGAGTTTGCTGAAACATTTAAAACTGGAGCAGCCCCGTCCTGAGTAACGGAGATTGTTTTTGTTAATACACCAACTCCTGAAATAGTGACAGTAGCCGTTCTTGTGGTTATACCAGGATTGGCTGTAGCGGTAATATTAATGGAAGCATTACCGGTGCCGCTAGTACTAGCCAATGTTAACCATGTTTGATTACTTGTAGCAGTCCAGTTAATATTAGATGTCATTTCAAAGTAATTTGAACTATTAGCTCCAGATCCAACAGTTAAAGAGTTTGTGGAAACTATCAACAAGGGCAAAGCACCATCTTGGGTCACATTTATTGTAACGGGTGTAGCTCCAGGAGCAGAAATCGTTACAACTGCAGTTCTTTGTGTTATGGCCGTGTTTTCACCAGCTATTATCGTAACAGTTGCCGCCCCCACTCCATTCAAAAGATTGAATGTTATCCATGTTTGATTGCTTGATGCAGTCCACGCAATATTTGAAGTTATATCAAAAGAATTTGTGCTTGAAGATGGTGCTGCAACCGCTAAAACATTAGTTGAAACAGATAGTACTGGAATGGGATCTTGTGTAACTGTAATCGTTTTAGGTGTTACAGCATTACCCGAAATTTTAACTATGGTACTCCGGGAAGCAGTTGTAGGATTTGCATTTGCATTTAAAGTTATTGCTTTATTGTTGCTGTCTGAACCAAAGTTGGATGTTAACCACGCCGAGTCGCAAACAATTGTCCATTGTGTATTGGATTGGACATCAAATGTTTTCGTGCTATTTGCCAGAGCACCTATAGTTAGTGCGCCAGTAGATATTGTTAAAAACGGTTTTGAAATTCCACCAACAGTAGTTTTAAGGATTGCACCTTCTTCACCTACAGTATATCCAGTGTTTTTGTCTGTAAAATATAGAGCCTTTAATCCAAAACTTTCATTAGTTAAGGCTGTCCAAAGGATTCCACCGTTAGTCGTTTTTAAAACAGTTCCAACGCCTAAAGCATAACCTGTAGTATCGTCAGGGAAGAAGACAGAAAATAAATCTTCGAAAATGGTACCAGCCGCTTGTGTATTCCAAGTAGCTCCTCCGTCTGTTGTTTTCAGAATGATACCAGCTCTTCCTACAGCGTAACCAACAAGAGCATTGCTGAAAAACACAGATTCTAAAGAATTCACAGACACGTTTGTCATTGTATCCCAAGAAGTTCCACCATTGATTGTTTTTAAGATTATGCCATTATCACCAACAGCATATCCAAGAATATCTGTTTCAAAATAAACAGAATTTATATCCACAGTAACATTACTTGTTTGGGAAATCCAATTTGTGCCTCCATTTATGGTTTTTAAAATTGTGCCATTGTTGCCAACAGTGTAACCAGTTTTAGGATTAAGGAAGCAAACTGAATTCAAAGTATCGATTGTGCCACTGGTTTGAGTGACCCAATCTATGCCATTATTAACTGTTTTTAGAATAGTACCAGTACATCCCACCGTAAATCCGGTATCATTAGGGAAAGATACTGAATTTAAGCTCAAAGTGGAAGTATTTGCCTGTTTAATCCAATTAGTGCCACCATTATTTGTAGTCATAATTGTACCGTTTTCACCAACAGCATGTCCTTTTGACGAATTTACAAAAAATACAGCATTCAAATCTGAAGTCATTCTGGAATTTTCAGTCCAGTTAGTGCCGGAATCAATAGTTTTTAAAATAGTACCATTACCACCTACAACATAACCATTATTTTTATCTCTAAAGAAAACAGAGTAAAGTATTTTAGACGCACCCATATTTTGAGCAGTCCAGTTTGTGCCACCATTTTCTGTTTTTAAAATATTTCCAGTAATGTCAATTACATAGCCAGTATCTTTATTTGTAAAATATATTGAATTTAAGAAATTATTTGTACCACTGGCTTGAGCTGTCCAATTGGAGCCGCCATTAATGGTTTTGAGAATTGTTCCGCTATCGCCAACTGCATATCCAGTTTGTGCCGAAGTAAAGAAAACAGAGAATAAATATTTTGTCATTCCGCTTGTTTGCTTTACCCAATTTGTACCCCCATTCGATGTTTTAATAATTGTACCATCTGCACCTACAGCATATCCCGTATTCTTATCGTAAAAATGCACTGAAAAAAGATAATTATTCGTATTGCTTGATTGTGCATTCCAATTAGCACCCTTATCTATCGTTTTTAAAATAGTACCATTTTCGCCAACAACGAATCCTGTGTCAATATTATTAAAAAAAACCTTCGTAAGATAGTTTGTGGTATTACTTGCCTGAGAACTCCAATTTGCTCCTGCATTGCTTGTTTTTAGAATTGTTCCCCATTCACCAACGGTATATCCGTTATTTGCATCAGTAAAAAATACTGAATACAGGTTATCAATTGTAGAACTTGAAATTTTATTCCATGTTGCTCCACCATCATTGGTTTTAATAATTGTTCCCAAATTACCAACCGCACAACCATTATTCGCATCAGTAAAAAAAATAGAAGATAAATTACTTCCCGTTGGTAATGGATTTTGCCAAATCCAACCTGTTGATTGTGCACAAACTACCATGCTTACTAAACCAACAAAAACAAAAGATAATAAGAATTTTTTCATTTTAATATAATCATTTAATTTTCATTAACGATCCTGAAGTACTTTATAAATATTTAAGTCAACTCTTCGATTAACAGCCCTTCCTTCATCTGTAGAATTATCTGAAATAGGTTGTAAATCAGAGCGTCCAATGGCTCTTAATCTGTTTGCATTTATTCCTTGCGAAACTAAATAGTCAGCAACAACTTGTGCTCTGCGAATAGAAAATTTCATTTTGCCTTTATCTGTACCTTTATTGTCAGAATGCCCAACAATTTCAATAATAATAGATTCATCTTTTTTGCACATTTCAGCAACATGGTTTAAAAAGGTTTTAGCTTTATCATTCAAATCGTCCTTTTGATAATCAAATTTTATTATTGTTGACGATTCTTTGTGTGCATTTTTCCATACTATATCAGCGGTTGAGTCATTTTCCAAAATTGAATTATTTATTTTAACTTCTTTTTCATTTTGTTTTTGAAGTTCTAATAGCTTCTTTAATGCATCTTCGTATCCTTTTGAATAGCCATCCGTATATTTTCCATCATCTTTATTTAGAGTGCTATCTTTGAATACGATAACATCTCCAGGTTGGTAATCGCTCTTTGTTTTATAGGGTTTTGGTTTAATCAATAATTTTCTGAATGTTAAACATATTTCATAACCATCTAAATAATTGATAGCGTTTTTTGATGATAAATTATAATTGTAGGCAATTTGGAATCCTACGATAGGATGATATATTCCAAATCCAAAAGAAACCTCTTGATTTACAACATACCTGGGTTCAATTTGAATGGTTAAGGCTTGCTTTTTTATGATTTTCCAATTTTCGCACAAAATAGAAAACCGAGTACCTACATTTATAGAAATATTGCCGTTTTTGTTGGCGAGATAAATGTCAGGAGTTACTTCTATGTTGTTATTTTTGAATACTGTCGCTCCAAGTAAAAATGATTCCCACATTGGAATGTCATATTCATTTTCCAAATATGAAAAACTTGGCTTGTTTAAATTAAAACCAGCAATTCCAGCATAAGCTCTTAAGTATCCCTCTTTTGCATAAAGTTGCCACATTATTCCTGAATTAATTGCAAATGCACCCTTTGATTCTGAGGAAAAATATTCATTTTTGGGATTTGTATCTACGTAGCCAAAATTAGGATCATATTGACTGCCAGTTGAGAGTTTGTTTAGATTAATGCTTTGCTTAAAGTAGCTTGCAGAAATGGATGCGCTAATTTGTTGACGTTCTGAGATATTAAAATGATATGCATATCCAAAATCAGCCTTATAATTCTGCGTAAATGCAGATCCTGAAACTCTGTCTGATAAAAATGATGCACCAATTCCACCCCATTTATTTGTTTTATTCTTATTTAAAAGTGGAAAAACTGCTACAATGTTGGGATTGGAAAAACTTTCATTTAGCATCGTGTATTGGCTTTTGTTTATTATGCTAACCTTCATATAATCATCGAAAGAAATGAGTGCAGGATTTGTTTGCAATGGTGCAAGCAGAAAATTATTGTAATTGAATTCCTGAGAAAAGCTCGAGGAGCAAGCAATGAACCAGAACAATAAGGATAAATGTTGAATTTTTTTCATAAGTACATATTTTCAATTTATTAAAATATAATTTTTATCTAAGTAAATAAACAACACCTTTGTTACCCATGTATTCAATGGAATTTCCATTTGCAAAAATCCCTTGAATCATCCAAACGTATGCTCCATTAGGCTGATGGTTTCCTTGAAAAGAACCATCCCAGCCTTTTTGGATAATTTCATTGGAATCCGATGAGTTATAAACGACTATACCATCTTTGCTTAATATTTGTAATTTTAATTCCACGATTCCTGTACCATAGATTTTGAATACATCATTTTGTCCGTCTTGATTTGGGGTGAAAAGGGTAGGTACAAATATATCATTTCGAACAAATATGTTGACCGTATCGCTATTTCTACAGCCCTTCTCATCAGTGATTAAGGCTGCATAATTTGTTGTTTCTACTGGATTTACAAAAGGATTTTGTGATTCTGGATTATCTATATATTCTATTGGATTCCAGTTGAATAAGATACCACCATCTCCTTCCAGCATGACAGATTCGCCATAACCGATGGATACGTCTTTTCCTGCACTAACGATAGGCAGAGGGTTCACAGTTATATGAATATAATCCGTATCTGGCTTGCAAAAATATGTTTGTGCGATTAGTGTATAATTACTCGATTTATTAGGGAATACTTCTGGGTTTTCAGAATTGGAAAAAGCGTTTCCAAGGCTATCAATCCATTGATATTGAAATGGGAATAAACTATTCAGGGCAGAGGGATAACCTCCCAATTCAATCGAATTGTAGAGGCAAACTTCTTTATCATTTCCTGCGTCAATTACGGGTTTTGGATTTACTGTTATGTAAACAGAATCTGAACCAATGCAACCATTGGCATCTGTAATTTTTAGTGAAAAACGCACTGATTCATTTAATGTTGCAATAGGATGCTCAATTCCTATATCATCAAGCAAAGAAGTTTGATTCCATTGATAAGCATAAGGTTCAAAACCATTCGAACCAACCACAGCTCCACCTAATGTTATACTTGTATTGTTACAAATTGTTGAATCTTCACCAGCATCAGCAACTGGGAGGCTATTGGAAATAATATAAATCGTATCCAAATGGGTACATTGGTTTTGGTCAAACAATTCGGTTAAAAGTGTATCTGTTTGTTCTGCTATATATTCAAAATTCAAGGAATTCAACTTCAATAATTCCATATTTTTTGAATACCAATTTACCGAATCGAAATTACTCAATTGAATTGGAACTGTATCGAGTTTGCAAATAAAATACTCATCTTGTCCATTTAGGAATGGCAAAGGCAAACAATGCACATTCAATGTATCAAAACTTACACAGGAAAATTTTGAAATTAAACGCAAATAAATTATATCGTTTTCAGAATAATGATGCGAAAACGAATTTATTTTGTCAAGTTCCGCACCAGATAGAGTACTCCAATAAGCAGTATCAGAATTTGTTCCCGATGTAACGCTTAATGAAGAGTTTTTACAAACATTTGTGTCAGAAGGCAAGGTCAATATGGGTAGGGGATGAACTAAAACCGTAAATGTATCGCGAAGATCGCAACCAATAGAATTTCTAAGCCTTCCCCAAATTGTATCATTAGCGTACATTATTTTATTCAAACTATATGAGTTCGACAAGAGTAAACCAAGTTTATTATACCAATCAACTTGTTCCGGGCTTGTTCCCAGTTCTTTATTGATGTTTTTACCATAGCAAATTGCTGTATCATTACCCACTGAAATTTGAGGACAAACCACAAAACTATCCACTACGGAAAATAAGGAAGATTTGTAGGCCTGATTGATTGCCTGTATTCTAAAATAATATTTACCTTTATCCAAATAGGGTATTACCAGAGATTTTCCAGTATATAGGTGTCCTCCCGCAAAAAGACGGTTTTTACCATCCATAATATTAGAAATAGGAGAAGATAATTCGATACCATTTTTCGTTGTTCCTAAGGCAAAATTATAGGAATATCCATCAGAAGTAGGGTCATTTTGACTCCAAGTTATATTGATTGAGTTTTTGTCAACCAATTTATTTAGAATTGATGGTTGATTTACTGTTGCCGACGAATTTGTGCGGTTTCTATAAAGTCTGGTTTCTTGACCATTAAGACCAGTGCCAGATATTAGAATATCAGGATCATAGTCATTGTCAAAATCACCAAAAGCTAAATCACCATTATTTACATCGAAAAAAGGTGTTAATGATGAAAATGAGTTACCAGAATTGTTCTTATACAAACGAGCGCATCTCAAATTTCCGATTTTGGAACCCACCATCGCAATATCCTGAAATCCATCATTGTCATGATCACAGACAGCAATTCTTGAGTCGGTAAGCGGAGTTAATCCGGAATTCATACAAAAATAAGTTCCATTATTGTTGTTCTTAAAAACATCGCTGTAAAAATTAGAATTAATATCTTGTCCTGAAAAAATTATATCAAGCGCACCATCATTATTCAAATCAGAAATAGCGACCTCAGCATTGGTCAGTTTTGGAAAATTCATATTTTGTGGGCTAAAAGTTGCATTTCTGTTATTTAAAAATATGTCGGAAATCAGTGTAGCAGTATGATCAGAGCCTCCCAATATTATATCTGGAAAACCATCATTATTAAAGTCCGCAAAGCGACAATAACCAAAACAAATTCCTGGGAAAGTTAGCGCTTCGATAAATGTATCATCATCTTTGCATTCGTATAATTTTGTTATTTTTTTATTTGAAGAATTTAAACCAGAGATAATTACATCATAATCACCATCATTATCATAATCAGCCCAATCGGAAGCACCGTTGGAAACGTTTTCAAATGGAGTTAAAACTTGTGAGAATGAGCTATTTTTATTGTTTCTATACAAAAAAGTTTGCTTAACAGAAGCTAAAGTTTTTCCAGTAATTATAATATCGAGATAATTGTCATTATTATAATCAAACATCATAACAGAACCTTGATAAATTGACGCTAATCCAGCACCTACGATTTCAGTGAAAGAGGTATCCTGATCGTTTTTGTAAAGCTTACAAAATGCATTCCCGCCTTGATCCATTCCTTGAATTAAAAGATCAAGATAATTGTCATTATTGATGTCGCCCCAACAAATTCGTGCATTTCCACAGTTTGTTATATCTGTTGCTTTGGTAACTTCCTTATATGTTTGAGAAAATAAGGAAAAGTGCATAGTTAGGATTACATATAAAAGTAATAAGTTTTTCATCTGAGTTATACGATTGTTTAATTATTTCTAATTTTATTTGTATGAATTTATTTTATCGTTATGATTGTTGCTTCAGAAAAAGGCGATTCATACTTATATTTGGTAATTGCCTTAACCTTGAACTCATAACTTCCTTTTGGAAGTTCCTCGCTTGTCCATTCTGTTTGATTTACCTTAAGGGAAGTTTCATCAGCTAATTTGCTGTTATTCATATAAATACAAAATCCGATTAGATCCACAAAATTATATTTGTACTGCCATTTTAAGGAGATTTTATTACCTGTTAATTTTGCCGTAATATTTTGAGGTGTAAAAACGTAAGTAGTTGGAATGAAAACTACCACCGTATCACTCATCACTCCGTAATCATTTGTATCTGTTCCTTTTTTTAAAGCAGCAATGCTAAATTTATAAGTTAATCCGTTGTTTCCACCAATGTTGTATTTAAATTCATTTCCTTTTATAGGATCAAAATTTTCTTGAGCCAAAACATTGGATCCTCTATCACAAAACACGGCATAATCAGGATTTTCCTTAGCATCAGAAGGCTTTTGCCATTTTAATAAGATATAGTTATTGTCTAAGTCTTTAACAAATTGTCCGCTAAGATTTAGAGGTTTGCCAACCACTTCAATAGGATTGTATTCAATACTTACAAGGTTGCTTAAGTAGTAAATTTTATCTGTTACAATGGTTTTCAACCTGTAGGCCACAAATTGTTCTTTTACTAAATTAGGAACAGTTTTATCCACATATTCCCTGTTTTCAGAGGATAATGTTGAAGATATTTCAACAAAATCGCCTGTGTTTAATAAATCACGTTCAACAACAAAACCCTTTATGAATTTGTTGAAATTCACGTCGAAATTCCAATTAAATGTAATTCCTGTTTTAATAAAATCTGCCCCAAAAGGTGTGTTATGGGATAAGGAAACCGATGGGATTGTATCTGTATAATTAGCAGGATTATAATCAATTTCAATAGCATTCCCTTGATTTCCAAAAGGTGACGTAGAGATAAGTGCGTAGGAAAATGGTTTTTTTGTATCTTCGATAGTATCAAGAAAACTACAATACAAATCCTTATCAATGGGTGAGAGGAGTAGAATGCCGTTGTTCCTTTTTTGGGGCTCTTTTCCTGTTTCTTTTTTGTATATATTGAAACCGGTAATATTGCTATTTTTGAATTCCTCCTTCTCAAAATAGAAGGAGGCTTCTAAGGTTTTGTTTTTTTTATTTGGTTCCAAATTAAATTTTTTCATTACAACATTTAAGTTGGGCTCTTTTCCATCCCATTTATAGGTGGCAGCAGGTAGTTTTGCACTGCCATTTTGATATATGCAATAAAGTGCGTATTCATAAATAGTGAAAGTTTTTACATCACGATCGGAATATCCGAATCCAGATAATTGCGCATAACTATAATCCAATGAAATATTTATGGCAAAAGACATTATTTTTTTGTTATCTAAAAGCAAGTCCGAAAAATTAACATTTATAAAAGGATCATTAGCTTTTGAATTCAACAATTTTGTTCTTTTTTCGTCTAAAGCTTTAAGTGCTTCCTGGTCTTTTTCTATAATAGTTAGGTTTTTAGAACTTGTAATCCCAGTTTCTATAAGCGCACTTATTGTTTTCCATTCTGATGTTACATTGTTAACAGTTTCCCTTCTTTTTATTTCGAAACCCTTTATTTCTTTATTCCAAACTTGGGGTATCCACAATAATTTAACCGCTTTGTTACTTCCTTCGCCCCGTAATACAATTTTTTCTGATTGTGCATATAAAATTATAGAAAGGGTTATAAAGAATAGTAAAAAAGCAAATTTTTGTAAATTATTATTCATCATCATTTAAATTTAGTCTAAAATATTTAAATTATAAATAGAATGTTTGATTTAAAATTATGTCATCTGTGTATGATAAGCCCAATAAAACAAATGTGGCAGAGGATTTTCCATAGATGTATAATGAATTATTATCTCTTGTGTATCTGAGCAAACCGGTTGAAGCAGCAGACGCACTTGCGATAACGTCATCACCGCTTTTTATGCCTGCATAAATAGAAAGGCTATGATTGGCTGTAAAGGTTTTCAAACCAACATCATCGAATGTAGAATTAATTCCAGCAGCGATAGAAAACTTAAATTCTGATTTAAAAGCTAAAAATTCACCTTTTTCTTTATAACCGCCTTTTAAATTGCCGCTTAAAGCTCTATCCTGACGTAAAACTTTATTTGTTTTTGGGTCTAAAGTATTCTTATAAAGGAAATTACCCTGAATACTAAAATTACAGTCAGATTCCTTAAATAAAGTCCCATCGACTTTGCCAGAATATTCTTCGACTGATTTATTAATGATTACGCCAAGATTTAGATTTCCTTCTAATAATGCACCTTTCTTTAGCCTCGTGCCAGCGCCTGAAAGATCTTCACTTGGCATACTAATAACGGTACCAACGGATGCATTTATATTATTGGTTGGATATTCATAATTTAAATTCAAATACGCATGAACCCAGGGTTTCCTTGCCGGAAGATCACAATAGCCACGCAGGTTAATTCCAAAAGTTCCATCACTTCCAAACTGAATATACAAAGGGTTTGCTCCAGCCTCGATAATTCCAGCGGCATCTCCAAAACCAATAGATCCGCCAAAACCCCATGAACCTTTTGAGGGTGTAAGTTTTGGGGCATCATTTTCAAACAACACTTTTGCATTCCAACCCAAAGCGCCGCCCAGTCTTTTTAAACAAATGGGGCCCACTATAGGAATTGGTTTAGGCAATCTGTAGGTTATATTGAAAAAACCATAATTAAATTGATCAGTAGAACTAAGGGTTTTAGTTCCTAATACAAGGTCACCGGCCGCACCACTAATACTTCCAAAGTACGCATCAAAGTTACCAGCAAACTCATCGTTTAAATACTTAGCTTTGAAATTAATAAGTAAAGCACCTTGTTTAATTTTTCCCGTTACATCTTTAATCGTAAATACGCCATCATTAGACAGTTTTAACTCTGTAAATTTCAAAAGTGATCGATCGTATTTCATATTGCCAGATGCTTTAAAGCCCGTTTCAGCATCAAAAGATGCTTCTGTGATTTGGAATATAAATTTCTTATAAACAATATCAGATTTTATAGAAAATTTTGTAAATTTACCATTTTCCCATGTAAATTCTGCATCAATCATATTAGCGATGCAAACAGGCTTTTCTTTATTAAGTTTATCATCACAATCGATACCTTCTGCTGCCGCACTGTTGGGTCCAGAGAATTTATCATTTTCGACTTTCGCTTTTACAACAGCTTTTTTAATCTTTTTTGTTGTAGCATCTAAAGTAACTTCTGCCTGAAAATCAACAATTTTAAATCCGCATTTAAACTTTAAGTCCTTAGCAATAACACCTACGGTGGTACCTGTTGGTTCATAAGAATATTTAAAACCAAAAGCAGCCGTTGATGAATCTTTCGGATCGGTTTTCTTTTCTACGCCGGGAAGTTCAGAAAATAAAACTGTTAATGATCCCTTTGAAACTGCCATTTTGCATTTGCCATAATGAAAACCATAAGTTAAGTTAAATTCATCAACAAAAACCACAACAACACCATCTGCTGCAAAACTGAAAAGTCCACCAGGTTTGCATGGTTTGCTTAATTGTTTATATGATATTGTTTGTTCCTCGGAAACATATGGCACTAAAGGAACTGATAGTATTACATCATTTTCAATTTTTAGTTCCAGATTATAATCTTTCAACTCATTGTAAACTAAAAGTCCTTCTATATTGCTGCTTTTGGCAAATTTCTTTTGGTTTGTGAATGTTATGAATCCATTTACTTTATCACTGATGTAAAGAAACCGTGCTGTTTCAACAGGCTTTTCCAGTTTGCAACTTGTTCGAATACTTAAAACTGTGGTTGTATCAAATTTCTGTATATCATATAATAAATAAAGCTCTTTCATTTCTGCTGTAAAAGCATATATTTTGTCAAATGCCTCGGTAAGATTTTTTTCATTAACTTCCAAATAGGTCAGTTTATCACTTTCTGATCGATACTTTATGTTGGTTTTAATTTTCACTAAATGTTCATATTCACCATCAGAAATTGTAAATTTAAGTTCTGCTTTTGCCGAAGTATTTGAATTTACAGTACTTTTAGGAGCTTGCTCAAAAATTACAGTAACAGGTCCTATTTTCTTTACGAGTTCAGATGCAACTGTTTGAAATTCAACATTTACTGCTCGATCAAAAACCACACTATTTACATTATCAGAACTTGAATTGGCGTCATCTTTTTCTGCACTAAAAGAAACTTTTTGATTAGTTGAATCATAGCTTGGTGTATTAATTTTATATAAACCATATTTTGTACAATTAATAGTGCCACTTCCAGTCAGGTATTTAAATTTATTACTAATCGTAGAAGCACTCGCTGCGGTAATCGTTGCATCTATAGGATCATTGGTTTGATAAACTCCTGTAAATTTCCCATCAAACCCATCTGCTTTGAATGAATTTAAAACCAAGGTTTTTGAGAATTCTGCGCTTGTTTTTTCTTTTTTAAATGCAAAATTATATACAAACATATCGCCCGTATTGGATGATGTTGGACTTGCTTTTATTGTAGTTCCATCATACAATAAATCCATAATAACATCTCCTACAAATCCGTCTGGGCTACTTACTTTTATGTTGCTTTTAAAACTAACAACCTGAAAATCTGATTTTTTTAGTGAAACGAGATATTCAAAATCAATCGAATTCATTTGAAATTTCGTTGCAAATTCTTGATAATCAGCTAATAAATTTCCAGAAAATTTATAATTTACTTCTCCTTTTTTATCAGAAGAATTATCAGCGGAATTTAAAATGAAAGCATCATTTTTCTCTAAAGAAATGCTTATGTTTTTAACATTTGAAAAATCCATTTCACCTTCATATACTGAACTTGGATTTGTATTATAAACAAATCCAATTATTCCAGTCATTCCAGGTTGGATATAAATAAAGTTCGCAATAGAGGATTCATTTTGAAGCGCAGCTTTTAATTTAACGTTTCCTGAAAGCTTTCCTTCGCTATCCAAATTTAGTTCAGCCTCTGTAGCTTCGCCGCCAATTGCGCCAATTGCAACAAAAGAACCATTTCCATTCCAGCTTATTTTGGCTTCTTTAAGTTTTTCGTCAGAACTGTTAATTGTATATGTAATCTTTGCTGTAGTTAGCTGATATTCTATAGGCTTACCAAACTCAGGGTCATTCATCTTCAATTTTACAGTCACGTTATCGGAGCTATAATTCATTGTGGTTGAATCCGGTGCTTCTAATTTTGTCGGTTCTGTAACAAATAATATATCCAGAGGGCCAAATCTTTTGGATTCACCTGTCTTTATATCTTTACCAATTTGTGTATTGGTATAATTTGGATTGCTGGGATTGTTTATTCCTTGATTATTCGTATTGTTCGCAGAATTGTTATCTCCATTTTGATCATCCGTGCCATTTTCAGAAGTTTCTTCCGGTGTATAGTAAACTTTTTCGCCATTCTCCATATAGTACGCTTTTCCTTCTTCATCATGCAGAAGCGGAACTCGTTCATCATTTATAACAACATAATCGACACCTTCAACACCTTCTAAATTATTATTGTTGTTAATGATGGAATCTGGGTTTTCTTCAAGATTGCTGTCATCAAGTATGGGTTCATCCGAAAAATCGAGGTTTCCTGTTAATACCGAAAGAACTTCACCCGAAGTTACTTGTTTCTTTTGATTTAAGGTAATATTTTCAAATGTGGCCTGAATTCTGGCTGCAACTGTTGGCACAATTACATCGCACTTTCCTGAAAAGGGCGATGTAGATGATGTTAAATCAGTTACGAGTGCTTTAAAACCTCCAATTTCTATCACATCATACTTATTAAGTTTGTCAAGTGCAGGAGAAGCTGGATCAATGGTGGGAATCCCACAATTGGGTCCGCAAATCCGATTAGGGTTTTGCTCTTCTTTTTTCAACGTAAATTCTATAATATCAGAGGGTTCACTTTCAAAATTATTACAAACGCCATAGATTTGAAACTGATATGTGCTACCTGCATTTAAATTTCTAATTGTGCGCCTGTTCATCAAAGATTCATCTGTGTACCAATCGGAATATCCACCATCCTTGTTTTCTTCCCGGTAGGTGATTTTATACCCGGTATGACAAGATAAACCCGTCCAAGAAATTTCTTGCTCTTGAGCCGAAACTTGTTTTGAAGAAATTTGTGTAGGTATCTTACAATCATCACCATAGGTAAAATAGAGTATGTTTGACATACCATTGTTTTTGAACATATCACTACCCAATTCATCATAAGCCCTTACTTGACAAACATAGGTTTTGCCTAATTCTATTCCCCATTCGCTGCGATTTATCGAAACGAAAGTTTGGTCTGTAGTAAGTGTATTTTCTGGATTTACTGCTGATATCGCTTCATTTGGGGTCATTCCATCTGGAACTTTGCAAAGAATAAAATCATATTGCGTGGTAAAGGCAGAATTTGAAATTCTGTTTCCGGCTCGCCATTGGAAATTAACCATTTCTCCTATCGGAATCATTTTTGTGTAGCTGGTCGGAACCGCCCACGGCAATTGCCAAACCGGAGGATCATTTAAAAAGATTGCAGCAATTGCAAAACCGGTGTTTGATACTTTAACAAATCGATTTACCTCAAAAGCATCAACCTCAACCCTTAAAATACCTTCAGGAAATTTTCCTGTAGTGAGAAGTGTTGGATCTTTGATGGATTGTTCGTTAAAGAATTGTTCTAAACTATTTCCTTCAATGATTTCGGGCATATTGCCAAAAAGACTGTAGGTGGGCATTAATCCAATTTCGGATGGGGATTCGATGATGGTTTTCTCATTCACTTTGATTTTTATTCGCACTCCCACTTGTACATTTTCGGTACTTTGTTTTAATTGGAGTTGAATCGTGAGTTTTTTCTGAATTTCAGAATAGTAATCAGCAAAGTGAAGGGAATAGGGTGTGTTTATTGTAACTGTGGCCATCACGGGATATTGCACCTGGGTGTAGCCTTTCAGACAAATCAGAATCAGTATTAGGGAAAAAAATAATTTATTTTTCATTCGTGATTGTTTTAAATATTTATAAGTCTGAATTCTAACATTGTGATGATATTTCCATTATTGTTTGACCATTTTTATAGTGCGTTGGTCGCCGTTTGTTTTAATTAAAATAGAATAAGCACCCGCAGGTAAGTTAGTAATATCATAATGAATGGAGTACTTATCACTTCCCGATGATTTCTTGTAAGAATCTGGAAGCATCGATGAATTGCTTTGGGTCATTACCATCTGAATTTCGCCTTCTTCCTCTAAAACTACGTCAACTTCAAAAATTCCATTGGATGGGTTGGGGAAAACAACAACATCTTTAATAGGCACAAAACCATATTTTTTGTAATTATGATCATCAGAGCTTTTTTCAAGAACTGTAATTTCTGATCCCACCTCATCCACACACCCATATAAAAATGCATTTAATGTTATTCTGTATATCCCCGCTTGAGTAAGATATAATTGTTTGGGATTTTCATCCATACCAATTTCAGTTATTTCAGTTGGTATCATCCAAGTTATGTTTTCGGGAATTGGATATGAAACATCAACAATGGCAATGGTATCATTTACAAATGCTGTGTCTTTCATAAGAAATTTTGCGTTTAATAAATCATTTCTTACCGAAACAAAAATTGTTTTAGCACTCTGACAACCTTTGTCGTCTTTGATTGAAATGGTATAATTTCCTTGCTGTTCAACATTAAGAATTCTTTCATCGTTTAATAATTGACCTTCCTTTGACCAAGTATATGTCCTAAAATCGCCTGGATCTAAATCCTTTGATTGTCCAGTGCAAAGAAGGACTGTATCTGGCAAATCCAATTCAATTGGCACTGGATTAATGAGTTCTACATTTGCATCATCAGAACAATTATGACTATCTGAAACGATAAGGGATAAAGAGCCATAGCCAAGTTCTTGAACCGTTTCTGTATCGTAGATGCGGTTATTGGGATCTATCCACAAGTATGTGTATGGAGATGTTCCACCTGATGCTGATCCAGATGCAAAACCATCGATATTATTATAACAAGTTGGATCTTGTTTTTCAATTGTGGCTTCCAAGGCTTCTGGTTGGAGTAAAATATATTGAAATTCATATTGACATAATTCAGCATCAGCCACAATGGCTCGGTATAAGCCAGCTTTGAGGTTTTGTGCTTCCAATACGCTTCCTTCAAAGTTGTCCCATTGTCCATCAATTGAAACCGACCATTGTGCAGAATAGGGCATCGTGCCACCTGACACATTCAGCGATAAAAAGCCGCTTTCCTCGTCAAAACAATTGGGCTGAATTGCAGTATCTAAAGACGCATTGGGGCCATCTAAATTGAATATTTCAACGGATGCCGAATCGAAACAATTATTTGAATCAGTAGCTTTAAGAAAAAATGTACCTGCTTGTAATCCAGTTGCTAAAGCATCTGTTTGTTGATCAAGGTCACTCCATTGATATAAATATGAAACTCCTGTTTGAAATGGTGTTCCGCCAGAAACCAAGCCAATAGCTTCTCCTGTAGGATCGGAACAATAAGTATCCTGAATTTTGTTCACAGAAACTTCTAATTTTGATTCGGGTTCAGAAATAGTTGGATATATCGTTGTAGCGCAGTCATTTATGTCTTTTACCAATAGGGTATAATTGTTTTCCATCGCATAGAATGGTCCCAATAAAGAATCATTTTGTACTATGTTTTCGCTTGCAATGGAATAGTTGTATGGTTTTGTTCCACCTACAGTATTTACGGAAATATATCCGGTTTTTTCTCCTTTACATTTAACATCTTCTATTTCTGCCGTGGCTGTGAGTTCATCGGGTTCAATGACTTGCACTAGATCAGAGTATTCGCAACCGGTGCCATCTTTTACCCAATATTTGTAGGTGTTTGGTAAAAGCTGTGAATACTCGTTTTTCAGAGAAAAATTAACACCATCAGAGCTAAACATATAAGGACTTGTGCCGCCCATTCCGGTAAGTGTGATGACGCCATTATTTTCATTTTTACAACGAATATCCTGTTTTGCAATTTCTAATTTTAGGGCAGTTGCCGATTCTTCAACATTTTGCGCAACACTTTCCATTATTTGTGCAGCATAATTTTGACAATTTTTCTTATCTTTATAGTGAAAATAATATATGCCTTTAGGTTTATCCTTAAGAAATAGACTACTACATAGAGGAGTGGTTTCAAATTCATCATACCACTCGAATTCATAAGGTAAATTTCCACCGGAAATAATAGCCTGAATGCTTCCTGTAGGCGTTCCAACGCATGAAACAGGTGTTTTATTAAAATTTACAATTAAAGGATCTGGTTCTCCTACGAAAATAGATCCAAAGCCGGGGCAATTATGGTTGTCTTGGACCATAAAATTATAATTCCTCGATTTTTTGTTTGTGAAAAAAGGTATCTTATTTTGTGCCGTTGACAGGGAATCTATTTGCACAGAATCCAAATAAAAGTTATAACCCAAGTTTTTGATTGTGCCGCCTGTTGCTTTAACTTCAATGGTACCATTTTTTTGTCCATGACAATCTATGCTGTCTATAACATTTGCAGAGGCAACAACAGCGGTAGGATGCGGCATGAACAATGTTGTAGATGCTTCCACGTTACAACCTGGATCTGGCACATTATCGACAGCACGCAATCTGTATGTTCGCGATGGGATATTACTAAAATCGCAATCTCCATTTGAGTAAACAGTTGCAACTCCAGGCATACTCAAATACGTACTCCATAAACCCGTATTGTTATTTAATGTATCGAGATAAAATCGATATTTGCCATATCCTCCTTGCACATTTGCAACAATTTTACCTGTGTAATAATTGTGACAATCTACAGTATCAACAATGTACATGCTAGGTTTTTGTAACTTGTTATAAGGACCTCCGGTAATAGAGGGCAAGCTCAAAGAATTGGTGCAACCCTTAATCGAAGTTATGCTTAGAGAAGTAGCCGCCTGATTGTATAATTTATTAATTTGTATATTATTACCACTTATTGATGATTCCCCATTTGAATATAAATAAGTAAATGGACCTTCACCACCCCCAACAATGCTATTAATTGAAATAGAACCATTGCGGTCGTCGTAACAGGGGTTGGTGATGTCAGATTTGGTAATAGTTGCAGTGATTGGAAGATATTTTTTAAGTGTAAAAGGTTGAAAAGATGGACAGTTATAATTTCCTGAATCTCTTATGACTAAATTGTAATTTGTTCCATAAACCATTTTTTGATAAAACTCATACCCTTCTAATGATACTGTATTTCCATAAAACAAAACATATTTCAACGGGTCATTATTAGGGCCTCCTTGCCCAAGGATCTTGAAAGGGCCTGTTCCGCCAGTTACTGTAATCGATTTTAATGCACCTGTAGTTGAATCGTTACAAATGGTTTCCAAATCCGGGATAATCTTCGTAATAGTAGAATGAGCAATTTTTACATAAGTTGTACACCAAGCTGAATATTGGTTTGTGTAATATGGGCGAAATATTCCTCTAGCTTCAATTCTGTATGTTTTTGCAGGATCTGATACAAAATTATGATTTAGGGAAGTGCCACTCGTATTGCTAACTCCGTCTATTTTCCATTCACAATTTGTGTTGTTGCGAGACTTAAATTTGAAATTCATTGAATCATTCTCACATATTGTTAATGCAGCAGAATACAAAGTACTTCCTGTCTTTCCATAATATGTATCAAAGGTAATTTCATCCGGCCAATGGTAAAAAGAAATGCTATAACTATAACTCGTGCTTGGATTGGTAATACAATCTTTATAACTAAAAATCATGCTTGGGTCACCACTAAACCAACCACCAGATACAGAATAACTTGCCTCCCATTGTGCTTTGGAATAGGTTCTTGTGTTCTCAGCATAATGGTTTGTCCAAAAGCATCGATAGGTGAAGTTTTTTAAAGTTATACTAACATTGCCGGATCCATCTACGGGCACGTAGCTATCTTTTGCGTATGTAACCTCATAACTACTGCCCCAACCGATTCCAGTAAAACCATTGGCTGGGTCTTCATTGTTAACTCTAGCCCAAGCAGCGCCATCGCTACCATTCCAAGAACATGAAACCCTGATGGTAAGACCCGCTTTTGCAATAAAAACATGCAAAATTAAAATAGAAATAAGTAATAATTTTATATTCATAAATCTTATAATAAAATTTGTTTCAAAAACAACATTCTAAATTATTGTTTTACAACCTTCAGAGATTTCTGATCCCCGTTTGTTTTTACAGAAATTGTATATGTTCCTGCTGGCAAATTCGTTATATCATAGTGTATTGAGTACTCATCACTGCCCGAGGATCTTTTCAAAAGATAGGGTATGGCACTCGAGTTTAATGGTGCGATACCGATTAGAATTTCACCTTCATTTTCTATAATTACATCAATATCAAAAATTCCATTCGACGGATTTGGGAAAGCAAGCACCTCTTTGATCGGCACAAAATTTTCATTTTTCTTGCTATCATCTTCTTGATTTTTATCCAGAACTGTAATTTGAGCAATATTTTCATCTGTGCAGCCAAATAAAAATGCATTCAAGGTAACATTATAAATTCCAGCCTGTGTCATATATAACAATCTTGGATTTTCTTCTTCGCCCACTTCCATAAACTCTATTGGCAGCATCCATTGAACATTTTCCGGCACAGGATAGGAAACATCCACAATCGCCATAGTATCTCCAACATAAGCGGTATCTTTCATCAAGAATTTAGCATTCAATAAATCATTTCGTACCGAAACAGAAATGGTCTTTGTGCTTTTGCATCCATTGGCATCAGTAACATTAACTGTATAAATACCATCTTGTTCGGCTATGAATATTTGCTCATTATTCAGGGATACATCATTTTTTAACCATGTATAATCTGTAAATTCACCAGGATTCAATTCTACAGTTTGTCCAGCGCACAATAAAACGGTATCGGGCAAATCCAATTCAATAGGCATTGGATTAATAAGTTCTACATTTGCATCATCAGAACAATTATGACTATCTGAAACGATAAGCGATAAAGTGCCGTATCCAAGTTCATGAACCGTTTCGGTATCGTATATCCTGTTATTGGGATCTATCCAAAGGAAGGAATAAGGAGCAGTACCTCCTGTGGCATCGCCATTTGCAGATCCATCAATGCTGTTATAACACACAGGGTCGTGTTTTTCAACGGATGCAATTAATTCCTCGGGTTGGGTAACTTCATGTGTAAAAATATAATTACAATCATCAAAATCAGAAATGTATGCTTTGTATATTCCTGCATGCATATTTTGAATTATAAAAGAATTTTCCTCAATATCAATCCATTCTCCATTTTCGAACTCAGACCACTGTGTAAAATAAGGTTCTGTGCCGCCCGTGACAATCAATGATAAATAACCTGTAGATTCATTGAAGCAATTCGGTTCGATAACTGTATCCAAGGAAGTGTTTGGTCCGTCCAAATTTAAAATTTGAACAATTGAAGTAGCCAGACATTCATTAGCATCAGAGGCGCTTATTGTATAAATCCCGGCTTTTAGTCCGAATGCTGTGGCCTCAGTTTGGGCAGCACTATCATTCCATTGATACAGATAAGCGCCTGTTGGAAAGGGAGTTCCTCCAGTTACAAATGCTGTGGCTTCGCCCGAAGGAGGTGAACAATATGTGTCTTTATCTTTATTCACAGAAACTGAAATTTTTGAATCAGGCTCAATGATTGTTCCATAAATTGTTGTTGTACAATTATTTGTATCAACAATATCTATGCTATATTCACCAGCCTCCAAAGGTCCAAATACGGTATCAATTTGCTCCTCATATCCATCCATCGAATAGCGGTAGGGAAAAGTTCCACCAGATGGTTGAACAGTGAGATATCCAGTTTGATCACCTTTGCATTTGATAGCATCAGCGGTGGCAGTTCCTGTTAATTCCTCGGGTTGGAAAATTTTTATATGACTTGAGTCTTCGCAGCCCGTTCCGTCTTTAACCCAAAATGCGTAGGTATTCGGGGCAAGTCGAGCAAACTCTCTGGATGAAGAATAATTTCCACCATCAGGCTTAAAAGTATAATTTCCATCTCCACCTTTTCCAGTTAAAATAATAATTGCATCATCATTGTTTTTACAGGTAACATCTTGTTTGGCAATATCTAAAGCCAGAGAGACCGCAGACTCTGTCGTAGAGGCCGTTATATAAGCAAAAGTAGCAGAATTGTAATTCATGCAATTATTCCTATCGCTATAATAAAGGCGATAACCAACCTTTGCAGGAATCGCGTCTAAGCCAACGTTTATAGCCAGTTGGTTGTCATCAGTTTCTTTTGTCCAATAGTAGCTTATCGGAGGTCTTCCTCCCGAAATATCAGCTTCCAGTTTGCCCGTTTCTGTTCCAACACATGTAACCGGAGTTGCATTAAATTTAGCAACAAGCATAAGAGGTTCTGTCAATTCAATCGAGGTTTTTCCTATACATTCATTATCATCTTTGGCTACAAAATAATATTGATTTAAAGCATGCAAATTTTTAAAAACAGGATTTGTACGAAAGCCTGGGTCATCTTGAAAAGTACCATTCGCAGCAGTTGTGGTGTCTGCTCCTATGGAAAATTTATAATTGCTATTTGAAGCTACTGTTCCACCTGTGGCTTGAAGTGTTATTTCTCCGGTTTGTCCATTGCAATCAATATCATTACTGATGGAAGCTGCTGGAATCACCGCCGTGGGTTGGCTCAAATTTAGTTCATTTGAGGTTTCGGTGCATCCAAGTCCTGTACTATCAGAAAGATGCAATATATACCTTCGGGAAGGCAGATTATCAAATGTAAAAGGATCTTTATTTGACAAAATTGTATCAATGCAATTTTCCCACTGAGTTGTCGAGACGTTGAATGAGTCGAGACGGTATCTATACTTATCGAAACCTCCCGCAGTACGTCCTGTTATTGTACCCGAAGATTTTCCATGGCATAAGATCGGCGCATCGATAGATAAATCTGGTTTTTGGAGTTTCGTTGGTGGGCCGCCTGTGATTTCAGGAATTGTAAAATCAGCAAAACACCCCTGCTTACACTTGATATTTGTTGAACTTTGGGTTTGTCTGAATAAATCGGTGTAAAAGCGCTCATTTATATTTGCGGCTAAAGTTTCTACACCAAAGTTCCCGCTATTTGACAGAGTATAAGGGCCGCCAGCGCCACCTGCAATATTCGTGATCGAAATCCAAGCATTTCTGTTATCATAACAAGGAGCGGTTATATCTGCGTGACTTATGGTTGCCGATATCGAATCAAATTGAGGAATATCAAACCCATTAAGTACCTGACAACTAAATGTATCATTACCAGTTCCAAAGTTTTGTTGTATGCAAATTTTGTGAGAACCTGGACTTAATGAATAATCTAACGCAATGAATCCACCGGAGTAATTATCAATTACTTTTGCATCATCAGGAGCATAACCAAATACCTTATATTCACCTGCTCCTCGATTTAAAGTAATGGAATTCAATTTACCCATTTGCCCATCACCATGGCATGCATGGGTAATATCTTGCGTTATGTCATTTTCGCTAAATAAAGGATGATGAACCTTTAGTTTAATAGAATTTGAATATTCCGAATACTCATATCTATCGTAAACCCAGTATTTGCTTCGTTTTTTGATTTCATAATCACCTTCAGGTAAAAGTGTAAAATCGCAATTCAAAGAGTAACCTGAGCTTTTTACAATACCGTTGATAGTCCATTCAGCATACTCATTAGAAGTGAAATTAACCCTCATTAATTGATTATTACAGATGTTCATTCCAGTAGAACAAGCTGTTCCAGTTTCAACAAAATTGGCTTGCATGGTAGTTGTGGTATCAACCCAATGATAGAATGCTATATTATAATAATAATCAGTAAATATGATTTCCTCTATAGCAGGATAAGGAACCGGTACACCCCAAACCCATTTTATTTTTATAACTGGTATCCAAATGTAATAATAATAACGATGCGTATATGAGGAATTCGCTTTAACTTCACTGTTTGAGTAATTCCGATAATCCTGATCATATAATGGAAGGGGAATTTCAACTTTAAGGTTTCTGAACCCTACACCAATATTTCCGTATGTATCTTTATCAAAGCGAAGTATGCTTGGGTGATTCCAATCTACATGTTTCCAGCCTTGGTTTTGGATGTTTACATTTGCATCGTAGCTTGAATTGCTGCTTGTTTTAACAACCACCACTAATCCTGCCTTTGCGATTCCAAAACACAAAATAAAAAAAATCAATGCGCATTTTTTTTTCATTTTCGGATTTATTAAAATCTAATAAAGAAATGAATGTAATTTTAATATTCTATAATCAGTTCGCTCAAAGAAGAGGATGCACCATCATTGAAAAGAGCGCAAATTTTATAAGTAACTTTAGTATTAATCCTTTGGTCTTCATCTATATAGCTTCTTTCTGTACCTGCTACATTGTTGTAAAGCACTAGAGGAGCATTATCAATAGCTTTGTAAATAAGAAATTTGTAAACATTATCAGAATCGTATTTCCAAGTCAATGAAATGGCCTTGTTATCACGATCAGCAAATGCTTTGAATTTGGCGATCTGTTCTCTGTTTTTCTTATTTAAAAGCTTGGCTGTAAATGTATTTTCTACAGCGGATTGGTTCTTACTATTGTCCACAGCAAAAATGCCATATCTATAAACTGTATCTGACTTTAGATCAAGATCATTATAGTGATTTGCTTTGACAATCGTATCAAACGAAGCGATAACTTTCCAATTGGAATGACCATCGATCGATCTGATTAGTACATGGTTGACAACATCATTACTGGGACTATCCTTCCATTCAATATATACAGATGAATCAGAAGAAAGAACTTTGTTAAATTCGGGTGCAACAGGCGGAACAAAATCAGGTCTGTCCAATACTAATAATTTGGATAGCTTCGATTCATTGTATCTTGTATCAAGCGAGATTATTTTATAATAAATCTTCTTTGATAAAGACACTTTGGGAACGGTATCTAAATAAAAGGTATCCGCAATAGCTTTTTTCGTAATTTGCGAGAATTCTGCTTCCGGAGAATTGGAGAAATATACTTTATATCCAAACAAATCAGCCTCTTCATTTGCATTCCATTTCAAATGAACAATTCCGGCAGTGTCAATGTTTCCAGTCAATCCCAAAGGAATGGCTGGTGGAACTGAATCAATCAGTTGAACTAATTTTGGCATTGATGAGTACTCCTTACCATCATGTCCTACTACCTTAATGATGATGTAGTTAACATCCGATGGCGCTTCAAATTGAAATTCTCTTAATCCTGGCGCAATTTTTTCGGCCAAGACTTTGTAATTCTTTTCAATATCCTCAGATACAATTACCTTGAAACCCCCAATATTTGTGTTTTGATTTTCAGGAAAACTCCATCCAACAGAAATATACTTATTTTGAATAAGTTTGGTATCGAAAATCTGAGGTATATCATTAATTGCTTCGGCACTCTGACCGCTTACTGTATCAGAAGCGGGGCCGAAATCACCAAAAGGTGAAATCCCAATGATCCTGTATTTATAATCTTTGTAATTTTGAGGAATTGAGTCTATATATTTAGCAAATTTCAATTCCGGATTTTCGGAACTTGTCATAGAAACAACAGGATTTATGTTCACTTGAGAAAACGATTTTCCTTCATTGTCTGAACGCTCTATATTGTAAGCAGTATAATATTCTTTATAAATTTCAGCTTCCCATTTTATTGTAGCAGCTTTATTGTTAAAATCAACAAATACTCTTTTAATTGCAGGTAGTTTTGTTATAGCAGAGGCATCAACATAAATTAATCCGGTATCTGATTTAATCGGCGAATTGGAAAAGTTTGAAAAAATCCTGTAAAGATATTTTTCGTCTTTTTTTATATTGTTGTCTGTTATGGTGAGGCCAGAAAGTTCTGCCACTTTAAAAGACATATCAGCACAAAAAAGTGCAAAAGAAAATCTGCTTTCGAGATCTTTGGCCTGATTAATTGCTGCCAACACATCTGTGTTATTGGAAGAAATTTCCATACTGTCGCCAAAAATGGCTTCTGCAGCAATACCTACATATTTATCATCAGAATATTTTTCCCAATCGTGTAATTGTTGCGGCACTAATGGACTTATTGAAATATTTAATTTTGTAAGTTTAGGATCAGCAATCACTATTTTATTTTTCACAATCGTGTATCGCTCTACTGTATAACCATTTGCATTGGCTAACTTCCACTGAACCGGATCCAATGGAGCCCATCGCAAAACGATGGAGTTTTCATTGATCTTTGCTAAAACGCCGTATCTATTATGTGAATCGTTCGTTTGGGAAAAAGACAAAACTGCGATGAATGAGAACACGCAGAGAATAAAATATTGTTTCATTGTTTTTCATATTTGCTTTACAAAAGTAAAAATTTTTAAAATAAAAAAAACTTTTTTTTTAAATAATGTTAAAAAAATTATCTTTGCTAAACAGAATGAAATAAAAATATACATGAAAAACACAATAGTACTGATTGTTATACTAATTTTTAGTTTACACAATCTCGTCTTTTCACAAGACATAACACAAATTAAGAATACTTTTGATAAAAAGAATGCTTTTAAGATTTCGGGCGGTGCCTCTGCCAGCCTGATGTACTATTCCACAGATGGCGAGCAGGCTAGGAAACAACCTTATACTTACATGTTTGCTGGAAATCTACTTTTTAGTGTCTACACAATCAAAATTCCATTTACGTATAGCTTTTCAAATCAGAAAAGTACTTTTAAAAGACCTGAATTACAGCCCTTTAATCGATATGGAATAAGTCCTTATTATAAATGGATAAAGCTATTCTTGGGGCGCAGTACAATGGAATTCTCTGAACTGTCTATGAATCGCTCCTTTTTTGGAACAGGGATAGAGTTAAGCCCAGGAATTTTAAGATTTACAGCTATGTATGGAAAAATTCAGGATGCTGCTCAATATGATTCGGGCAAAGTCCAAATACCTACCTATAAAAGAATGGCATATACGATTAAAACCGGGGTCTGTAAAAATAATGATTTTTTATACCTTATTTTATTTAAAGCCAAAGATATAAGCAGTTCGGTTAATTACATACCTGATAGTGTGAATTTAACACCGGGTGAAAATTTGGTGTTGAGTGTAAATGCCAATAAATTGTTATTTGACCATTTGCAAATTTTCGGACAATGGTCTAATAGCTTGTATTCTAAAGATATATCATCAAATAATTCTTTTGTCGAAGGAAAGGGTTTCTACAAACATACTGATTTTCTCTTGAAAAACAGGCTTGAATCCAATAACAAAACCGCATACAAAACGGGTATTAATTTTCTGGGAAAATTCTATTCTATAGGTTTGCAGTATGAAAGAACAGATCCCAATTTTGCCAATATGGGATTGTACTATATTTTAGATGATCAGGAAATAATTTCGGCTACGGCTTCATTGCAACTATTCAAAGGAAAGCTTGGATTAAGCTCTAACATTGGAAAACAAAGAAATAATCTGGACAATAGCAAAGCTTCAAATGCTGGAAACAACGTTTATTCTTTTAATGTTGTTTGTAATCCGATAAGTAAACTTAATGTTAATTTTTCGTATTCCAATTTCTTAAGTTACGCACTTGTACGCACAAACTTTGAAAACATCAATGATGTTTTAGATTATAATAACATTGATACCTTGGATTTTAAACAAATTTCTAAGAGCATTACTTCTAACATTACATACCAGATGGGAGATCCCAAAAGTAAAACACTAAAGCATAGCATTATGATGAATATGCAATTTCAATCTGCCAGCGGAAAACAGGGGAATTCAAATTTTAATAATGACATGCAGAATACCAATGCAAGCTTCGGATATATGGCCAATATTGTGCCGGTAAATGCAATGATAAACATCATTATGAATGCTAATTATACGACAGGTTTAACAAACACAAAAACCATAGGCCCTACAATTTCTGCAACGAAAATGTATCTTAATAAAACGTTAAGGTTAACTGTTTCTGAATCATACAACAAAACCAGTTCCGACTCTTCTGCAATATCCTCTGTAAATGCGGTAAGATTTATTAGTTCCTATTCACTGAAGAAAAAACATAATTTTACTTTTTCTATTATTATGTTGCACAAACTAAACTACATGGATGAGAACAAGTCTTTTCATGAACTTACCGGTACTTTAGCCTACGCTTATCGATTTTAATCAACACACACACAATATAATTAAATTGTTACAGTAGTATTACTTTAAAATTATCAATATGAAACTTTTAATAAATCCAAATTTCAATATGAAATCATTTGTCCACAAGATTCTTCTTGTTTTCCTGTTTTTTACTTTGGGTCAAACAGTTTTTGCATCGGTTGATGATTCATTGATTAACCAATATTATTCAGCAGGATTTGCAAATACGCAGAATGAAGTACAAATCATTGACAACATATCGCATGATATTTATAGAGTTGTTCCTGTTGATACGGTTAAGTATCCTAAAAACATCGTTTTAGCTCTCAAAAGGAAAGTTAAGACAGAAAACAGAAGAATACCCTATTTGGATATTTCTAAAAGTTATGATTTACCTATTTCTATTGGGAAAACAATCGCTGGGAAAGACTATGATCTAATAATTTCCGAAATGAAATTTAACAAAGATGGATGTTATCTTACAGCTTTTTTGGTGCTAAATGATCCATTTTCGGGTAAGGACATAATTTTTGCCGGGGACAATATCAGAATGGGGCCCACCGGAATGAGCGGCGAAGGACGATTGGTTCTCTATAGAAATGTACCTCTAAAAATGGGGCCCAATATTACATTGAACATTATTGGTGAAAACGGAAAATCTTATGTAGAATTTGATTGTTTTGGATATAAAGCCATGGGAGTAGAAGGGGATGTGATTTTTTCGAGGGATATGCTTTTACCTTGCAACGATAGTGGAGAAATAATTACAGATATAAATAAAAAGGTGAAATCACATTTTGAAGCAGAATTGGTTGGATGGAGTGATTTGCTTGTTGGCGTGAGTATCGACAAATTTCAAGTCCAAAAGCTTGATGGATGGATTTTTAGTGTACAAAACGCCTATCTGGATATGAGTGATTTGGCAAATCCACCCGGAATCGTTTTTCCTTCTGAGTATTCGAACACGACTGAGCTATGGCGCGGGTTTTCACTGGGATTGCTTTCAGTTTCCATACCCAGAAAATTCAACTCAAGCAGCACGAAAGCAACCACCATTTCTGCTACCAATATGATCATCGACAATTGTGGAATTAGTGGAACTTTTGCAGCAGACAATATCATTCCCCTAAAAGAAGGTGAAGCAGAAGGATGGAGTATCTCCTTGGATCATGTTCAGGTAGAACTGCTCAAAAACCAGATCAAATCTGCCGGATTAAATGGTAAAATGAAAATCCCACTTCAAAAAGAGGAGGATGAAATAGCTTTTGATTATTCTGGATTTATTGATGCAAATGGAAACATTCTTGTAAATGGTGCATTAACGAGTGATGTTAAAATTGATGTACCCGTATTTTCAGCCAAAATGACCATTGAAAAAGGTTCGAATTTAGAACTCAAAACCGTTGATGGAAAATTTCGCCCCAAAGCAGTTCTCAATGGTAAAATTGATATTGATGCCGGAGGAAATGCTTCAATCGGTGTCAAGGGAATTGATTTTCAAAAACTAACGTTACAAACCGTAGTACCTTATGTGGATATTGAATATTTTGGTGTGAACGTATCTTCCGATTCTAAATTCTCAAAATTCCCTGTTAGTTTTAAAAAGATTGAATTCAAAAAACTTGGAAACCAATTCGGAATAGGATTTGGTGCAAAGGTTAATTTCAGCGAAAAGTTTTCTGCCGAAGGAAGTTTTGAAATCATATCAAAAATTGATTTTAATGAAAATAAAATTAATTATCAATTTGATAAAATAAAAATAAATCAGCTTGCCATTGATGTAGATCAAGGCGCTTTCAGATTGAAAGGAGAATTGGTCATTTATAATCAAGATCCTGTATATGGAAATGGCTTCAAGGGAATGATTGAACTTGCATTGGAAGGTTCTATCAAAGTAGCTGCTACTGCACAATTTGGTACTGTCAGAGGAATGCGATATTTCTATGCAGATGCACTTGTGGGATTTAGCTCCGGAATTCCAATTTTTACCGGTGTAGGCTTGTATGGTTTCGGCGGAGGAATTTATTATAAAATGAAACGTGCGGGTAATTGTGCAGCCCTGCCCACAGCAGGACAAATGGCCGATAACACTACCAGCGCAGGTGCAAGTCTTTCGGGGGTCACTTATGTGCCCGATTCACTGACATTTCTGGGTGTGAAGGCCACTGTCATTTTTGGAACTTATCCCAAACCGGATCCTTTTAACGGGGATGCAACCTTTGAAATTGCATTCAATCAAAATTTTGGGATTACCTATCTGGGTTTTACCGGAAATGCATATTTTATGAAGAAAATTACAGATGACAGCCAAGGAGCTAAAATTTCTGCTCATCTCGAATTGTCTTATGTTGTGGCTACCAAAACCCTATCGGGATTATTGGAAGCTTATGTGAATATGCCCAACCTCTTGGTAGGAACAGGTCCCAACAATAAAGCGGGAACTTGTTTACTCTATTTTTCACCCTCAGATTGGTACATCTATATTGGTCAACCCACAAACAGAATTGGATTAAAGGTAATCAATCTTTTGACTTTGAATTCTTATTTTATGGTAGGGACAAAAATTCCCGCCTTCCCTGATCCACCTGCTGAAATTACCCGTATGATGGGCGAACAAACCACGAATTTCATGGCTGAACTCAATAAGCTGGGAGATGGGAGTGGTATTGCTTTTGGCGCAAGCGCAAGCATATCCACGGGTGATAAAACTTTTCTGATTTTCTATGGGAATTTTAGTTTGGGAGCAGGCTTCGATGTCATGTTGAAAAATTATGGTTCTGCTCATTGCGTTGGCGAAAATAAACCAATTGGTATCAATGGTTGGTATGCATCCGGACAAGCTTATGCTTACGTACAGGGAAAGATCGGTATAAAAGTGAAAGTGTTTGGCAAAAATATTAAGGCGGATATTCTCGATTTTGGAGCTTATGCACTACTTCAGGCAAAACTACCCAATCCCTTTTATATGGAAGGAAGAGCAGGTGGGTACTATAATATTTTAGGGGGTCTGGTGAGTGGAAAATGTGATTTCAAATTTACCTTGGGCAATGAATGTCAGATTGCCGGTGCAGGTATGCTGGAGGGAATTCAGGTTATTTCTGAAACAACACCCGCAGATGGTAGCACAGATGTGAATGTATTTACTTCACCCCAAATTGCCTTCAATATGGAAATTAATAAAAAATTCCAAATCGTGGCAGAAGGTGGTGCTACGGCTTCTTATATAATCCGTTTAGATTATTGTCGGGTAAAAGATAAAAATGGCAACGAAATTCAAGGAAACCTTGTTTGGAATGATGCAAAGAATCTGGTTGTTTTTGATTCAAAAGAAATTTTGCCTCCCAAAGAAAGCATGACTTTTGAAGGAAGAATCCATTTTGAGGAGTGGTATAATAACCAATGGACACCTGTTTCTGGCGATCCGGGTGAGGAAGTTAAAAAAACATTCACTACCGGCACTGCCCCTGATTTTATTCCGGAAGAAAATGTTTCATTCACTTATCCTGTGAAAAATCAATTGAATTTCTATGTGAAGGAATACAATAAAGGCTACATCAGCTTAGACAAAGGGCAAGAATACCTTTTCAACAATGTGGAAGGATTTAAACAAGTTGCACGTTTTTCTACAAATGGCTCGAATAAAGAGTTAGCCTTTAGTTACAACAAAACGGAATCTACCTTGGATTTTGATATTCCGAGCGATCTGGATAAAAATAAAATCTACGCTTTCTCAATTGTCAATGTGCCTTTGAAAGCAACAAGCAAGGTGGACGAAAATCTTACAAGCGCTACCAATTCATATATAAATGAAGGGGATAATCAAACAAATTTGACTACACAGGATTTAGAAGGAAATTTAGAACAGTTAGAAGAAAAACTCATTTATCAGATCCATTTCAGATCTAGTCAATTTGCAACTTTTATTGAAAAGTTAAACACGATTCCATCTGAAACGGGACTTGCAGGATACATCATTGGCGACATTGATGAAGTTTCCATTGCTTATTATGGTACTGAACTATTTGATAAAGCTGAAATCAGCGGCGCTAAAGGTACAACAGGACTGATAAAAGTTACCAACTTGCCAGATGGATGGTATAACCAATGCATGAAAGATTTGGCTTACACCAATTATCCTATTGCTGGTAATATTATGATCAACTACAGAGATGTAAATATTTTGGGCGTACCACCGTTCAAAGATGCTGCAATTGTTCAAAATCCAGACAATGCTGAGCTTAGCGAAAGCGATATACAGAGCAATTCTGCAAGGATCACTGCAAGTATAAGCTATTTCAGAAGTTTAATCGGGAGTTCTGGTTTTTATGACTATTCTAATCTGTTGTCACAATGTGCGAATAGCGTTTTATACAAATCGCATCCCGATGCTGTCAGAATCATAAATGGAAGATACAAAGGTGTATTATCCGGAAACTATGATATGTACCTAAATGCTGCTTACGTATTACCCGGTAAAGACATTGTAACAAGCAACAAAAAAATAACAATTTTTGACTATTGATATTAAATATAGTCGTCCATGCATAAAATTATTTTTACCATGAGTTCGCAGAGAACGCACTGAGAGGCGCAAAGTTTAATTTTGTTTCGTAATACTCTGCGGTTCTCTGCGAAAATCTTTGCGGTTCTGCGGTTAAAAAAGCAGTTAAGTAATAGTACAAATTTGATTGTATATTATTGAATTAATTGTTTAACAAAACCCTCAAGGTTTTTAAAACCTTGAGGGTTTCTGCACAACCTATCATTTTGTAATGCTTTACAATTAATTTTGGACGCTTACTTATGAACAGAGAATGGTTCTGGATTTAGTTTAATACCATACATACCATTGTAGATTTATGAAATATGAATGGATTGAATTTTGTGTTTTTAATAACTAGGATAATTTAGTAAAGTATATAGAAAAAATAGTTAGTAAGTTTCTTCAAGACCTTGAAGGTTTATAAAGTTGGTTTATAAAAGTTTAGTTCGAGAATATTTATAAAAAATAAAGCATGGGCTATAAAAAAGAAATACTTACAACCGGCGGCATGTATCACACATACAACCATGCCACAAGCAACGAATTGCTTTTCAGAAGCCGTGAAAATACGCTGAATTTATTTTACCTGTTGCCGATACGTTTAGTTATTGTCTTATGCCTAATCATTTTCATTTTTTGCTGCAAATAAAACAAATGGAAGAAATGCAGGAATTTTTTAAAACGCAAAAAGGTAGCGGTGTTAATACTAAAGCTAAAAACCTTCAAGATGGTGCTGTTAAAAACCTTCAAGGTCTTCAAGACCTTGAAGGTTTAAAAGGGGATAGAATCATCCTTAGACAAGTTTTCAAATAATTTTTCAATTACTTGCTTTCGAATTTTTGTTGAACAAATTCTTTTTCAAGCAAATATTTTAGCTCTGTAACGGTAATGTTGGGATAAAAAGTTCCATAGTGGCAGTAAGAAATGCTTCCGGTTTCCTCCGAAATTATAATCACAAAAGCATCTGTTATTTCAGCAATTCCCAGACCAGCTCGATGCCGCAATCCAAATCGTTTTGGAAGGGCTTTATCATCGGAAACAGGGAGAATACAACCAGCAGCAAAAATTTTATCTTTCACGATGATTACTGCGCCATCGTGCATAGGACTGTTTTTATAAAAAATGGTTTCAAGAAGGCGGGTCGAAATTTCTGCCCGAATAATTTCGCCTGTTTCTGCATATACATCGAGATTGGATTTTCCTGCAATTACAAAGAGTGCTCCAACTTGTTCTTTAGAAAGAAATTCACTTGCCCGCAGCAAATCTGCTATATTCAATTCGTTGGAGTCTTCACCCGAAAACATCGAAATTAAAGATTCAATTGAGAATCGCCTTCCCGAAAAATATTTTCGTCCTATGGTCAACAGAAAGCGCCTAATCTCCTGCTGAAAAACAATAATCAACGCTATAACGCCGACGCCCATGATTTGTCCCAAAATTGAAGATAGCAATTGCATGTTCAATGCGCGAACCAATAACCAAACCAAATAAGTTGAAAACAAAATCACAAAAATATTGATTGCAATCGATCCCTTGATCACCATATATACTTCATAAAGTAAAAAAGCAACCAAAAAAATATCAATGAAATCAAGAAATCTGATTGTGATGAAATCCATTTTTAAAAAGTTATAATTTTTTCACCATTTTTTATATATTCGGTCAACGGCTCTCCCATGAACCGAACGACAATTCCCATTTTTTCAAATAACTCACTTACACCATAATGATCGCTACAGTCTTTGCAAGATTCTAGGGTAACCCCTTGATTTATCAATTCAATAATTTCTGCCTGAATTTGAGTATCTTCTGCTATCATTTTTGCAGATGGTCCCCAAACAATGAGATTAACCTGATCCCACCAGCCTTTTACTTTGGAATTCATTGCATACAATAAAATCATTCTTTCGGAAACTTCTTTATGATCTGTTGTCCATAAGATATTAAGCTTCTGCATTTTTATTCATCCCCTATTTTTTTCAAAATTTGAAAATACAAAGTTAAAAAAAACCAGTGGAAATCACATTTCTCAATCGCATTTAGTCCAATGCCAAAACCAAATATTTCGTACACAAAATATTAACAATTAACCAATAACCTAATCTCAGATATTCCTCATTTTCTTTTTCGTTAAAAAATAATAATAATTTTTCAGTTTAAAGCAGATTATTATACTTTTGTTTTTGTCTAATGGATGAAAACTATTAATATGTTTCTTGAAAAAGTAAAAAAAATCGTTAACATTCCCGTGGTAAAACATTTGCTCATGATACTTGCGATCAGTATCATTTTTTTTACGGGAATCATGTTTCTATTAAGTATTTACACTCATCATGGTGAAAGTTTAACAGTACCTAATTTTAAAGGACTGAACCTGCAAGAAGTAAAAGATTTGGCCAAAGAAAAGAAAATTCGCTACAAAGTTGTTGACTCTGTTTTTAATACTGATTTCAAAAAAGGAACAGTTGTGGAACAAAATCCTCCAGAGAACTTTAAAATAAAAGAAAACAGAACAATTTATCTGACCATGTGTTCAAAGGCAGGTGAAAAGGTAAAAATGCCCAATTTGGTGGACATTTCTTTGATACAAGCCAAAGCCGATTTGGAAATTTACGGTTTGTTTATTGGAAAAATTCAATACATGCCTTCCGACTTCCAGAATCTTGTTTTAATGCAAAAGTATAAAGGAAAGCAAATAAAACCAGGTACAGAAATTGAAAAAGGAAGTGAAGTTGATCTGATTCTGGGTGAAGGCTCAGATGAAGATGGCGACCGAACTTTCATCCCTCTGTTAACAGGAATGTCTATAAGTGAAGCGAAACAAAAAGCTACAGATGCTTTTCTCAATATTGGCACTATAACTTACGATAAAAGCATTCGAAATACACAAGATTCTATCAGGGCATTTGTTTATAAACAAAGCCCACAAGCGGATAAGAAAAAAGTTGCCAAATTTGGCGACCGAGTTCAAGTTTATCTGACTGTTGACAAATCTAAAATTCAAAAAAACTGATAAATAAGTTTTATGCGAAAAAACATAGTAATTTTTCTGATGTGTGTATTGCCGTCCCTAATTTTTGGGCAGGAAATGACAGTTTTTTCAGGTGGAACAATCCCAAAAGAAGATCCTGAAAATCCTTTAAGATATAAAAGAGATATCCAAATAGAATTGCCTTTTTTTGATGATTTTTCCGATGATAGAACCTATCCAAATCCGGCAAATTGGATTGATAATCAGGTTTATACAGGAGATAATTTTCAAAAAAATTCTATTTCTATAGGATGCGCTACTTTCGATGCAATGAATTCAGATGGCAGCATTTCAGCACCATATCTTACCACTTTTGGAGCGGATACATTGACTTCGGTTGACATCAACCTCAATTATCCTGCAGATAACTCCATATTCCTGAGTTTTTTTTATCAGCCACAAGGTTTGGGTGAAATGCCTGATCCTACTGATACTTTGCTGCTTCAAATTTATTCTCCTACCTTAGATCAATGGAATACAATTTGGAAAGCCATTTTGTTAAACACTAGTTCTGTCATGGAGTATTTTCCCAAATTAGGCTCAACAAAAACGTGGTCACCTGCAGAAAAGCCTATCAATAAATATCAATTGGTTATGCTCAATATTACTGGTGAAGATTATTTGCAAGAAGGATTTAAATTCAGGTTTCGAAACTATATCAGCCTCTCTTCCGGAACCAACAAAAGTTTGGTAAACAATGCAGATTTTTGGAACGTTGACTATATTCTTTTAGACAAAAACCGCTCGAATGCCGATACCATATTTAAAGATGTAGCATTTGTCAGTCCCATTACCACAGTATTAAAAGACTACGAGGCATTGCCTTGGAATCATGTAAAAGGCAATGTAATACCATATTTGAAAGATAAAATTAGCCTGAGCTTTAAAAATAATTCGAACACCAATAAAACCATCAATAAACTTGATGTGCATTTCAAAGATTTAAATGGAAATGGTGGTGATATATTACTGGAGTTTGGAGCATGGAATCCTTCAGGTCACCAAATTCTAACATTGAATGCACCGCAAAATATTTTCACATGCCAGTCGGACGCCGCAGATGAAACGGCATTCGAAATCAGCGCTAAATTAGAAACCGATATTGATTCACAAGAAAAAGCTGGCAACAATGCTATTCAATACAATCAGAATTTTGGTTGCTATTATGCTTACGATGATGGAACAGCAGAAAAAGGATATGGACTTACCGGAGAGGATGTTCGCAATGCCATGGTGGCTTATAAATTTACTATGATAAAGGCGGATACCCTGCAAGGATTGGATATTTATTTTAACCGTTCCAATTATGATTACAGCCAGCAATATTTCTATTTGTCTGTTTGGGACGATAATCAAGGTGAACCCGGTTCTAAGCTTTTAAATATTGGGGGCTATAAGCCAGAATATGCCGGGTTTACAAATAAATTCCATAGGTATCGTTTCGATGAACCCGTTTTTATACCCCAAGGTGATTTTTATGTGGGTTGGACACAAACCACAACAGACTTTCTCAACTTTGGATTGGACATGAGCAGAAATACTTCATCCAAAATATTTTTCAACGTTGTGGGTGAATGGCAAAATTCATCTACTCAGGGAGCAATCATGATGCGCCCCTTGGTGGGATCAAGAAAATTAGTGGGGGTTGAAGATCTTGCCATTTCGAAAGAAAAATTGAGCATTTACCCAAATCCTGCAACAGACTTGATTCATTTGAAAATACCAGCTTCCAACATTGAATTTCTTCGATATGAAATCATCGACGTTACAGGCAAAACAATGCAGAAGGGACAGCTCAATAGCGAAACAATCTCGATTGCTGAACTTACCAACGGAATGTATTTCCTGAGGGTCATGAATCCGATAAATGGAGAAATATTTCAAGGCAAATTTATTCGTCGTTCTTATTAAGCTTAAGATTGATTTTTTTAATCTCAGATTCAATTCTTTGCAAATATTCGTGCAAATCATCAGAATTATTGGATGTTGAAGGAATCTGATTGGAGATAAAATTGGTAAATTTCCAAATCTCATTGATTTGTTCTGCATGGATGGAAAATTCCAGATATGCTTGATTCAAAGATATGAGCTTTAAAGTTCCATCTTCATGCAAATTGTTCTGAATCATTTTGAAAAGAATTCCGTCTTCATACGTAATAATTATACACAAATCTCCGGTTTTCAGTTCATTCCAATTGACTAAATATTCTCCTGTGATATACGCATTTTCAGGAAAAGGGATCATGGAATCGCCACTTATTTGAAAAGAACGGTATTTTTTTTCTTTAGATAAAAATGGCAATTGAAACATAGGCAATTCCTTTATATACTCTGGATCGGCAAAACCAGCGGCATAACCCGCTTTGGCTTTGTGATTTACAAGCTCAATATTATCTTTATTTTCTCGATCAACAGTAGCAGTTAATATTCTGATCTTTGCACCCGAGACAAATACATCAAAACCCCTATCCAATTCAGATAACTGAAATTCACTCAACTTACCCATGTCCACCTTCAAAAGTGTATCTATGGAAATATTGAAGTATTGAGAAAAAGCAATCAACGAATTAAAATTTGGATCTGCAATAGAATTTTCGTAATTATTAATAGTCGAACGTGTTAAGTTCAAACTTTGGGCAATTTCTTCCTGAGTTTTTTTTCTTCTCTTTCTAAGCAGCCTAAGATTTGCCGCAAAATAATGAAAACTCTTTTTATCCTGGTTCATTTTATTTGATTTATTCATCTTTCAATACAACTACAAAGGTTCTCCCTAAAACGATTAATTTTTTTCTGCATATTTTTTGCAAAAGTATTCAAAAATATGATGTTTTTATTTTATTTTACATTCCAAACAAATCTGCTTTTACTATTCATCTTTCACAAACATTATGAACGAAACAACGAATAAAGATTCAAACGATTTGGCCAGTATGATTGGCAGAGCTTTTCTTCAGAAAGGTTCTGAAAATTTCATTGAGTTTATGCATGCATTTCCTCAAACTTACTTTGAAATGAATATAGAGGGCAAATTCCTTTATGTGAATAATGTCGGTTTACAAACATTTGGCTATTCCAATGATGATATTTCTCAAGGACTTTATGTTTTTCAAATGGTAGATCTGTCTGAAATTAAGAAATTAACACAAAGATTCCAACAAAATGTAAAAGTGCCAACGATCTCTGTATCTGAATACAAACTTAAACGAAAGAATGGAAGTTCATTTCAAGGTCTGATCTATACCCAATACAAAATAAAAGAACCCGAACCTGCCGTTATTATAGGGATCATCGTTGATATTTCGGAAAGAGTGAAAATTGAGGAACAATTAAAAGCCACGCTGATCAAAGCAGAGGAAGCCAATCGCTTGAAATCGGCTATTTTGGCTAATTTGACTCACGAATTCAGGACGCCCCTTAATACGATCATCGGATTCACCCAACTTCTCTCCAAAAGCAATATACCAGAAGGAAAATTAAGAAATTACATTGACATGATTTCGAATTCCAGTAATAAATTATTGATGATAATCAATGACATGCTGGATCTTGCCTATATAGAAAGTAATGATATAAAATTAATCCATTCAACATTTCAAATAAAGGAGATTCTTTTGTTTATAGAAGGTAGCTTTTCCAAAATTATAGAAAAAAAGAGTTTAGAATTTATAGTAGAATGCAATAATAAAACACTGGAAAATAACCTTTATTCGGATAAAAATAAGATTCAGAAAATCGTTTACCACTTGGTTGATAATGCGATTAAATTTACGAATCAAGGCTTTGTAAAACTAAGTATTGTCATAGAAGCCGAAATGATGGAAATAGAAATTTCTGATTCTGGAATTGGGATAGACAACAAACAACATGAGAAAGTCTTTGAATCATTTCTACAATTGGAAACTCCCCTATCCCGGTCATTTGGAGGAAATGGAATTGGACTTTCTTTGGTCAAATCTTTTGTAAAAATGCTGAATGGAAATATCCAAATTGCCTCTGAAATCAATCATGGGACTAAGATAAAAGTTTCTCTTCCTAAAAATATGAAAAAGTGAAAATAAAAAAATTATTGAGGTAAAAATTATTAAAATCCAAGCAGTTTTCCACTTTGGTAAAAAATAAATGAAATAAGCCAAGCTACCCCAGTTGTATATAACATTGAAAATAAAGCCCATTTCCAACTTCCGGATTCGTTCTTGATGGCCACAATTGTTGCAATGCAGGGAAAATATAAAAGTATAAACAATAAAAAAGTGAATGCCACCAAAGGACTATAAACAGGTTGTCCAATAAATTTTCCTTGAGTATATATCTCATTATGAAGCTTTTGCTGAATGGTTTCAGACTTTTCAGAATACTGAACCTGATGTAATACTGCCAATGTACTCACAACAACTTCTTTAGCCGCAACTCCGGAAAAAATAGCTACCCCCATTTTCCAATTCAAGCCAAGTGGCTCCATCACAGGAGAAATAAAGTGACCAATTTTTCCAATATATGAATATTGCAGTCGAACAGCCTCCTTCAATAAAACTATTGAATCAATTTTATTTTCAATCTGCTTTATTTTAAATTTTTCCTCAACAGAAATATACTTTTGTGATTTCAACGAAGATGCTTCAGTCTTAAACTTTTGAGATTGCAAATCAAATTTTGAGGTGAGGCTACTATTTCTGGGAAAATAGCCCAATGACCATATAAGAATCGATGCAACTAAAATAACTCCACCCATTTTGCTAAGGTATTGTTTCCCTTTATTCCACATGTGTTTCAATGAGGATTTCAACATGGGAATTCGATAGGGAGGCAATTCCATAACAAAAGGCACTTCAGATGTTTTTAATATCGTTTTTTTAAACAAAATCGCGCTCAAAATCGCAATTAAAATCCCCACAAAATAAATCGCAAACAAGTAAATAGAGGGATTCTTCGGAAAAAAAGCTCCAACAATCAAAATATACACAGGCAATCTTGCAGAACATGACATAAAAGGATTGATAAGCATCGTTAGCAATCTGTCATTTTTACTTTCGATGGTTCTTGTGGCCATAATAGCAGGTACATTGCACCCAAAACCCATCAGCATAGGGATAAACGATTTACCATGCATGCCGATCTTATGCATTAGTTTATCCATGATGAATGCAACCCTTGCCATATAACCTGTATCTTCCATAATGGAAATGAAAAAAAACAGCACCAGAATATTGGGCAAAAAAACCACAACACCTCCTACTCCATTGATTATTCCATCCGTAATTAAATCTTTGAGCATACCATCGTTCATGATGTTATTAAAAAACTCATGAATATATGACACCATTCTTTCAATTAGAGCCTGAGGATATGCTCCCAAACTGAATGTGCTTTGAAACATTAAAATCAGAAATAAAATAAAAACAGGGTATCCGAAAAACTTGTGTGTTAAGACAGAATCAATGTTTTGAGATACCTTTCGTCTGTTGTGATTTCCTTCCCTATAATGCTCTTTGACAGCACCCACAATAAAACCATAACGAGCATCTGCAAGAATCACCTCAATATCGTCGTTAAATGAGCTTTCCAAATGCTTAATTTGTTTGGCCGTCGTTTGAATGATCTTTTCAGAATTTTCGCACTCTTGAATTATCTTCTCAGCATCCTTATCTTTTTCTAAAAGTTTTAATGCCAAAAACCTTGATGAAATCTTATCGGTAAGTAAAAAATTCGGTTTAAGTTGCTCCTGAATGCAAGAAATAGCTTTTTCTGTTTCATCGCCATAATGAAGATGAATATGCCGGATATTGGGAAGCTGATCTTCATAAAAATCTATGACTTTATCAAACAAACGGTTAATTCCTTTTCCTTTCGAACTCACCGTTGCAGTGAAGGGAATTCCCAATTTCATACCCAATTCAATGTAGTTAAAGCGATCTCCTTTGGCAATAAGCTCATCATACATATTCAATGCAATAATGACCTTAACATCCATATCGATCAATTGAGTTGAAAGGTAAAGGTTTCTTTCGAGATTCGATGCATCTACCACATTGATAACAATATCAGGAATCTCCTCCAAAATATACCTTCTGACATAAAGTTCTTCCGGAGAATAGGCTGACAGTGAATAAGTCCCGGGTAAATCGGTGAGAATTATTTTATAACCTTTATGTTTAAAACTGGCTGTTTTTGAAGTAACCGTAACACCACTATAATTCCCAACCCTTTCTTGTAAGCCCGAAACATAATTGAATAAAGTTGTTTTTCCTGAATTGGGATTTCCGACAATTACAACATTAATTTCCTTAATTTTTTCATTTATTTCTTCAATACTCGGATCAGGATTAACAGTTTCCATAATCTTAAAACCCTGATTTTCGATCCTTTCCAGATCGTCTTTTAGAATTATTTCAATTCTTTCAGCTTCAGATTTTCGTAGTGATACTTCGTAATTCAGTATATTAAACTCAATAGGATCATTGAGGGGGGCATACTTAACCAAGTTAATTTCTTTTCCTTTGACGAACCCCATTTCAATGATTCTTCTCCGAAAAGCACCTCTACCTCTAACTTTTATTATTATTCCAGTCTGTCCGTTCCTTAATTCTGATAATTTCATGAAATTGTATTATGCCTTCATCAAAAATGACTTCCTTCACACCAATTGCAAATATATTCCTAACATTAACAAGTAGAAATAAAATTTGTTCAATTCGGTCAAAGAAATAGCCCTGGATTTTTAGATCATCCGAAAGAATTTACTCTTTAGAAGTCAACAAATCATAAATATCATATCTTGTGATTTTAGGATGAGATTCAGCAAGTTTAATGATTTTTTTGATCGCATGCTTTTTTAAACCGGTGAGCTCTGCCAACAATTCCATGCTGACTCCTTTCTTTGAACCTTTTATTATGGTTTCAATGGCTTTTAAATATTCTCCTTTTTCCATTCCTTTTTCCATGCCCCTTTTGAGAAGCATTTCTGCCCCAGTCATGGCTGCTTCGCCGACTTTTTCAGATGATTCCATTATTATTTCTGCTATTTTCATGGGTTCTATATTTATCGTGTTGTATATGTATATAAACGCTGCTTCAATTAATTTTGTTTCACGGTCGCTCAAGGTTTCATAATCTACATCTTCAAAAAAATCCGTTAAGTTCTCTTCAAACATGATGGGATCATACATGAACT